>Ga0228698_1000824_pt1 | contig 18570 bp, 27 predicted proteins | sample McNCre117_Aug_MG_FD_178015 | JGI IMG/M metagenome (GOLD analysis project Ga0228698, IMG submission 178015) | Freshwater microbial communities from McNutts Creek, Athens, Georgia, United States - 1-17_Aug_MG | ecosystem: Environmental > Aquatic > Freshwater > Creek | place: USA: Georgia...
CATGCGGGTCTCCAGCTCATCGCGCACGGTTTCCACGCGCACGTTGGTGTGGCCACCGGCAGCGGCGTCACGGCGGGCCAGCTCGTCCAGCACGGTGCCACGGGCCTCGTCCAGGCTGCGGCCAGAACGGATCAGGCCAGCGGCCAGGCCGGGCAGGTTGTGACGGGTGCACAGGTCGATGATGTCAGCGGCGGCGTTGACCGGGTCGGCTGCGCGCTGCATGTCGCCGGTGCCGGCGGCGCCAGGGGCGTTCGCCACGATGGCGGTGTTGGGCGTTGCGGGTGCGCCGCCCGAGGTGGTGTCAGCCTGGTGAGGCATAGAGGTCTCCAAACGGGAGTTGATGGGCGCACTCGCCCGGACGAATTCGCACGGCAGGCCATTGCGGCTGCCATCGCGAGCACTGGGGTCAGCGGCCTGTTGCTGGCCGCGCGTCTGTGCGCCGGGGTCAGCGGGCACGGTGACGAAAGAGATTTCCTGCGGCGTCCAGCGCACAGCGCGGTAGAGCGGCAGGTTCACGCCATCGGTGCGGTCTTGAGCGCGCACGATCTCGTAGCGCTCCACCGAGTAGCCAAAGCTGATGCTGCGGATGATCCCGGCCTTGATGTCGGCCACGATGCCGGCCAGCTCTTCGCGCTGGCTCAGACGCAGCAGAGCGCGGCCTTCGCCGCCATCGATCCAGCCGCGTGTGGCCACGCCCAGGATGGATGCCACACCGCCGTACACCCGGTGGCCGTCGAGCACCTGCACCACACCGGCTTCAAAGCGGGTCATGTCCACCGCATCGGTGCTGACCACCAGCTCCTCTTCGTAGAGGGTGTCGTTCCAGTAGTCATAGGCCCGGCGGCGCGAGCCAGTGGTCCAGATCACCTCAACGGTGTTGTCCTCCTCGTTGTAGGTGGACGGGACCAGCGTGGCCGCACGGACCTGCGGAGGCAGGTCGTGGGTCGTGACATCGGGTTGGGTTTCGGTGCTCGGCATGAGCAGGCACTTTGCCGAGCGGGTTGTCTCACGTCACCGGAATGGGTGAGACAACTTTTAAGCTGGGCAGGCCGCAAGCCTTGGCGAGCGCCAACGCTGCGCGCGACTCTTGCGCTAATGCATCGCTGATCAATCGCTTATGCCCGTCATCCTCGGGCCATGGCAGGCACACCGAAAACCGAAACTGACGGTCAGGCGGGGCCAGGCCGTCAAACGGGGGCGGTGGCTGGCGGTTGGCGCTCATTTCGCCGCCTGAATCGCCGCTTTGGCCCGCGCGACCAGATCAGCGATGCTCGGCCCCGTGGCGGGCAGCACGGGAGCCCCGGGCGCACATCCGAGGTTACGGCAGACGAACAGCGCAGGGTCAGCCTTGGGGCACAGCCAGCCGCCCCACATCTCGATGCCCGAAAGACCAACGCTCACGCTGTATCGCCACACACCGCCCGTGCCGCCGATGGTCGACGTGACGCACGCAGGCCGAAACAGCGGCGGCTGCCCGGGCATGAATGTGCAGGTCTTGCCCTTTCCGGGCGCTGGATCCGGCCCGAACGTCGCGTTGTCGCACACGTATGTCAGGCCGCTCTTGACCGTCCGAGCTGGTGCCCATGCTGTGGGCGTGCCGTACACGATGATCCCGTCGGAAAGCGGCGTGATGTCGCCGCCTTCGGGCACTGCTGACTGGGCCCTCGAAAACGAGGGCACCAGGGCCAGGATGAGGGTGGCGAGGCGCTTCATGGTCAGAAAACCGGCGTGCGGTTGCTCACACGCATATCTTCGGGAACAAACCGCACAGTGATACGCGCCCGCTTCATCGTGTGGCCGCCAGTGCCGCTGATGCGATTCACGGTCATGGCAATGCGCGGAACATAGGCTGCATCCACCGTGGTCACCGGAATGCGTGCGGTAACTGACCACGGGTAACGGTCGCCAGCGGTCGCGCCAACCGTGACGCTCTGGTTCCGGCTATTGATGACAGCCCCGCCGTCCAGCGTGATACCAATCGAATAGCGCGATGCTGCAGTGCCCTGGCTTTCGATGGTGCCGTCGCAGACCACATCTAGATAACCCGCGCAAACTACTGGGCAATCAACATAGCTGCGGGGGACTGATCCAGCATTGGGCTCAGTCTCATCCCAAGAAAAAACCGCATCCGCCGCGGAATCCAGCAGTGTTCCACCCGAAACGATGCTGGTGCCCGTCGCTTCGTTGAATCGCCGCTGCTGCCACGCATGCGCTGGCAGCGCCGGTGTCGCACCGATACTGCCCAGGAACGTCAGCAGCCAAGTGGTGATGTAGCCAGCGTAAACAGTGACTGCATCGGCAGTCATGTTGTAGAAATTCGACCCCCGAAGATCCTCCGAGCACTCGATCAACACACTGGCGCCGTGCGGCCTGTCAAGCGTGTTGTGAATGTAATGCTGCGCCCAGTTCGCAAACGTGGGGTTTGCGTCAGCCAAGTTTCCAGCGTCGGAAAGGCGCCCGCCAGTCACACCGAAGCCCCATGAATTGGCCGAAAACAATTTGTTGAAAAGCTGCGTCGCAGTCACCCAAAGGCGGCGATTTGCCCGCGTGTAAATGGAGCCTGGAGCAGTCAGGATCTCGTAGGTACTGAAACCCGCCTCGTAGTTGTGGCAGTCGATGACAGCATCCACCCCGCGAGCGTCAATGATCGACTTGAGCGCCTGCGTTTCAGGCTCAGACAGCGCAGCAGAACCCTTGTTGTTATCCGTGTTTGGCGGGGTGTAGCGCGACCAATAGAAGGGCCAGTTTCGATTCAGGTCCACATCGTTCGGATTCTTGCGACCAGTGCGGAACGCCCCCGGATTTCCGCTCGGAACCCAACTCACAGTGATCATTTGGTTCAGGGCCGCAAACACACCTTTGGTGGGGGCCGCGAACTCTTTGAACCAACGCATCATGGCCCAGCAGCCCTTCAGCTCCGGCCCGTGCTGCCCGCTGACGATCAGCACATTGATCGGCCCTGTGCCAGCGCGGTACTCAAAGAGCCGATCAACTCCATTCGCGCATGCGCCTCGGTCCGTTTTCGTCACCCCCTGAACGCCGGACAGGTTGGCATCAATGGCAGCAATGCACTGCGCATACGTGATGATCGCCGACGAATCGACTGCCGTCATGGGCACAACAGCCTGCGCGCCCACCAAGGCAGACACCCCCCGTACAGCAGAAAGGGTAGCCAGCGTCAGCTTGCCACGCACAACAGCCTCGCCCGCAGCCTTCGGAGTGATGCACACAGCCACGCAGCTGCCCGCACCCGATACGTTGGTGATCCGCTTGTTCGCAACGTCCCAGAACAGATCGGTGCCAGGCAGGTAGCTCTGGGTGGACTCAGCCACCAGGTCAAACACACCCACCGTGGCCAGGTCAACCTGTTCGCCCAGCTTGGCTGCCTTCGAGGCCACACCGAACACCGAGCCCACCTGCACAGCCTCGCCGTTGGCCAGGTCATACGGCGCCGCTATGGTGACGACGTCACCATCCATCACGTAATTCTTCATGCTTGCTGTCCTTGATCGGCCGCATTGCCGGCCGGGTTGTTGGTCGGTTTGCCCTTGAGCAGCATCACCAGGGCGTCCCAGACGCCCGCCTTTTGAAGCCGCTTGATGTCCGTCTCCAGCTCGCCAAAAACCTTCTCGGGGTCATCGCCACGGCGGCGGATTTTTTCGCTGAAGCTGCACAGCCCGCCGGCAATCTCGTGCAGGTCGGCCTGCACGTCATCCAGCGGGTTCACGTAGTCCCACTTTGGGGTGCTGTGGTCCACCGCATAGCTCAGCTGGCCCCTGATCAGGCCGCCCAGCTGGGCGTACTCAGCGAAGACATCGCAGATGCGCTGGCACAGCATCGGCACCACCACGTGCCACTGCAGCTGCTCCACCTCACGGCGGAAGTCCAGCATGCGGATGCGGGCGCTGCTGTAGTTCACGCGGGTCATGTCGCCCGTGGCCTGCTCATAGGTGAAGCCAGCGCCAGCGCACACCAGGCCGATGTTGTAGCGGCAGTAGTCCACGAAGCCCGGCGCGGCCTTGGGCTCCACCACGGTGAAGTTCATGCCCGGCGGGGCCTGGAAGATGCCGCCACCGGCCAGCTCGCCCAGCTGGCCAACCTTGTTCAGGTCCTGGCCCTCAAAGCCGTTGGCCAGGCCCTGCACATCGCCACTGGCGATCACGCCCATGCGCGTCTCCAGGTTCTTGCGGGCAATCTCGGCGTCTTCCAGCGTCTGCAGGTCACGCACCCGGTTGATCACTGGCGACAAGCGCGGGAAGCCGCGCTGCTGGCCTGGGCGCTGCGGCGCGTACAGGTGGATGATCTGCTCTGCCGGCACGCGCTTGCTGGTCATGCCACGGGCGCGCAGCAGGGCGATCTCGCCCGGGTGCTGGTCCCACAGCCAGTAGGCCACGCACTGGCCCAGCACGTTGTACTCTTTGCCGCCGATCACGCGGTTGCCGTTGTCGGCACTCACGCGGATGTTGTCCAGCCAGTCCACCTCCAGCAGCTGCAACTGCACGGGCACGGGCAGGCCGTCTTCCTTGCGGCGGGGGCGGATGCGCACCAGCACCTCACCATCGGCGTCCATGGCCCGCACGGCAGCAGCCTGCAGGCCGTAGATGTCCAGGCGGCCGTCCGCATCGGCCTTGGGGCCCCATTCCTTCCACAGGCCTGCCAGCCGATCACCCTGGGCACCCGTCCACTTCGGCAAAATGCCGGTGCCCACGATGTGCGCCACGCGGGCGTTCATGCCCGAGGCGATGTACTCCACGTTCTGGATGAGGTGGCGAGACTTCGCCCGCAGCATCGTGGCATCGGCCTGGTGGTCGGTGTTGGCGCTGGCGCCGCCACGGCGTGGCTTCCACGGGTCGGCCGGGGAGGCGGCAGCGTAGGCCCGGGCCAGCAGCTGGCGGTGGAAGTGGCGCTGCAGCCCGCGCTGTGGCGAGATGCGGCCAATCAGCCGGTCCAGCAGCGTGGGCGGCACATAGTCGCGGACGGGATCACGTGCACCCATGATCACTCCCGGCGCGTCACGAAGGTGGGGTAGTACGCCATCTGCTTGGATGACGCGGGGCGGGCTTGCCCAGCCACCACCGTGGCCACGTGCGCACGGGCCTTCAGCAGGCTGTCGGTGTCGCGGTAGCGCACCTTCTGGCCGTCGATCTCCACCTCCAGTTCAGAGGTGGCGATGGCGGCGTCCAGGCGGTCAAGGTCGGATTGAGTCAGGGCCATAGGCCCCGAAAATATCGGGCGGGGTGTCTCACGTCACCGGAATGGGTGAGACAGATTCAGCGCCCTGGTCAGCGCCCGCTGCCTGCCGTCTTGATCGCCCGGTACACCGTCGCCCGGCTGATCTGCAGGCGCCGCGCCACCTCTGTGGCGTTGCGGCCGTTGAACAGCTGCAGCACCTTCTGCGCCGTCTCCCGGCTGGCATCGGTGCGCACATCGCGGCTGGCCCCCGAGCGCACGTACACCTCAGACCCACCGAACTCATTACGCACGGCGCGCTTGGCCGCGTCCACGCTCTCAAGGTGCGCGGAGAACTCAGGCGCCACCTCGAGGAGGTAGTCGAAGATGCGGTCCACCAGGTCAGGCTCTGCGGTGATGGCGGCGGTCAGCTTTGGCGTGGGGTCTTGCTTGCTCATGGTCATCATCTCCAGCGGCGGGGCACGTAGGACCGTGCCGCCTGGTGTGGCTGCTGCTGCGGTTCGGGCTTTGTGGTGGCGGGCGCTGCGGGCGCCTCAGGCTCATCAGGGGCGGGCGCGGCCAGGCTCTTCACAGCGCCCTGCTGGGTGGGCTCAGCCTGGGCAGGGGCGGGCGTGGGCACATCGGCCTGCGCCTGGTCATCGGGTGGCAGATTCTGGCCCTCAGCGGCGCCGTGGTCGACGGCGACCACCGGCGCGGCCGCTGCCACCTCAGGCGCGCTGAACAGGTCACGCGGCGGCTGCACGGCGGCCTCCAGGCGGTCCCAATCGCGCGCGGTGTAGCGCTCCAGGCCATCCATGAAGGCGGCGTGCACCGCATAGTTGCGCGTGTCCAGCACCTCGTTGCGTGGGCGGCGCTTCACCCAGCGGTAGCTCTCACCCGTGGGCGTGCGCACCGGGATGCGCTGCTCTGCCGTGAGCTGCTCATACCACTCACGCGGCAGCTGCTGCGAGAAGTGCACATAGCCCGGGCCCGGCACGGCAATCTGCAGCTGGCCGTGCAGCAGGTCTTTGGCCGTGTCGGTGCCGATCACCCACACCTTCACGCCGTTGGGCCAGCGCTTGCCGTCCCACTTGATTTCCTGGCTGCTGGCCGTGCCCTTGATCGGCTTGCCCTCTTCAGAGGAGCCCTTGATCACGTGCACCTTCAGGCGGCCCAGCATCTTGCGCGCCCAGTTGTAGACGGCGTGCGTGTGGTGGCCAGAGTCCACGCTGATCGAGCTGATGCCCAGCGTGCCGCCGTGCCAGGCCTGCTTGAAGCGGCGCTGCAGGTAGAGCTCCACCGGGGCCCAGTCTTCCTCACGCGCCGGGTTGCCTTCGATGATGCAGTGGTCCACCGGCCAGGACTCGAGTCCACGGCCCCAGGCCCACGTGCCGATCTCCCACCGGTTGCCCTGCAGGTCGATGCCGGCCGTCAGGTGCACCCCACCCACAGGCACGATGCCCAGGGGGAAGGGCTCAGCCCGGGCCTGCAGCGCGTGCTCTTCCACGCGCTCGCCCATCACCTCCCAGGTCTCGCCCGCCGTCTCGTTCGTCCAGCCCTGCAGCGGGCCATGGTCGCCAGCGCGGAATGCGGCCTGGGCCTTGATGCGCTCATCCACGATGTCAGACCAGGTGCGCTGCGGGCTGTAGGCCGCCCAGATCTGGAAGGCCACGTGCTTCGGCGGCCTGATCGGGTGGCCGGCGGCGTTGCGCCACACTTGGTCTGCGCCGTAGCGGATGCCCGTCTTGATGCACACCCAGGTGCCCACCCAGTTGGCCAGGTAGTCCGCCTGGCGGATCTCGCACGCGCAGTGCGGGCACACGTGGCGCACCGTCTCAGGCCGGCCCTTGTCCCACTTGAAGCCGTAGGTGACATCCTTGCCACCCCACATGAGCGCGTGCTCTTCCTTGCAGTGCGGGCAGCGGATGTTGTAGCGCATGTCCGCCTGGGCGTTCAGGCGCGAGCGCTCCACATGGCACAAGCCCTTCACGCGCGGCGTGCTGCCGCCGATGAACTTGGGGTGCGGCGCGCCCTCAAGGCGGCCCCGGGCCAGCGTGCCCGGGTCTGAGCTCTTCTCCACCTGCTGGTCGAAGCCCGACCACTCATCGAGAATGGCCACGGCCACCGTGATCCGGCGGTAGCTGCGCGCGGCCTTGCCGCCCAGGAAGTGCGCCACGCTGTCGCGGTAGGTCTTCAGCTTGATCGTGTCTTCGGCGCCCTTGCCGGCCTTCTTGGCCTTGGCAATGGCCGGAATGGCCGCGAACGCGGGTTCGATCTCGCTCTTGACGAAGCTGTCGCGGTCATCGTCCGTGGGCTGCCACACGGCCTGCTTGCGGCGGCGGTGCACCACGTTGTAGGCCATGAAGCCCACCACCGTCTTCGTGTAGCCCACGCGCTTGGACTTCTGCACGTCCACGTGTTCGATGTCGTCATTGCTGAAGGCATCCATCCAGCCCACCTGGAAGGGCCACACCTCCCAGGCGCCTTTCTGGTGGCTGCTCTCGCCGGTCAGTTCGAAGTTGTCAGTGGCCCAGTCGCTGTAGCGCTGCGGCGGGTCTGCCCGCAGGCTGTCCAGGCCCTGGCGCACGGCCTTCTTCACGGCCGCCCGGGTGAGCGGGTGCACCGCCACAGCGGCCCGAGGTGCGCGCAGGGCCACGGCCGTCATGCAGGCACGCCCCCATCGTCTTCGGCCTGGGTGGCCACGTCCAGATCCTCCAGCGGATCCAGCAGCTCACCGTCGTCACCCGCGTCCGGCAGCTGGTCGAGGGTGCGATCTACCAGCTCGGCGGTGCTGCGCACCCACTCGTTGCGTGCGCTGGCCAGCATCTTCATCACCACGGCCTGGGCCTGCTCTGGCAGGTCGGGGCAGGCCTTGGCCAGCATGCCCTCCAGCGCGTCGAAGCGATCGACCACCGCCGCGCTGGCCGCGCCCAGCACATCAGCCAGCAGGCCCACCGGCGCGTGCAGGCCTGCGTCCACCGCATTCTTGCGGTCCTGCGCGATGCGTTGCGAGCGGGCGAGGGCGGCGCGCTCTTGCACCAGGTCGAGCCCGCCACCAGCAGAGGCGCGGCCGGCGGCCATGTCGCGCAAGCGTTCGCAGTAGGAGGCCAACCAGCCGGCGGCGGTGTCGCCGTGGCCCAGCACGCCCTCAGCCTTGAGCTGGCTGACGCGCGCTTCGCTCACCCCGATGATGGCGGCGAACTCCGCCTGGGAGATGGGCTGATCCAGCAAGGGCAGCAGCTTCACTTAACCCCCTTAGGAGACCCATGAAACAGCCGGTGAACGGGGTCCGAATCACCCTCGTGCCGACCCCCTGGGAAGGACCCGCCAAAAAACAGGGTTTTGTTTTTATAGCGATAAGGCGCACCAATCGAGTGCACCCCGCAACACATAACCGTATTGCGGGCCAGATCACCACGTTGGTGCGATCCGAGCGCGAACCCATTCATGCCGCACCCCCTGCCGCCTGGGCCTGCAGGCGGGCGCGCTGCTCATCGATGGCGCGCTCAACGTGTGGCACCAGCATCAGGTCGACCACGCCCGACACCACGCGGTGGAAGTCGAAGCGCACGCGGTAGTTGACGGACTTGACGAACAGGAACACCGGCTTGAGCTTGCCCGTGCGGCCCAGGCCCAGCTTGGCGCCGAAGTCACGCGCCTCAGCGAGGTAGATGCCCGGGGCCAGGCGTCCCTTGCGCTGCGGCACTGCCAGGTACTGGCCACCAGCCCGGCCGATGGCGCGGCGCCGCTTGGCCTGGGCACCCTTGCGGCGGTCCACAGGGCCCACCATGCGGCGGTTGTAGCCGGCCGTAAGCTCAACGCCCACCTGGCTCAGGATCTGGATGATCTGGCCACGGCTCACGTTGCCGTAGGCATCGAAGCGGGCCGCTGAGTTGCTGCCCGTGGCGGGCACAGCGCGCCAGCCCTGAGGCATGGCGCCAGCGGCCTGCAGGGCCAGCTCAAAGCGCTTGGTGCTGCGTGGGCCGCCGTCCACCTGGGGCAGCAGGTACTTCGTGGCTGGCGTGCCCGAGCCGGCCAGATCGTCCTTGACGTAGACCTCAGCAAAGAGGCGCGAGGCGGTGGCCGTGCGCACGAACAGGGAGCGCTGGGTGTAGGGCGTGGGCCGGTCGATGGAGCGCAGCAGCTCAGCGTCTGCAGCGGCCTTGGCTTCGACCGCAGTGCGGGTCAGGGCCGTGGCCAGCGTGGCCTTGATGCGGCGCTCACTGAAGCCTTCCATGTCGGCACGGAAGGCAGCTTCGCCCTGGGCTTCGAACTTCAGCAGCATGGCGTGTGCTCCATCGTTGCCAGGTGACGGTGATGGTCACTTCCATCAAGGAAGTGACTGTCACTGTCACCCGATATGTCACCTTTGTTGTCACCCGTTGTCACCGGTGACAAGGTGACATCCCTCCCGGAGGGAGGGCGTGCGCGCGCGAGGATGTCACGGCGTGACATGTCACCAAAACGCGTTTTCATGTCACCGAACAGAGTTTTCATGTCACCTTTTGGCGTGGACATGTCACCTTTTCCAATGCGCGAATTCACTTCTTCGCTCCTCGATTCAGCGTGATGACATGACCCTGGGAGATCTCCATGAGACCTTCCCGGACCGCCCAACCGCTGCACCTTGACCATGCCTGTTTGCCCGCATCTGAGCCGGGCGGGTGCCCACATGCCTCGATGAAGGCTTTGCGCAGATCCGTCACCTTGCTGCCGTTCTGAAGCATGGACACCAGCAGCTGCTTCTGCCCCCCACGGCCAGCAGCCACCTCACGCTCCATGGCCTGGCTGATTTCCTCTGTGCTGGTCAGGTGGCGTGCCACCAGCGAGGTGAGCACTTCGCCGTCAGGGTCGCGGCCCAGCTCCTGCACCGACAGCGAGAACATCGTGTCGGCGAACACATCGCCGTCCTTCTGCTTGGCGCAGGTCAGGGTGGCAAGCATCTCCTTCTCGTCACGGAAGACGCCCAGCATGAAATCGAGGTTGGCCCGGATGGCGCTGGAGCCGCGTGGGCGCTCGGTGGCCTGGTGGCCCGTGTGGTGCAGCAGCAGCACGGCGCACTGCCACAGGGCCCTGAAGCGGTTGCCCAGCTCACGGAAGTACGCGGCCATCTCGTTGGCGCTGTTTTCCTCACCGGCGTAGGTCTGAGACAGCGTGTCGACCACCACCAGGGCAGGGCTGAGGCCACGGATCTGCGCCGCCTCCACGACGCGCCAGGCGTCCTCAGTGAGGTTGACGGCAGCGGGCACCACCTGCAGGTCGGCGTCGGCTACCTTGAGGCGCCTGGCGCGGTGCCAGGCATCGATGCGAGCCCACAGGCCCGCGCCACCCTCAGCAGCCACGTAAATCACGCCGCCACGGCGCGTTTTGCGGCCCATCCAGGGCAGACCATGGGCGATGTGCAGCGCCGCGTCCAGCGCGATGAAACTCTTGAACGTGCCCGAGCCACCGTACATCATGCCGATGGACTCGGCCGGGATCACGTGCTTGACCAGCCAGCTCACCGACTGCGAATGCGCCTGCAGCTCAGCGAGCGACATCATGGGCACCGAGGTGGACGCGGCACCCGCGCCGGCCAGTTTGCCCAGGGCCAGCTTGACGTCATCCAGCACCTTGGCGGCCGGGCCCTGGCGGTGGGCTGCGCCGATGGCCTCGTTGGCCAGGGCGATGACGTCACGCAGGGTGCTGCGCTCCACGATGATCTCGGCATAGCGCTCGATGTGGGCCGCGCTGGGCACGCTCATGGCCAGGCTGTGCAGGTACTTCAACCCGCCCACCTCTGCAGACTGGGCGCCCAGGCGCTCGTTGACGGTGATCACGTCCACCGGCTTGCCTTCGCTCACCAGGGCCAGCACCACGGTGTAGATCAGCTGGTGCTGGTGGGCGTAGAAGTGCCCAGACGTCAGCTTGGTGGAGATGCCCTGAAGCGCCGCGGGCTCAAGCAGCAGGCCGCCGAGCACAGACTGCTCCGCCTCAATGGAATGCGGCGGGGTGCGCACCTCCGTGTAGGGTGGCGTCACCAAGGGGCCGAGCTCCGGGCGCTGTGGGCGTGCCTGTTCCATCGGGCTGTGGGCTTCCTGCGGGTCAAGCCAGCGTGTGTTCGCCATGTCGGGGCACCGTGCGAGAAGCTGACCATGCGCCCAGCAGCGCAGAGAAGTCAGGCGCCAGCGCCTGGCACGGCGGCTGGGCGTGTGCGTGTGCGCGCACCGGGGCGCAGCCATCGCCCAGGGCCCACAAAACCGTACGGCGGCCCTGGTGCATGGCTGGCGTCTTCTTGAGCAGGCGCATCTTGACGCTGTAGTGGAGGATGGGATGCACCAGCGCCGAAGTCACGCCCAGGTGGGCGGCCAGCTGCGCGGTGAACTGCGGGCCACGCTGCCTGATCAGGTCGACGGCGGGCCTGGCGCGGCCTTTGGGCTCAAAGGTGGCGGGGGAGGGGCGGGGGCTCATGCCGTGGCAGGATTGGTGGTCCGCAACATCATCCAAAGCCATGTCAAACCCCAAAGAGCCCGTCATCCCGCAACCTGCGCCAGAACGGCGAGATCAGGCGCAAGTGCCGCCCAGGCCAGTGCGGTAGCCACGAACACGATCGGGCTGGCCACGGCCATCAGCCTGACGCGGTCAAGCCAGGCAGAGACACGGTGATTTCGGGCCGTTGCCTGCTTGATGCGTTCGTCCAGGTTGCGCAGCTCCACTGCGCGGATCTGGTCGAGTTGAAAGTCCGTCTGGTACAGGTTCAGCGGCTCATTGGTGGGCACGGGCAGGTCTGTGGACACCATGCAGAACAGCACCAGAAGCGCGGCCACCAGCATGAGCCAGACCGCGATGAACACGGCCCCAACCGTGACCGCACCCGGCAAGCCTTGCTGCTGTTCAAAGCCCTTTGCCGCCAGGGCTGTGGCACCGCCCATGCCGGCCAGCAGGATGGTCAGCACCGTGTTGGCCTCTTTGGCCAGGGTTTCAGCGTTGGCCAAGCGAAACCGCAGGTTCTCAAGGCCCGCCTTTTCGGCGTAATCCAGAAGCTCATTCATCGTTGTTCTCCACGTTTGAAGAGGACATTTTCAAAGGGGCCGGAGATGCAGGCTCACGCAGGATGTCTACGCCCAACACGATCTGCGCGGCACCGTCACGCACTACGACCTCGGTGATCGACTGGCAATCACCGCCCGCGATACCAGCGGGCGCGAGCAGCTGAGCAGCCAGACAAGCCGCCTGCTGCGGCGACATCGCGAACACCACAGACTCACGCCCGGTTTCAGCCAGCGACAGCGCAACCGAGCCATCTGCCAGCCACTGCACAGACACCGATTGCTCGTGCGGGAGAATGCGACTGAAGCCATTTGCCGTCTCACAGATGGCGCCAAATTTCGGAAGGACTTGTTGCGGCATGGAAACCCCTGATTCACCGAACTTGCTTGATCGCACCCACCAGCTGGCGCTTCTGCGCCTGGCCAGGAGCGCCTACCCGGCCAACGTCAAGATCACCGACCTGATCGCGATCAGGAACAGCACCGACAGCCGCTTGCACCACTTCAACTTGGTTTACTTGATTGAGCACGGCCTGCTCCAGGGCTCGGTCTCCGTCACTGAACCGGATGCAGTTGCGGTGCGTCAACTGCGCATCACCAAAGACGGCATTGACTTCATGGAGGCCGATGGGGGGCTCAGCGCCATCCTGCAGCTCACAACGATTCGGCTGCATCGCGATGATCTCCAGGCCCTGATTGAGCAACGCATTGAGGAATCGCCGGACCTGAGCCCAGCTGAAAAAAACCGATTCGTTGATCAGCTTCGATCGCTGCCTGGCGACGCCACCAAACAGGTGACAGTTGAACTACTGAAGCGGGCGCTGGACCACTGGCCGGACGCACTTCAGTACATCCGTAGCCTGCTTGGATAGTCGGCAGCGCTTCAAACTTGAGCCAACCCAACGCCCGGCCGATCTCGATCCAGAAGACGGCGGGCATGCCGCGCACGCCCTCAATCACCAGCGCATTGGGGTGGAACACCAGTGCATCCGCAGTCAGCCGTACTGCTGCAGTGCCCAGGTTGAAAATGGTCTGCTCAGCCATTGCAGCCCCTCAGTGCGTCACCCGCTTCACGCGGTCAGAGGCCAGCAGCTGGGCTTCAGCGCGCAGCTGCAGCATGGTGTCGGCCAGCGAGGTGAGGGCGGCCGGGGCGTCCAGGCCGGCGGCGGCACATGCGGCCACGGCCTCCGCGTAGACGCGGGTCATCCACAGCGTGTTCACCACCACGGCATCGGTGACCAGGCGGATCAGCTCAGGGTCTGCGCCAGCGGGCAGCATCAAGCGGGCGGCCGCGTCCACGGCTTCGTGAACGGTTTGCAGTGCTTCGCTCATGCCGTGACACCCCCGCGAGCAGACAGCAGGGCCACGGCCTCACGCAGGATGTCCTCAGGGCTGCGGCCGCTGAGGTTCGTGCCCATGGCCCAGGCTTCGTACTGCAAGGGGGCGCGGTTGGCGCAGATGCGCATCAGCTTGATGCGGCGGTCACCGTCGAGCTGGGCGCGGCCGCTGAGGATCTTGGACAGGTAGCCCTTGCTGATGCCCAGCCGGCGTGCCACCTCTTCATCAGTGAGCTCAGACAGGCGCACGCACAGCGCCAGCGCCTGGCGAGCGCTCTTGCATTGCTGAATCAGCTTGATGTCGACGTCTTGCGGGGCTGCTTGTAAGTCGTTGTTTTGCATGGTGGTTTCCTCTGGTTTCCACTCGTTTCCTGACGTTTCCTTTCGCCCGAGAGCGAAAAAAAAGAGACTGGGCACCATGAACAAGCACACAGTCAAAGAGTCGCAACCCACCCTAAAGATGGCTTACATTCTGGGAGGGGCTGAAGCAATAATGCTTTCGTACACATCGGGCCGCTTCAATGCCAAGAACTTGTGCCAAACCTTGGGGATCCCGGCGGACCTCCATTGGCTTACCGCCTGCGGCGTGATGTCCTCACACAGCGCAGCCGTCTTGGTTGTGCCGCCGAGGGCGTCGATCAGACGGTTGTCCTGATCGAGTCGGATAGGGGTAGACATGACGGAATTAAAGCACGCTTTCGATTCGATCACAAGCAGATCACAAGGACGCTTGCCTGTGCCTCTTCAAGAATCGGAGGTTATGAACCTCCAGACGCGACTTCAGCAAGTGGCGCTGCACCTGATCGACGGCAAGACCTGCACAACCAGGACGTGGAAGAAGAAGATGGCCAACGCGGCCGGATGCAGCTACCAGAACATCAGGCAGGCAGCCAACGGAGAGCAGCTCACCATGGATCCCGAGCTGCTGCGACGTATTGCGGTGTGGGCTGGAGTGAACGAGCGATTCATGGTCCACGGCCTTGGTCCGATGCTTTCAAGCCCAGGTTCTTCCACATCGCAAAACTACGAACCCCCAATTCATGGGGATCCATCCCGAACTGTCAGCGAGCCCACCGCAACGTATTTGCAAGCCCCCTTGCGAATCGACTCCCCCCAAGTTACAAAGCAACGACGCGCCCCGTTAGTTGAATGGGCGCGATTAGGAGTTGAGTTGCAAGTAGACAACATTGAGGCTGACGCGGAGGTTCACCTCCCTGTGTCAGGTGGGGTGTCCACGTTCGCCAAGTGGGCCACAGCGCCTGGAGCATGCCCCAGGTTCGGGATCCGGGCCGGATATCGACTGCTGTTCGATCACGTGATTCCTGAGCAGTGCATTGACGGCGACGTGTACCTATTCGAAGGGGTCAGCGGGGCATTGTTCCTGGGCGAGTTTCGGCACCTGACGTCTGGCCATTACGAGATGATCCCGGACTCTGGCCCACCCATGGACACCCACCGGCATCGAATCAAAGTGATAGCCGAGCTGCTCGGCATCTACAAGAAGTAAGCGCAGGCCCGGTCAGGATGTCAACTGATCGGGCCTTTTTCATTGGCCACATGGCCGCAAAACGAAGGGAGAGGTATGGGCTTCATCGCGTTCATCACGTGGATCGCGCTGGCCGCGTTCGTGGGCATCTACGCCGGCAGGCTTCATCGGTCGAAAGGGCAGTGGACGCTGCTGGCCTTTGTGTTCAGCCCTCTGATGATGTGGCTGCTACTGGCTGCCCTGGGCCCCGGCCAGCCCCCAGCAGAGACCCACCGCCAGTGCGCAGACTGTCTGGAGTGGGTGCCCGCCCAGGCCCGCAAGTGCAAGCACTGCGGCGCACCAGCCGCGACAACGACAAGCCAGGCTACCCGGCCATCGCCGAACCTGGGCGCCAGCGGCATCTCAACCGGAGAGTTCACCGGGTAAACAAGACGATGCGCCGTCTGGTGCTTTAACTTGCTTGCACATGAAATGAAAGCGTGCTTTAATCACACCGGTACACCAACCGGAGTGATTGATGAACACGCAAGCAGATGAGCCCCAGGCTCACACCAATGCGCATTCAGGCGGCACGCAAGCAGCCGCCGCGCTGACGCCCTGGCGCACCGCCGCCCGTGACTTCATCAGCGCCCTGCTGGTGTCGGCCCTCCTGACCTATGTGCTGAGCTTCGGCACGGCGGGGGGGCTGTGATGCGCACACTCGCACCCGTGATCACCGTCACTGGCAGCCTGTGCACGCAGCCCATGCCAGGGCACATCCGCCCCGAGTTCCACCACGACCATCGCGGCGACTACACAGGCCAGGACGTGGGCTGCTTGGATGCCCCACAGGTCACCCCCACCGGTAGCCACCGCGAAAGCGTCGTGACGCCCGCTGGCGTTCGCCTGATCAGCTGCGCCACGCTGCGCCCAGGAGCGTGGCTGTGATAGCGCCGATCGTCTCCCTCCGCTTTGCAGCGCCCGCCGGCGCCCTGTGCTACCGGCTGGCCGAGGTGCTGGGCACCCGCACAGCTGCGGACCAGTTGGTGGTGCGCGTGCTGCCCACCGGCCGCGTGCTCCACGTGTCGACCCGCTCTGTGGCCGAGGCCACCGAAGACGCCCCCGACCACAACCACGAAGGGGGCCAGCATGCAGCGCTCTAACGTGATCGACGTCACCCCCTGGCTGCGCCAGGTTCGCCCTGCGGCCAATGACACGGCCAGCACCACCCCCGACGATGGCCTGCACGCCATGGGCCCCGAGCCGCGCGCTGCTGCGCCCCTGGCTCACCCCGCCACCGCGCTGATGCGCCGCGCCCAGACCGTGCTGGCCGACTTCACGCTGATGTACAGCCCGCTGTGGCTGCGCATGACGCATTGGCCCACCGTGTTTGATGCGCTGAGCCGTGTGGCCCTGGGCCTGTTCCTGGGCGGCGTGGTGGGCACGATCGCCAGCTGCGTGCACGGAGGCTGACCATGGCCAGCCCCATCCGCATTGAAGGCCGCCTGGCCGAGCGCGCAAGCGCCCAGATGTACGGCTGCGGCCACTACGTGGTGCGCCTGGTGCTGGCCCAGCGCACGGGTGAGCCCATCGTCATCGAGTGGCCGTTCGGCACCGGCCCGGCCGCCGACATCGCCAGCCACAACGCCGCGCAGCAGCTGCGCAAAGACCAGCCCTTGACCGTCGAGGGCAACTACCTGCAGATCACCCGGCACCGCGGCGCCCCCGCGATGAAGCTGTGCGGCGCCGTGACCGTGATTCGCCCTGTGGCTCAACCCTTCCACGAGGCCGCAGCGCAAGCTGCGTGACACAGCACATGCACACGATGCAGATCGTTGGCCTGACCGGCAAGGCCGGGGCAGGCAAGGACACCGCCGCCGCCATGCTCTGCGAGGCCTTGCAGGCCCGGGGCAAGCGCACAAAGACCATGGCCTTTGCAGAGCCGATCCGGGCCGCACTGATGGCCATGGGCGTGCCCAGCAGCCACATCTATGAACGCCGCCTGAAAGAGGTGGAGATCCCCGGGTGGGGCGCGAGCTACCGCAAGCTGGCCCAGACCCTGGGCACCGAGTGGGGCCGCGACCAGATCGGCAAAGACCTGTGGGTGCGCCTGCTGGCTGACCGCCTGGTGGAGATCGGCATGGTGTCGCGCCTGCCCGATGTGGTGGTGATCACCGACGTCAGGCTGCAGAACGAAGCCGACTGGATCAAGACCCGCTTCGGCCTTCTGGTGCACGTGGTGCGCCCGGATGTGGGCGAGGTGCGCGGCCACATCAGCGAGGCCGGCGTGCAGGGCGTGGACCAGCTGCTGCGCAACGATGGCGACCTGCAGAACCTGCGCAGCTGCTGCGGCCAGCTGAGCAACCTGGTGCTGGCCAAGCTGGCCCTGCAGGGGATTGAGGCATGAGCCGCGCCAGGCCCACCACCTACACGCTGTTCGATGAGATCTCTGCGAGCAGCACCGAGCCCATGCCTGCCACCAAGCGCATGCACCAGCTGACACGCATGTGGGGCGGCCTGGCCGCGCTGGAGACGGCCGCCACGCCCGGCGCCGATGACTGGCGCGTGTGCTCTGACGCCGTGAACCTCATGGAGACGCTGGTGCTCATGGGCGAGGCCGCAGACCCGGATGGCCTGGTGGACGCCTGCGCGCAGGCGCTGGCCCAGGCCGGGCGCCGCCACAAGGAACAGGGCGCCGCGCTGCGACTGACCGGCCCAGGCCTCAAAGACCTGCGCGGTGTGCTGGAGGACTACGCCGAGGCCCTGGGCACGCTGCCCGCCCGCGTGATGGTCCGCTGCCACCGCCTCACCGAGAAGCGCATCCGCGCCATCCAGCGCGGCCAGCAGCAGCCCCACGACATCGTGGTGGTGGCGATCTGAGCCGCACCCCAACCCCTTCCCAACCACTCCACAAAGGAGAACAGCACATGGCAGTACGCCCATTCACAGACACGCTCCGCATGGTCGACCAAGGCGTCTTTGTCGACATCTGCAGCGAGAAATTTAACGAGCTGATCAAGCGCGTTGACGACACCAAGAAGTCCGGCAAGTTGACCATCACGCTGGAGATGAAGCCCGCCCGTGCCGGCGCGATGAACATCATCCCCACGGTCACGACGAAGCTGCCCGAGACGAAGGCCGACCCCACCCTGCTGTGGGTCACCCCGGACTTCAACCTCACGGTGGACAACCCCAACCAGCAACAGCTGGACCTGCGCCAGGTTGCCACTGCCGTGACCGAACTGCGCGAGGCCATCGAGCCTTCGCAGCCCCTGCGCAGCGCCACCTGAGCGCCGCGATCCACCCCACCCACCACCATCCACAAGCCTGAACATGAACAGCCTTGACAGCACCCTGGGCGACAAGCCCGGCATCAACATCGCCGAGACCCTGGCCCGCATCCTGCCCGATGCGAAAGTGGTAAGCACCACCGACACCGATGTGCCCGCCCTGCACATCAGCCACGTGGCCGTGCCCAAGGGCTTCGACCTGCGCGAACTGAAGCTGGACCTGGAACAGCACCTGGCCAACCCGCGCAACACCACGGCCACCGCCGAACTGCAGGACGCCG
>Ga0228698_1000825_pt1 | contig 18527 bp, 20 predicted proteins | sample McNCre117_Aug_MG_FD_178015 | JGI IMG/M metagenome (GOLD analysis project Ga0228698, IMG submission 178015) | Freshwater microbial communities from McNutts Creek, Athens, Georgia, United States - 1-17_Aug_MG | ecosystem: Environmental > Aquatic > Freshwater > Creek | place: USA: Georgia...
CTGCGCGATGGCCTGCAGCTCAGCCGGGCGTTTCTGGACGCCCAGCTGCGTGGCGCCGCCTTCCCCAGCCACCCGCAGCTGAGCGAGCGCTAACTGGCGCTGCAGCCGGCAGGCGCTAATCCTCCAGGCCCAGGAAGCCTCCACTCTGGTGCGCCCACAGCCGGGCATAGATGCCATTCATCGCCAGCAGCTCCGCATGCGAGCCCTGCTCGACGATACGGCCCGCATCCATGACGATGAGGCGGTCCAGCGCCGCGATGGTGGACAGCCGGTGCGCAATGGCCACCACGGTCTTGCCCTGCATGAGCGAATACAGCGACTGCTGGATGGCGGCCTCGACCTCGCTGTCCAGCGCGCTGGTCGCCTCGTCCAGCAGCAGGATGGGTGCGTCCTTCAGCATCACGCGGGCGATGGCGATGCGCTGGCGCTGGCCGCCGGAGAGCTTCACGCCGCGTTCGCCCACATGGGCCTCGAAGCCGGTGCGGCCCTTGGGGTCGGACAACGTGGTGATGAACTCATCGGCATGGGCCTGCTCGGCCGCGCGCCGCATGTCCTCCTCGTTCGCGTCCGGGCGGCCGTAGAGGATGTTGTCGGCCACCGAGCGGTGCAGCAGCGACGTGTCCTGCGTGACCATGCCGATGTGGCGGCGCAGCGAGTCCTGCGTCACGCGGGCGATGTCCTGGCCGTCGATGGTGATGCGGCCGCCGTTCTCCGGCAGGTCGTACAGCCGCAGCAGCAGGTTCACCAGCGTGCTCTTGCCGGCGCCGCTGCGGCCCACCAGGCCGATCTTCTCGCCCGGCTTGATGGTCAGGTCCAGCCCATCGACGACGACCTTGCCGTTCGGGTAGGCGAAGTGCAGCGACTCGAAACGCACCTCGCCGCCCGTGCCGTCGCGCGGCACCGTCAGCTCGGTCGCGCCGCTCGCATCGGCAATCGCCTGCGGCTTGGACAGCGTGGCCAGCCCATCCTGCACCGTGCCGATGTGCTCGAACAGCGAGGCCATTTCCCACATCACCCAATGAGAAATGCCGTTCAGACGCATGGCCATGGCCGTGGCCGCCGCCACGGCGCCCGCGCCCACGGCGGACTCGCTCCACAGCCATAGCGACAGCAGCGCGGTGCTGCCCACCAGCAACGCCGACAGCAGCGCGTTGACGACCTCGAAACCGGTCACCAGGCGCATCTGGCCATAGGCGGTCAGCATGAAGTCCTGCATCGCCGTCTTCGCGTAGCTGGCCTCCCGGCGGCCATGGGCGAACAGCTTCACCGTGGCGATGTTGGTGTAGGCGTCGGTGATGCGGCCCGTCATCAGGCTGCGGGCATCGGCCTGCGCCTGCGCGATGCGGCCCAACCGCGGCACGAAGAAGCGCAGCGCGACGAGGTACAGCCCCAGCCAGGCGGCGAACGGCGCCATCAGCCGCAGGTCGAAGCTCGCGACGATGGCCACCATCGTGCCGAAATACACGCCGACGTAGACGAGGATGTCGACCACGATGAGCCAGGTGTCGCGCACGGCCAGTGCCGTCTGCATGACCTTGGTGGCGATGCGCCCGGCGAACTCGTCGCCGAAGAACGACAGGCTCTGCGCCAGCATGCGGCGGTGGAAGATCCAGCGCAGCCGCATCGGGAAGTTGCCGAACACGCCCTGGTATTTGGTCAGCGCCTGCGCGCCGGTCAGCACGATGCCCAGGCCCAGCACGCCCAGCAGCGTCAGCACCACCGGCTGCGGCCGGCTCCACAGCTCGGCGGGCTTTTGGCTGGACAACCAGTCCACCAGCGATGCCATGAGGCTGAACAGCCAGGCCTCCGCCGCCGCGATGCCCGCGGTGAACAGCATGATGACCAACAGGTGGCGCCGCACGCCATCCGCGCAGCGCCACAGGAAGGGGAAGAAGCCGCCCGGCGGCGCGCCGGCGGCGATTTCGGGATAGGGGTCGACCAGGCGCTCGAAGCGCGACACCAGCGGTTGGAACAGCGAAGCCATGGCGAGAGTGTCGCTTGGTGGTGCTCTCGCATCGTGACTGCCTTGCACCGCTGGCGCATGGTGGCCGGGCCGCGCCGACAGGTTTCGCCTGCGCGTCGTTGTCCCGGTGACACGCGAAGGCTTGTGTCGTGGAGGCGCCACCCATAGACTGCGCGCCTTTCGTCCACCGCTTGTCTCACGGAGCTGATCGTGTCCCGCTGCATCGCCGCCCTCTAAGCCGTCGACCGCCTTCCGTCTCATGCCCGCCATGAGCACGGCCGCTGCAGCCGTTCTCCGCGTCCCTCCCGCCCACGCCATGCCGGCGGCGGACGCCCAGCCCGCCAAGCACCGCGCACGCCCCGTCGTCGGTTCGTTCCATCGAACCAGGAGACGACCATGTCTGCGCACATCGGGTCGACGCCAGCCGTCGACTCCACGATCCCATCCCTGGAGATCCTGAAGTACCCCAGGACTCCGCACCTCGAAGGCTCGCGCCTGCAATCCGGCGACGAAGGCCACGAGCACATCCGCATCGCCACGCTGGCTGGGCGCCACACCGTCATCGAGGAAAAGCTCGACGGCGCCAACGTCGGCATCTCATTCAACAGCGGCGGAGAACTGTTGCTGCAGTCGCGCGGCCACTACCTCGTCGGCGGTGGGCGTGAGCGGCAGTTCGCGCCACTCAAGCGCTGGGCCTGTGCGCACGAGTCCCGGCTGCTCGCGCTGCTCGAAGACCGCTACGTCATGTATGGCGAATGGCTGTATGCCAAGCATTCGGTCAGCTACGACCGGCTGCCGCATTGGTTCTGCGAGTTCGACATCTATGACCGGGTCGAGCAGATGTTCCTCAGCACGCCCAGGCGCCACGCCATGCTCGCGGGCACACCCATCGTCAGCGTGCCGGTGCTGCGGACGGGCCCCATGCCGCGCGACGTCAGCTCGCTGCGCGCACTGGTGCGCCCATCGCTGGCGAAGAGCGCGCAGTGGCGCGATGCCTTCGAGGGCAGCGTGCGGCAACAGGGCCTGGATCTGGCGCTGGCCTGGCGGCAGACCGACAAGTCGGACCTGTCCGAGGGCCTGTACATCAAGGTCGAAGACGAGCGCCAGGTGCTGGGCCGCTGCAAGTGGGTCCGCCCGGACTTCGTCCAGACCATCCTCGATTCGGGTTCGCATCACAGCACGCGACCGCTGATCCCGAATGGACTGGCGCCGCAGGCTGACCTGTACGCGCCGGTGGCCACCGCCGGCTGGCATGACCTGTCTGCAAGCGTTTGATGGGCACGAGAAGGAGAAGAACATGAGCTACGACGTCATCCGTGCGCTATGCCCCATGAAGGACGGTGCCAGCTACGACTGGGCCGCCTGCTGCGAGGCCTTCCCGCGCCTGCACGCACTCGAGGCCACGCCGCAAAACCCGCGCTATCACGCCGAGGGCAACGTCGGCATCCACACGCGCCTGGTGCTGGATGCGCTGCTGGCCTGCGACCACTTCCAGGCAGCCCGCGGGGCACACCGTGAGACGCTGTTCCTCGCCGCGCTGCTGCACGATCTGTGCAAGCCGGAAACCACCGTCATCGACCCGGTGACGGGCGACATCGGCCAGCCGGGCCACTCGCGGCGCGGTGCGGTGGACGTGCGCGGGCTGCTCTGGCGTGCGGGCGTGCCGTTCGAGCAACGCGAGGCGGTCTGCCGCCTCATCGCCGTGCACCAGGTACCGTTCTTTGCCTTGGACTCGCGGCGCGGCGAATCGCCGGAGTTCATCGCGCGGCGGCTGTCATGGAGCCTGGATCTGGCCGACCTGGTGTGCCTGGCCCGCGCCGACATGCGCGGGCGCCTGTGCGTCGATCAGCAAGCCCGGCTGGACGACATCGCCTTGTTCGAGCAGCTGGCCCGTGAGGACGGCTGCTGGGGCATGCCCAGGCCGGCCGCCTCGGCACACACGCGGCTGATGTATGCCCGTGGCGCCGCGGTGCATCTCGACACGCCGCTGTTCCAGCCGCCGGGATCTCCGGTCACGGTGCTCTGCGGCCTGCCGGCGTCGGGCAAGGACAGTTGGGTGGCGCGCCACGGTCGTGGCCTCGACGTCGTGTCGTTCGACGACGCGAAGGCGGAGCTCGGCCTGAAGCACGGCGAGAACGACGGCCTGGCGGCGCATCGGGCGGTGGACAAGGCGAAAGTGCTGCTGCGCCGGCGCGAACCCTTCATCTGGAACGCGACGCACCTGAGCGAGCAGATGCGCAACAAGACGCTGGACCTGCTGTACGCCTACGACGCGGATGTGCGGCTGGTCTATCTCGAAGTGCCCAGCGACACGCTCTTCAGGCGCAACGCCCGCCGCGACACGACGCTCAAGCAAAAGGATCTCGAGCGCATGCTGCATCGCTGGGAAGTCCCGCTGCCCTGGGAGGCCCACGAGGTGGTTTATCAGGTGGATCAGGTGGGCCTGGGTAGGCTGGGCGAATGACCGGGGACACCGCCAGCCGGCGGTGCGCCGGCGGCAAGTTCAGTGCCGGTCAGGGCACTCCGACGGCGGAAGCAGCCGGTGCGGCGGGTGCGATGGGCACCACGACGCCGGGCGACAGCGAGATCTCGTCGACCACGGTGACGCCGGTGACGAAATGACGCGTCTCGCCGAAGCAGGAGCTCGGCAGGCCCACCTTCTCCTCGTAGTGCAGGTTCACCCGCTTGCCCATCACTTTGTTGATGGCCGCAGCCGTGGCCTCGTCGTGCACGGTGAACTGGAACTTCTCGACGGTGGCCGTTCCCGGCAGCGACACCAGGGCCTGCTCACCCTCCCAGGTCTTGCAGACCCAGCCCTTGCGGGACAGCTTCTGCACCCAGCCGGCGCGCTCCCCTTCGGAATAACTCCAATGCCAGGCGAACACGAACCAGGCGCCGACGAGCAGCATCAGGGCAACGAGGGACAGAGCGATCTTCAAGCGCATGGCAGCAGGCGAAGTCAGGGCGCGGCGATTGTGCGTCAGCCGCGCGTCATTTCACCGCTCGACTGAAACGCTCGGCCGACCGCGCTCGGGCCTTGGCCGCCTCGACGTCCCGGTTGCGCGGCTCGGCGGCCGTTACCAGCGACGCGACCAGCGTGCGGGCCTCGCTGGTGATGGCGGCCACCGCCTGGTCGAAGGCCGCCGCGTTGGCCTGTGACGGTACGTTGAACCCGCTGAGCTTGCGCACGAACTGCAGTGCCGCGTCGCGGATCTCGACCTCGGTGGCCGGGGGCTCGAAGTTGAAGAGGGTGCGGATGTTGCGGCACATGGCGATGGCTCCCGGCGTGAATCGGAACATGCTAGCGACGCCTGGCCCTGGGCTATCGTGCCGGCCCATGAGTCGCTCCGGCATCCGCATCCGTCCGCTCCCGCTCGTCATGGTCACCCTCATGCTGCAGGCCTGCCAGCGGCCCGGTGCTGCCGAGCCCATCCGCGCGGCCACACCCGCCCCGGCATCCGCCCCGCAAGGCGCCGCTAACGACACCCCCGCCGCGCTGATGGCACAGGCCTTCGAGGGCTGGACGAGCGGGCAGCCACACGTGGTGGACATGCCCGCCGAGAAGGGTGCCGACGAGAAGACCTCCCGCGTGCTCGTCTCGCCCACTCAGGTCATCACCCTGGATGACGACCACCGCGCGCTCGTCGTCACCGGCCCGCTCGACGGCGGCGGCGAGCCGGTCTCGGGGCACGCCGTCGGTGCCAGCGTGAGCGTCTACGGGTTCGAACGGCGCGGCGGCCGCTGGTTCAAGACCTTCGAGCGCCCCGCCATCACGTGGACCGGCTTCTATGGCGAAGCCGGCAGCTTCAAGGTGCATCCGGTGGGGCCGGGCCGCGTGGCGCTGTCCATCGAGAACGGCAGCTGCTGGCAGGGGTACTGCGGCCACTGGGTGGAAGTTTTCGCGCTCGGCGCCACCGACGCACGCCCGCTGTTCAACCAGCGGACGAGCACGAGCTCGACGGGCGCCACGGAAGGCTGCACCGAATGGCTGGAGGGCAAGAAACTGGCGGGCGCCGACGACACGGCATCCATCAGCGCCACCAATTGCTTCGACGTCAACGGCAAGTGGCGCTTCGAGCCAGCCGGCGACAGCGGCTGGCCCGACGTGGTGCTGACCTTCACCGGCGCCGAAGCCACGCAGGAGAAGGAGGACACCCCGCCCGTCCTGCGTGCGGTCGAGGAGCAACTGGTGCTGCGCCACGACGGCACGGCCTACAAACCGGTGCGGGGACGCAACCCGACACACGACCTCTGACACCATCAGGCCGCAGGCGCCTCCGGGTGCCGCTCCCGCCACGCGCGCAGCGCGCGGCGGTACTCGTCCATGGCGAGGTCGTGCAGGTCGAAGATGCACGGGTCGCAGCCGTTGCCACAGCAGGCGTCGAGGTCGGGCTGCGGTGGCGGTTCGGGTTTCGGATCGGGGGCGGGCAGGGCGCTCATCGCGGTGAATTGTCGGGCGGCGTTCCTAACGAGATCCTGATGCCCGGCCGCCTAGGATGGTTTCACGCCATCACAGGAGCACCGCATGCTCATCGTCACCACAGAAAACCTGGCCGGCCACCGCGTCGCCGAGGTCAAGGGCCAGGTCTTCGGCGTTGTCGTGCGCAGCCGTGGCCTGGCCGGCAACATCCTGGCCGGGCTGCGTTCCATTGTCGGCGGCGAAATCACGGAGTACACGCAGCTGCTGGAGGAGGCGCGGCGCCATGCGATCGACCGCATGGTCAAGAACGCCAGCCTCATGGGGGCCAATGCCGTCGTGATGATGCGTTTCGACTCGTCCGAGATGGGCCAGACGATGAGCGAGATCGTCGCCTATGGCACGGCCGTCGTCGTCGAGAAGCTGCCCACCTGAACCATGCTGCGCACCATGGTGTTCATCGTCTCGCTGACGGTCGGCCTTGTCGGCCTGGGGGCCTGCCTGGCGGGCCATGCCGACGCGACGCCGGCCGCGCTGTGGGGCGGCCTCATCGCCGCGGCCCTGCTGGTGGAGCGCTGGCGCTACCGTGCCACCACCACCCCTGACTTGCCGAGTGGCGACTGGCACAGCACCGGCGAGCGCTTTGTGGACCCCGAGTCTGGCCGCACGCTGCAGGTGCTCTTCAACCCCTGCACCGGCGAGCGGCGCTACGAGGAACACACGCCGGGCTGACCAGGCCCCGCACGGGTTCAGCGGCTGTTCCGGAAACGCTCGACCGCCTTGATGGACTCGATGGCGGCGTGGATGGCGCGCAACTCCTCCAGTGGCTTGGACGCAGCCTGGTCGTCGGGCGGCAGTCGCTCGGCCCATTCGAGCAGCAGCTTGGTGATGACGCCCAGCTGGTCGCCATAGCTGGCCACGTCGAAGGCCTTGGCCTCGATGCGTGCGTCGCCGGACTGCGGCTTGATGCCAGCGAAGAACGCGTTCAGGCTGGGTTCGATGTCCTGTGCTACGTCGCCGCTGAACGGCAGCCGCACCTGCGGCGCCCAGAACCAGAAGAACGGAAACATCGCCATCTCCCTGCACGCCGTGACAGCGGGCGTGTGGGCGCATCGTGACCCAGCCCTGCGCAGCCGGCAAGTTAGCCTTGGGGATGGATTCGCTGATCTCCGCTGCTGCTCGCGCGCTGGCCACCGGCGATGCGCTGCAGGCGCTCGAGCATGGCCAGCCGCCCACAATGGCCTTCCGCCTTCACCGCCCTGCCCCGCTCCGCCCCATGACCACCCCGCACCGCCTGACCGCCGAGCTCATCCACACCGAAGCCCAGTTGCGCGCGCTGATCGGCGAGCCCTTGCCGCTGACCTGCGCCAAGATCACCGACCGGCTGAATGCCGCGACGCGTGTGTTCGTCGAGCGCTCGCCATTTGTCTGCATCGCCACCAGCGACGCGACAGGCCGCTGCGACGTCAGCCCGCGCGGTGACCCGGCGGGCTTCGTGCGCATCCTGGACGACCGCACGCTGCTGCTTCCCGAGCGCCCCGGCAACCGCCTCGCGGACACGCTGCGCAACGTACTGGCCAACCCGCACGTCGGGCTGATCTTCGTCGTGCCCGGCGCAACGGACACCTTCCGTGTCAACGGCTGCGCGGTGCTGACGACGGATGCCGCGCTGCTGGCCCCGTGCGCGCTGGAAGGCCGCACGCCGAAGCTGGGCCTGCTGGTCGACATCGAGGAGGCCTACACGCAATGCTCCAAGGCCTTCCTGCGCTCGCAGCTGTGGGACCCGGCGCGCTTCGTCGAACCCGGCGTGCTGCCGACGGGCGGGCAGGTGCACCGCGCCATACAGGGTGAGGCGTTTGATGCGCAGCGCTATGACAGCGAGCGCGCAGAGCGCTACAGCCGCCGAGAAGGCTTTTACTGAGCGGCCTGCGGTGACGGGATCGGCCCGCAAACTCCCAGCGCGTCGAGTCCACCTTCACCAAAGTAAACCTCGTCCTCTTCACGCCTCTCGACACAGCGAGTAGCGAGTACTCCGCTCGCGACCCGTTGGGCCTCTGCCCACGCCTCGCTTTGACGAGGAAGGACGACACCCGTTCGAGCGTCGATCGCCAGCCCGACGTACTTCGGCAGGTTTTCCGCTGACAGCGCATCGACATCGGCGGTGGGGATCATGATCTGCAGGATCAGCTGCTCACCGTCGGCGGAGAAGGCATGGATGCCGCCCCAATGGATCGAACTCACCGAGCGAGGGAGCACGTACACGTACGGCTTGGGCAGGAAGTCGGTCAGTGCGAGCTTGCGCACCTCACGCCCTTGGGGGTCGTAGAGCACGACCATGGCATCTTCCGAGCGACTCCGACCGAAGGTCGCGGCTCGGCCATCGTCTGAGACAACCGCGCCGCTTGGGCCCTCATCGGCGAGCCACGCCTGCCACGCCGATTGCCAACGACCCTGTTTCAGGTGTTCGAGAGTCCCTCGCGCACGACTCCAGGATCGCGGTCGCCCGTGACTGAGTTGGATCTCGTCGCGACGGCAGTGTTCAAAGGTGCCCGATCCACCGGGCACAACCACCAAGCGCCATTGCCCACTGGCCGAAGTGAACGCCTGCGGACAGGGCGGCATCGAAACATCCGCATGCGCCGACAAGGCCAGAACACACAACGCCGCCAGTACGCCCGACCGCAGCCACTCCATAGGTTCTCCCAGGGTTCCCTGGGATCGAACCATAGCCCGGCAGGTGTGCCGGTACTCTCAGTGCGTACCCGCCAGCAACGCTGCATTCCCCCCCGCCGCCGCCGTGTTGACGGTCAGCGTCTGCTCCGCCGTGAAGCGGTAGAGCTGGCCCACATGGCCGGCCGCGGTGACCAGCGGCAGGATGGCGCCGGGGCGGGCGGCGAGGGCCTGGGCGAGCTTGTGGGCGGCACCGGCGTCTGACGAGGCCAGTGCCACACCGGCCAACTGCTTCGCGGCGAGCAGGCCGGGCAGGGCCGAGTCGGGCAGCAGCGTCAGCGCGTTGACGGGCAGGCCGGCGCGCAGCAGGGCCTGGCGGGCGCGCTCGTCGTCGCCGAACCAGATGGCGCTGTTGCCAGCCAGCAGCGCGCTGACGACCGCGGCCAGGCCGGCGTCGCCACGGCCCAGCACGGCGAAGACGCCGCGGGCGTGGTGGCGCAGCGTGTTGCTTTCGCCGGTGGGGCCGGGCAGCACCAGGTCGGCGAACTGCGTCTGCGCGGCGCTGAACAGGCCGCGCAGCGCCAGGGCCGTGGGTGCATCCAGCGTGTCGGCGGCGCGGCGCAGCGTGGCGATGCGCTCGGGCAGCGGCGTGTCGCGCCAGCCGGTGTCGGCGGCGACGGCGAGCGCTTCGGTGCGGCCGTCCAGCGCGAGCCTCGGCGCGGGCGCATCGAGGCGCGGCTCGGTGCAGAAGCGGCGCAGGTAGTCGGGGCCGCCGGCCTTGGGGCCTGTGCCGGACAGGCCTTCGCCACCGAAGGGCTGCACGCCGACGACGGCGCCGATGATGTTGCGGTTCACGTAGACGTTGCCAATCCGGGCGAGGTGGGCGAGACGTTCTGCGCGGCTGTCGATGCGGGTCTGGATGCCCAGCGTGAGGCCGTAGCCGAGCGCGTTGATCTCGGCAATGACGTCGTCGACCGCGCCGTCGAAGCGCACGACGTGCAGCACCGGGCCGAAGATCTCCTCGCCGAGGTCGGCGATGCGGCGGATCTCGAACGCGACCGGGCGGATCTGGCGCGGCATGGGCTCGGCCACCGGCGACTCGGCGATGAGTTTGGCCTCGCGCTTCAGGCGCTCGACGTGGCGGGAGATGTGGGCGTGGGCCTCGTCGTCGATGACGGGGCCGACGTCGGTGGCGAGGTCGGCCGGCCGGCCCACGTGCAGTTGCTGCAGGGCGCCCTTGAGCATCTCGATGACGCCGTCGGCGATGGGGGACTGCACGCACAGCAGCCGCAGCGCCGAGCAGCGCTGGCCGGCGGAGCGGAAGGCGCTCTGCACGACGGCGTCGATGACCTGCTCGGGCAGTGCCGTGGAGTCGACCACCATCGCGTTCAAGCCGCCGGTCTCGGCGATCAGCGGCACCGGCAGCGACTTGGCCGCCAGCGCCTTGTTGATGATCTGCGCCACGGCTGTGGAGCCGGTGAAGCAGACGCCGGCCGTGTGCGCGTGGGCCACGAGGCCGGCGCCGACGGTCTCGCCGGCGCCGTGCAGCAGCGCCAGCGCGTCGGCCGGCACGCCGGCCACGTGCAGCAGCTCGACCATCTTCAGCGCCACAAACGGCGTCTGCTCGGCAGGCTTGGCGGCCACGGTGTTGCCGGCCACGAGCGCGGCGACGACCTGGCCGGCAAAGATGGCCAGTGGGAAGTTCCACGGGCTGATGCAGACGAAGACGCCGCGGCCGTACATCAGGTCGGGCTCGGCCTCTGCTTGATCCGCGTAGTAGCGCAGGAAATCGACCGCCTCGCGGACTTCGGCGACGCAGTCGGCCTGGGTCTTGAAGGCCTCCTTGACCAGCAGCGCGCAGAACTCGGGCAGGCGGGCGTCGAGGTCGTCGGCGGCGCGGCGCAGCAGGGCGGCGCGCTGGGCGACGGGCGTGGCATTCCAAGCGGTGAAGCCAGCGTGCAGGCGCTGCATCGCGGCGTCGACATCAGCCGCCGTGGCTTCGGGCACGGGCTGGACAGCGGTGGCATCCAGCGCGGCCTGCAGCGGCGTGCGCTGGGCCGGCGCGGTCAGGTCGGCGCCGGTGGAGTTGGCGCGGCCGCGGCCTTGTTCATCGAGGTAGAGGGCCGGCGGCAGCGGCAGCGCGCTGGCCTCGCGCGCGGCCACCAGCGGGGAGCCCAGCAGCTCGGGCACCTGCACCGTCGGGTCGGCCAGCTGGTGCACGAACGACGAGTTGGCGCCGTTCTCCAGCAGCCGACGCACGAGGTAGGCCAGCAGATCGCGGTGCTCGCCGACGGGGGCGTAGACGCGGCACGGGATGGAGCCGTCCTTCAGCACCTCGCGGTAGACACCTTCGCCCATGCCGTGCAGGCGCTGCATCTCGAACGGCGCGCCGGTGGCGCGGGCCATCTGCACGATGGCGGCGATGGTGCCGGCGTTGTGGCTGGCGAACTGCGGGTAGATGACGTCCTGGTGGCCGATCAGCGCGCGGGCGCAGGCCAGGTAGCTCACGTCGGTGTGCTGCTTGTGCGTGAACACCGGGTAGGCGGCCAGGCCCAGCTCCTGGGCGCGCTTGATCTCGCCGTCCCAGTAGGCGCCCTTGACGAGCCGAACCATGAAGCGCAGGCCATGCTTGCGGGCGATGGCCGCCACCTCGTCGATGACTTGCAGCGCACGGGTCTGGTAGGCCTGCACGGCCAGCCCGAAGCCGCGCCACTGCGGGTAGACGGCCGCGATGCGGGCGGCCAGCGCGTCCAGCACGTCCAGCGACAGCTCCAGGCGGTCGACCTCCTCGGCGTCGATGGTCAGGTTGATGTTGGCGGTAGCGGCCAGCTCGATGAGCTGCCACACGCGCGGCAGCAGCTCGGCGAACACGCGGTCGCGCTGCAGCACCTCATAGCGGCTGAACAGCGCGCTGAGCTTGATGGAGATGCCGTCCGAGCCCTCGGGCGACTCGGCGCGGCGGCCCGCGCTGATGGCGCGGATCGCATGGACATAGGCGGCCTGGTAGCGCTCGGCGTCGGCCTCGGTGCGGGCGCCTTCGCCCAGCATGTCGTAGCTGAAGCGCAGCTGCCGCTGCTGCGCGCGGGCGTCGTCGGCCTCGCGCATGGCCTCCTGGATGTTGCGGCCCAGCACGAACTGCCGGCCCAGCAACTGGATGGCGCGCACGGTGGCGGCCACCACGGTCTGCGCGCCCAGGCGCTTGAGCAGACCGCCTTCGTCCTCCGCGCCCGGCAGGAAGCGCTTGGACAGCGAGATGGCCGACGCCGACAGCGCCGCCAGCATCTTGTGAGGGCTGCCGGCGCTCGCGCCGTCGAAATCGGCGCGGCCGAGCTGGTCGGCGGTCAGCGCGATGGCGGTGGGCGCATCCGGCACGCGCAGCAGCGCCTCGGCCAGCCGCATCAGGGCCAGGCCCTCGGCGCTGGTGATGGGGTATTCGCGCAGCAGCGACTCCATTGCCCAGAACGGCGCGGGGTTCTTGCGCACCTGCTCCACCCAGGGCGACGCCGCACCGATGACGGCCGGCCAGTCCAGCGCCGCGCCGAGGCGCTCGGCCAGCGCCTGCACCACCGGCCCCTCGGCCCGGTAGGGGTCGGGCAGGCGGGGTTGCTCGGGCGGGGTGGCGAACGGCGTGGACATGGCGGGCTCCTGGTGAGGTTCCGCACTCTATCGACGATGTTGCTGGATTAAATTCCAACAATCAGCCACATGGCGGAACAATATCCAGATGACCGACGAGCCCGCCACCCGCCTGGACAAGATCGACGAACGCATCCTGCGCATCCTGCAGGCCGATGGCCGCATCTCCAACCTGAAGCTGGCGGAGACGGTGCATCTGTCACCCACGGCCGTGCTGGAGCGCGTCAAGCGGCTCACGCGCGAGGGCTACATCCTGGGCTACGAGGCGCGGCTGAACCCGGCCAAGCTGGGCGCGTCCATGCTGGTGTTCATCGAGGTGCACCTGGACCGCACGGTCATGGACGTGATGGACAACTTCAAGGCGGCGGTGCAGTCGCGCCCCGAGATCCTGGAATGCCACCTGGTGGCCGGCGGCTTCGACTACCTGCTCAAGACCCGCGTGCGCGACATGGGCGCCTACCGCGAGTTCATCGGCAGCGTCATCTGGACGCTGCCGGGCGTGCGCGAGACGCGCACCTACGCCGTGATGGAAGAGGTGAAGGCGACGACGGCGTTGCCGATCTGAAATGCCTCATAGGATGGTCAGAGGTTCATATCCGCTACTCACCATCGTGCGTACCCCTGGCGTTATCGGAACATTGATGGCGTGCGTCATGGCGTGTCATGCTCAAAGTCACCTTTGCACGAAAGACGAGGCTGTTCTTTTCACCTGCGCGGTCAAGGCCAAGACGTTGTCGCTCTGCGCGTCAAAGACGTTGACGCCGTCAGAGGGCTATATCCAATACCGCTTCGGTACACCATCGAAGCTGGAGCTGGTTTACCCGCCGCGACCAACGCATCCAAGGGACCATTTCAGTGCTCAAACTTGGCGTGGGTCGAGCATCGACGAGACCTCGGTGGTTGGCTTCGTGAATGGCGGGTACAGCTACCGCTTGCACCACGTGTACGTCAGCGTCAGGCCCAGCGCAGCGGGCGAAGCGCTGGAGGGGTATGGCGCTTCCGCAGAACTTCGAATATTTAAGCAGGGCGCTTTGATCAGGTCGGAGGCATGCAGTGGCGCCACGCCGCTGGAATGGCCGAGCTTTCTGACAGTTGAAGTTGAGAGCCCGTTGCCATAGGGCGTGCTGGGCCGGTTCTGCCGTCCTGCAGAGCCCCTGACGCAACGTATTGGGTCAGTCTTGCCCGCGTCGCCCGAATCGGCAACGCTTCTTGAGTTGGACGATGCGTGATCCAGCCCGGTAGCGCAAGGGCTCGAGCGACGGCGGTTTGCCCAGATGGGCTTCGTGCGACCGTCGCTGTGTGCGGATGCTGTGCGTCAGCCCAGGTGTTGCCCGAAGAAGCGCATCGGCCGGTTCCAGGCTATGTCGTACTGCGTCTGCGTCTGCGTCTGCGTCTGCGTCTGCGTCTGCGGCAGCCGGCCCGGGCCCTGCGCCGTTTCGTTGGCGAACGCGTGCTGGGCGAGGTAGCGATGGGTCTCGTAGTTCATGCCGGCCTGCCCGAACTTGGCCACCAGCGCGTCCACGCCCTCAATGCCGAAGAACGCATCCTGTGTGGCCCAGTGCGCCTGCAGCGGCATCTTGATCTGGCTGGCATCGACGAACTTCAGCGGCGGCATGCCGTACCAGACGACGCCTGCCAGGCTGTGTCAGCCACGGCGCTGACACAGGTCGCCCGACTTGCACGCCGGCTGTGCCTTGGCGCGGGCGGGGGCGAAACCTATCGTGGCGCCATCACGTCACGAGAGCGCCGCCATGCTGAGCACCGCCGTCCCGAGTCCGAAAGCCGCTGCCGACGGCGCGTGGCCGCGTTGGCGCGCCTGGCTGCGCGTTGCCTGCGCCCGGCTCAGGCGGAATGACGACGAGCGCTACCTGCACGATGCCCGTGACCTGGCCGACGTGGAGGCGCGGCTGCGGCGGCTGGAGCGCGGCCGGGCCGATCGGTTCGGCCCGCTGCCACCTCAGCCGTGAGGCGCTGTCTGCGGCGCCGTCGCTGCTGCGTCAGGCCAGGTGTTGCCCGAAGAAGCGCATCGTCCGGTCCCAGGCCTGGGCGGCCCAGGCCGCGTCGTACTGCGTCTGCGGCTGCCGGCCCGGGCCCTGCGCCGTTTCGTTGGCGAACGCGTGCTGGGCGAGGTAGCGGTGGGCTTCGTAGTTCACGCCGGCCTGCGCGAACTTGGCCTCCAGCGCGTCCACGCCCTCGATGCCGAAGAACGCGTCCTGCGTGGCCCAGTGCGCCTGCAGCGGCATCTTGATCTGGCTGGCGTCGACGAATTCCAGCGGCGGCATGCCATACCAGACGACGCCCGCGTCGGCCTCGGGCACCAGCGTGGACGACAGCACCGTCAGTGCGCCACCCATGCAGTAGCCGGTGATGCCCACCTTGCCGCTGCCCAGCTTCAGGCCCTTGAGGTACTGCACGGCGCCGCGCACGTCCTGCGCGGCGGCCTGGCCGAAGTCCAGGCCGGTCATCAGGTGGTGGGCTTCCTCGGCCTCGACGGTGCGCTTGCCGCGGTAGAGGTCAGGCACGAGTGCCGTGAAGCCGGCTCGCGCGAAGCGGTCGGCCACGCCACGGATCTGGTCGTTCAGGCCCCACCACTCCTGGATGACGGCGACGGCGCCGAGCGGCTGGTTGGCTTCGGCAAGATAGCCCGGGACGCTGACGCCGTCGGGACGCTGGAAGTGAAGGTTCTGGGCCAAGGTGTGCTCCTGGAATTCGGCGGAAGGCCGAATCCTGCCGCAACCGCCCGGGGTTTTCCCGGGCAGGGGACAATGGATCCTGCTCATGAAGATCGAACACATCGTTTCCACCCGACTGCCCACGCCTTATGGCGAGTTCACCATCCACGGTTTTCGGGAGGGTGAGACCGGGCAGGAGCATGTCGTGCTGAGCATCGGCGACCTGGCCGGCAAGCCTGAAGACGAACCGCCGCTCGTGCGCGTGCACTCGGAGTGCATGACGGGCGAGGTGTTCGGCTCACTGCGTTGCGACTGCCGGCCGCAGCTCGAGGGCGCCATGAAGAACATCGCCGAGCAGGGGCGCGGCGCCATCGTCTACATGCGGGGCCACGAGGGCCGGGGCATCGGCCTGGTGCAGAAGCTGCGCGCCTATGCGGAGCAGGACGCTGGCGCTGACACCATCCAGGCCAACGCGCTGCTGGGCCTGCCCATCGACGCACGGCGTTATGACGCCGCCGCCTGCATGCTGCGCGCGCTGGGCGTGAACCGCATCCGGCTCTTGACCAACAACCCGCTGAAGGTGGCGGCGCTGGCGGAGTTCGGCATCGAGGTCGTGGAGCGCGAGGCGTCGCTGACGGCGCCCGGCCCCGAGAACGAGAAGTACCTGCGCACCAAGCGTGACCAGATGGGCCACCTGGCCGACTGGTTCGACTGAGGCGCGGCGCCCCGCAGCGCGGCCAGGGCCGCTTGCTTGCAGGCGCGCGGGCACAAAAAAGCCCGGCGGGGCCGGGCTCTTGTTGACGAGGCCGCGCGAGGCGCGGCGCCGCCTCACTTCAGGTGGCTGTTGATCAGCTTGGTCATCTCGAACATGTCGGCCTTGGCCTTGCCGAAGATTTCCTTCAGCTTGGCGTCGGCGTTGATGACGCGCTTCTGCAGCTCGTCCTGCAGCTTGTTCTTCTTGATGTACTCCCAGACCTTCTTGGTCACGTCGGTGCGCGGCAGCGGGGCCGAGCCGACGATGGCGGCCAGAGCCTCGCTGGGGGTCAGCGCCTTCATGAAGGCGGCGTTGGGCGTGCGCTTCTTGGCGGGGGCTGCGGCCTTCTTGGCCGGAGCTGCCGTCTTCGCCGGTGCGGCGGCCTTCTTGGCCGGGGCCGCAGCCTTCTTGGCCGGAGCCGCCGCCTTCTTCGCGGGCGCCGCTGCCTTCTTTGCGGGCGCGGCCTTCTTCGCAGTTGCCATGTCGATTCACTCCATCAAAAGTTGTTGATGTGCCGGGTCTGGGTGAAGGCCGCGTAAGCCTTCAATACTCTCTAGCACCCTGCGGCGGCGATGGTACTGCGCTCCCTGGAGGAATAGAAGGCTTTCCTAGAGGGGATGACCCGCACAGCCCCGCGAAATCGGGGCTTTCGGGCCTGCTTGTCGCGGCCAAGCATCAATAGACATCGCGTCGGTAGCGGCCCTGCGCGATGAGCGCGTCCACGTGTTGAGCGCCCAGCACCTCGCACAGCAGGGCCTGGACGCCAGCGGCCATGCCCTCGAGGCTGCCGCAGACGTAGATTGCGGCGTCGTTGTCGACCCAGGCGGCAAGCCGTTCGCGCTGCTGTGCCAGCGCGTGCTGCACGTAGCGCGGGCCGTCGCCGGCATCGCGAGAGAACGCGAGATCGACGTGGGCCAGCATGCCGCTGGCCTGCCATGCGGCGATCTCGTCGGCGTAATGCGTGTCGTGTGCCGACTGGCGTTCGCCGTAGATCAGCCAGGCCGGTGCCGCCGAGCGGCTGTGCTCGCGGGCCTTCAGGTGCGCCCGCAGGCCGGCCAGGCCGGTGCCGTTGCCGATGAGGATCAGCGGCCGGGCGGCGTTGTCGCCGATGCGAAACGCAGAGTGCGCGCGCAGCCTCAGCGCTGCGGTGCCGCCAAGGCCTAGCCCCTGCGCCAGCCAGCCCGAGGCGCGGCCGGTGCTGCCGTCGTCGCGGCGCAGCAGCCTCACCATCAGCTCCAGGCGGCCGTCGGACGGCAGCGAGGCCAGCGTGTACTCGCGCGGCACGCGGTCGTCGGGGTCGTCGAGCTGCAGCTGCGCGAGGTCGCCGGCCTGCCAGTCGGGCAGGGGCGGCTCGATCGGCTCGAACGCGAGATGCACCACCGGCGCGCCGGCGCTGCCGGGGTTGAGCATGCGCCGCTCGATGAGGCGCCAGGGCGTGAAGGGCTGCTCGTCCCAACTCAGCGAGTCACTGGAGCCGGCCACGTGGCTGAGGTGCCGGCGCCATTCGGCGAGCGTGGCGGCGTCTTCGCGGTCCGCGTCTAGCCGTGGGAACAGCGGCTGCGCGCCGCGCGCCAGCAGCCATGCATCCAGCGCGCGGCCAAAGCCGCAGAACTGGGCGTAGGTGGCGTCGCCGAGGGCGAGCACGGCGATGTGCAGCGCGCCGAGATCGATGTCGTCGCGGCGCATGACGTCGCGCACGAACGGTACCGCGCTGTCCGGTGCGTCGCCTTCGCCGCAGGTGGCGGCGATGAACAGCGCCTGTCGTGCGCCCGTCAGGTCGGCGGGCTGTGCCTGGCCCAGCGGCAGCACGCGGACCGGCAGGCCGGCGAGATGAAGCGCGCGCGCGGTCTGCCAGGCAAGCGCTTCGGCGGCGCCGGTCTGGCTGGCGTGCAGCACCAGCAGCGGCGTGCCCGCATCGCCTGCTGGCAGCAGCGCCGCCGCATCCGCCTGCGCCAGCGCGATGCGCCGCCGATGCCGCCACCAGCAGGCCAGGCACAGCAGCCCATAGCCCGCCAGGAGCAGGGCGGCCCAGAGTTCGCGGCTCATGACAGCAGGGCCTCGAGTGCCGGGCTGAAACGCTCGGCGTAGCCGCCGTCCTGGCGCTGCAGGAAGCGTGCGGCGAGCCCATGGGCGGTGGCGAAGGCGAGGCCGGCGTCCAGGCCCATCACCATCAGCGCGGTGGACCAGCCGTCGGCCCACATGGCGCTTTCGTGCACGACGCTGACGGAGGCGAGACCGTGCGCAATGGGCTCGCCGCGCCGCGGGTCGACGGTGTGCGACTGCCGTCGGCCGTCGGCATCGATGCGAAAGCGCCGGTAGTCTCCCGACGTGGCGATGGCCAGGCCGTGCAGCGCGAGACGCAGCGGCAGCACATCGGCGTCGGCGGCGGGGGGCTCGAAGTCGACCCACCAGGGC
>Ga0228698_1000826_pt1 | contig 18510 bp, 39 predicted proteins | sample McNCre117_Aug_MG_FD_178015 | JGI IMG/M metagenome (GOLD analysis project Ga0228698, IMG submission 178015) | Freshwater microbial communities from McNutts Creek, Athens, Georgia, United States - 1-17_Aug_MG | ecosystem: Environmental > Aquatic > Freshwater > Creek | place: USA: Georgia...
CGCCTACCAGCGCGGACACAGCGCCGGTATCGAGGAGATTGCGAGGGAGTACACGGACCTCGCCGCGCTGGCCCGCACCGCCGAAGAGGAGGGGGCCCACACCGAACAGGCGCGTCAGGAGCCCGAAATCCTCGCCCTGCGGGAGGTCCTCGCCGCCCTTCCGAAGTGCGAACACCGGGGGTGCAAGGTGGTAGCGACGCGTCGCTACGCCAACGCCCCGGGGTACACCCTCGCCTGCGACGACGACGCGCACCTTGTCGTCCAGCCGCAGTACCACCCGGTTGAGGACCTCCCCGTCGCGAAGGCGGTGCGCCGTCTGCGGGACCTATACGCCGGAGAAGGGGTGTCGCGATGAGCTCAACCTTGTCCATCCCGACCCACTTCGGCGCCGCGTGCGCCTACGTGGAGGCTCGCGCCGCGTCCTTCACGGAGGACGTCCTTCCGCTGTCCGCGGTCACACTTCTCGGCGGGTCGTCCGCGCTCCTCGGACCTCGGGAGGTGACCCTCTCCCCGTTGGCCCTGCAACGTCTCCTCGCCATCGTGGGCGTCAAGGCGTCCTGGATGGCCAGCCCGGTCCGTCTCGCCCAACTCAACGCGATTCTGAAGAACGACCCATCCCCGGCGTACCGTTTCCGTCGCCGGGGTTCTGAGGTGGTCACCGTTCTTCCTGTGTCCTTCTCCGCCATCGGACTCGCGCGGGTGTTCGCGGGGCTGAAGCGGTACCTGTGCCCGGTCCTGGACCGCTACACCATCCTGCGCTTCGATGACGACGGGGAGTCCATCCAGGTCACATTCGCGCTGCCACAGGGGCACGTCGTTGGAGGGGCCTTGCCTGGGTTCCGGTCTGACACCGGGTCCCGCGGTGTGGCTGTCCTCGCGGGGTGGCACCTCTCCATGTCCGAGAACGGACAGGGTCCGGTTGAGGTCTTCGACGCGATGCTGCGAGGTTCCGACGGGTCGACCATCCTGGGGAGGGCGGGGCGGGCCTTCTACACTCGGACGCACCGCCCGGGGACGGACGAGGAGGTCGTGGCCGGGTTCATGGTCGCCCTCGCGCACATCGACGAGCTCCCCCTTCCCTCGGGTCCCGAGCCCGAGGTCCCGACCTACAAGGACGTCCTCCGAGAGGGCCTTCGCACAAACCGCACCGGCGGTGTACCGGTCCCGGTGGCTGTATGCGACGCCGCTGCACGGGCCGCGGAAGCACACGCGGGGGAGGGACCTGTCACCCGGGACGCCGTCGCCTGGGGCCTCGCGGAGTGCGCCCCCAACTCCCCCCTGTACGTCCGCACCGCCGTCGAGCTCGTCGCGGGACGCATCCTCGGTAACCCGAAGGCATGACGACACCCAACCCCCGACACGCTGTCACCTACGCCGTGGAGGCGGAGCTCATCGCCTTGCGGGCGGTGGTCGCCCGCCTCCCTCGGTGTCACCACCCGGAGTGCGGGACACCCGCAACGCGCCGGTACTCGCAGCCGTTCGGTCCGGCTACCCCGCTCACCTGCGACGACCCCGCGCACTCGGTCGACGCGGTGGACTACAAGGACCTCCCGTTCGCCTACGCGCTTCGCTTCCTCACAAGGACGCTCGCCGGGGACCTGTGCCGATGCGCCCGGTGTGACCTGTCGCGCGAGGTCGTGAGCGCCGAACACCACCTGTCGGCGGTGGAGAAGTATGAGGCCCTCGGGGAGGCCGGTCTGGTGCCCGCCCGGGTCAACGCCCACAACCGGTACGCCCGTCTGACTGCGGCGCTGGAAGCCGCACCTCCTTGCCCCAACGGGCTATTTTGTCAGGAGGCTGTTCGATGAACGTCATTGCACTCTGTCGGGAGCTCGCTCTTTTGCGTCGGTATGGACCGGTGCACCTACCGAAGGTCCCGCGCCCTCTGCGCGCCGTCGCTTACGCGTTGGTCGCGTGGGAAGCCGCGGGGTACTCGCCGCTGGACCCGAGGCCCCTGGACGAGGCGTCGCTCCGTCGGGCCGCACAGTCGTTGCCCGAGGGGGACATGGTCCGTGAGAGTCTTCTGGCGGCGGCGTCCGCGGTGGAGTTCCATGCCGCCCTGGGGCGCGGGGAGGACGGTACCCCGCGTCTCGCCTTCCTGGAGGCGCGGGCTGTCGCGTGTGCTTCGGCGGCGTTGACGCTGCGAGCGACAGACGTGCCGGACTTGGCCGTCATCCGACCGTACGTCCTCACCGCGATTCGAGACCACGAAGACCGAGAGGACGACCTGTGCCCGGCGAAGGAACTCGATACCTCCGTCCGGGACGTACACGGGCTGTCGCGCGACACCTGGGACAAGGCCCTTCGGGCGCTGTGTGCCAGCGGGGAGGTCATCCGGGTCGTTCACCGCCGAAAGGTCTCCTACCGGGTGGTCGAGTAACACCCGGACATGACTGCGAAGAAACGCCCTCGGATCGCTTACCCGTTCACCGCCGAAGTGCGAGCTTCTCTTCTCGCCGCGGTGCGGACGCGCCTTCGGCTGCACGTCGCGGAGGCGCGTGTCGCTCGTCAAGCGAGCGACAGCTACAACACGGGCAACGACCCGGACGGGCGTATCCGCTCGCGCCTTCTCGCGCACCGTCGTCGCCTGGGGGTCTACACCCGGACGCTCCTCTGTCTCTCCGCGTGGCTGCGCGGCATCGAATACCGCGAGGTCGAGCGACGCTCTCGGTGTGTCAGGCGCCTCGCGCTCCGCATGTCGCAAGTCCTACAGCCCCTCCTCACCTCGCGGGGCGTGGAAAACTGCTATGCAGTGCTTGTCGCCTGGGTCCCTAAGACCGAGGCGGAGAAGGACGTCCAGCCGTGAAGCCCACCCACACTGCCCTCCCGGGCAAGGTTGAGGACCTGTCCCCCACGGGCACGTCCGTGCACCCCGCGCCGGTGTTCTTTCGACCGCGACCGAGCTTCTCTCACGAGGACGCTCTCGCGTGGCGGGAGATTCCGGTCGACGAGGCCTGTACCGCGTGCCACGGGCGCGGCAGTCGCGTCTACTCGTCGACCTCGACGTGGCGCGGCGGAATGGGCGGCGCGGCGATGTCCGTGGACGTGTGCGACCGGTGCTGGGGCTCCGGGAATCAGGACCGCCCGTGGACCGACCTTCGGAAGCTGCAAGCTGGGGAGGACGCCCGCGTGGCACTACGCGCGGCGACGTTCCTCGCGGACTCCGTCGGGGCCGGTCTGACCGTCGCACACCCGGCGCTGCGGGCCATAGCCGCGGAGCTCCTTCGCCTGTCGAACGGTCGCAAGCCTCGCCCGTCGTTCTTCTACGACCTCTCCAAGGCTCTCGCCAAAGCCCTCACCCGGATGGTCGGGGACGAGCCCCTCAAGACCCAGCCATGACCCGTCCCGCGCCGCTGTGTGAAGTCTGCGGACTCCCCAACCGGTCGCGTCCGCTGCGAGCTCACGCAGGGTCGTGGCGATGCCGGGACGCGGTTTCGGCGGCTGTCCTTCTGCGTGACGGGTTCGTCTCCGTCGGGCACCTCAACGCCTACACCCGGGCGAACGTCCTTCGCTACCTCGGGGCCCGCGCCGAGGGATGGACACGGGAGGGTCCGCGCTTTGCCCCGGAACAGGCTCGGTTCTGCGGACGAAGCGTCGGGCACCCGGGGAAAGAGCGGGCGCTCTGGGTCAAACATTGGCTGGCGGTCATGCTGGTGTGCCATGAGTGGAACCTCAAGGTTCCACACGCGGACGTCCTTTCCGCGTTGTTCCAGGACACACGCCTCGCGTCGGACCTCGTCAACGTCTACACGCTGGGGCACCGAGAAGCGGCGCTCGCTTTCCTGGAGGCGGAGGTCGTCCCGCGTGTGCGCCTCGGTCGTCGTGGCAATCATCGCCTCGGGGTACAGGACTCTTGAGGGCGCCCGTCCGAAACATCCGGTGGCCGGAGCTCCGGTGGTACTACGCCCTCCCCGAGTCCTCGAAACGGACCACCCGTTACGCGGCCCATCGTGGGTTCTCTTCGACGGAGCGGGAGGTCGACCTGTACGCGAGTCGGTCGGTCCTGGAAGCCCTCCGTGCGGACCCGCTATGGGTGACCGGAGGCGCGACGTTTGCCGAGGCGACGCCGTTCCCGCACGTCCGGTTGGTCGTCAAGGACCCCTCCCGTATTACAGGTCACAGGTACGAGAACTGGTACCCCGCCTGGGTTGCGGGTGTCCTTCGTCTAGGAGTCATCTCACCGCGGGCCTTCCGCGAGGCGGTGATGCGGACCACGCCCGCCTTTCGGGAGGACGTCTCTCGCGTGTGGACGCTGTCCGCTTCCGCGGATGCTGTCTTCGCCCTCTTGCAGGCGCACCTCCCGTCGCATGCCTGGGACGACGGGACGCCCTTCGCCGGTAACGCCCCCTTGTGACAACGGCGACCGACAACGTGCGCGAGCTCCGTAGACGGTGGGCCTGGGAGGAGGTCGCGTGGTGGGACCGGCGTGCCGAGGACATCGCGCCTGGGTGGCGGAAGGAGATTGTCCTCCGGCGGGACCACCCGGTCCCATACATCGAACGTCTCGCCCACGCTTCGGACCCGGCGCCGCTGGTGTCTTTCCTCCAAGGCCTCGGATGGGTGCCGTTGACACCGGCGTCACCTCGTCTGCGGTGCTCTGCGGTGCGCCTAGCGCCACTCCCGAGTGTGACAGTGGTGTGCGACCCTGACGGAAAGGGGAAAGTACACACCACCCATGCCCCGCTGTGGGCGGTGTGTACTTTCTCGTCCGGTATGCGGTTCGCGGAGGTTCTTTACACGGTGCCGCGCCACGTCCGGGACGCCATCCCGAGCGTCCGAGCGGTGGGTGGGTGGCAAGCGGTTCTGGACCTTCTGTCTGCGTACACCTTCGAGCTCAACCCCATCGAGGAAGTATGACACGGATGTCATACTTCGGGCGCGGTTCAGAAGGACGTCCTCCCGGGCGGGTGCAGGGTTTTCAAGGGGTTGCGATAGTCCATTAGGCGAGACTGTTACCCATTTGCGTGGTTTCGACCGAACCGCGACTCGAATGTCATAGGCCCAACACTCCAGGAGGACGTCCTCGGCATGCGTGCCACCCGTTACAGACACTCCGAGGCCCTCCGGGACCCTCCAAATCACCCGAAACACGCAGCACACGAGGTTCCCAAGGCCTGCGTGTCGCTTTTCGGGGGGTCCACAGGGGTATTGGTACAGTCCTCGCAACAGGACTGTACCATGAACGCGAACACCCCCGACACCGAGCTCGACATCATGGCCCTTCTGGCGGACATCGCCGCGTACGAGGCGGCGGAAGCGGCTGAGTGTGCGGAGCTCAACTAGCTCCTCGCGACGGTTGAGTACCTGTAATCGACCGGAGGGGACCATGTACGTCAACGTCTCAGTGGACGGGCGCCCTGCCGCGGTCATCCACCTCGGGGTGCACGCGAAGGCCGTGTGGGTCGAACACACGGCGAGGGCACCCGCCGCGGATTACCGCAGCCCACCGGAGCCTCTTCTCTCGCCGGACGCCCTCGCTGAAGCCCTGGAGGGCATCGGGGACAGCATGGACCTTCCGGTAACGTGGGCGCGCACCGTACCGGTGCACCTCGGGCGCCCTCCGCTGACCTCTTCGCCGCCCTTGGACTTCCTCGCGGACTGTCTCCGCGCCGCAGTCCTCAACGCCCGCTAACGTCTCACCTGGAGCACATCATGTTCCCCTTCGGTCCTATGTTCGGTGCCCGCTACTTTGGCGATTCGCATTTCGGAGACGAGAAGGTCACGCCACGGGTCAAGTACGACCCGAAAGCCACCCCGGAGGAGCGTCGCACCGCCGCGCTCGCTTCGCTCGCGTCGTGGGCGGCGGAGAGCCGCTACAACACCCTCATCCTCTCCACGCTCGCCGCCTACCCCGAAGAGGTCCACGCCCACCCCGGCGGTATCGTCGCACGGTTGCCTTTTCGCGTCATGCACGGCCTCGTGGACGAGTTCCGGTCCGCCTCGGACGCGGACCGGTCGGACCGTCGGTGGGCCCGCGACTGCGACCCGGCGAACGACGACGAATGGGGTGACCTCCCCGGGGCGACGCGCACCATGCTCCCGGTCACGGGGGTTCCCCGCCCTCGGTGGTCCCTCGACCTCGACAACGACCTCTCCGCCCTCGCGGCGCAGTTTGGGGAGGTCAAGCAGCACCTCCACGGGCCGGTCGTGTGCACGGAGAAGGCCCCCACGGAGGTCACCTGCGGGCCGAACTTCATCCGGCGGGATTGGGTCGCGAAGTACCTCGCCGGGGTGTGCCTTCGCGTCCGTGTGCGGGGCGAGGGAGTTCGGGCGTACCTCCCGGTGGACCTCGTGGCCTTGCAACAGGTGGAGCTCGGAGACGCGACCATCCTCGGGCGGTGGGCCGCGCACGTCCTTCTGGACCCGGACTACGGGGACGCGGCGCTCAAGGCGCTGCGTACCGGTGGCGTCCTCGGGTTCTTCCGGTACGCCCTGACGACCTGGATTCCCGTGGTGATGGTCAACGGGAAGGCGCCCGAGGTGGACCCGTACCGGGTCGGGTGGCGCTTTGAGCGTGCGGTGCGCGACCTGGAGAAGCGCCTCTCGTCATCGGACAAGCTCCCTACCGGGAAGGACGTCCACTTCGCGCGGACCGAGCTCCCGGGCTCCCTCTCCGAGGTGGACGCCGAAGAGTACCGAGTCGCCGCGGAGAGGGTGCTACAGCCCGGGGAAGAGCGCGAGAAGCGCCTGCGGGATGTCGCCGTCGCCGCGGAGAAGCACCTCGCGTGTCGCTCCCTCAACGGGCTTCGTCTCTCGCCCGAACAGGCTCGCGCCTACCGGACGGCGGCGTACAACCACCTCCTCGCGGACGAGTGCGGTCGACGGTGGGCGATGATCGACACCCGCATGGAGGGCACCGTGGACTCCCGGTATCACGGCCCTCTCCCTGAGCACCTCACGGAGCCCCTCCACGCGGAGGTCTACCGCGAGGTCGCGGAGAAGCACCTCGGTGGGGCAGCGTTGGCGGCTCGCTTGCGGGCCATCGACGAGGCGGGACAGCGCCCCGTCTCGCAGGCCCCCTCCCCCAAGCCGGAGGCTCCCCAGAAGTCCTCCAAGCCCCGCCGGTAGTCCTGCGTCTGCGGGTATGACTCGAATGTCATACCCGCACGCGTACTGTCCTCTGTACGGCTCCTTGCTCCGAGCGTGATTTCGGGCACTTAGGCCAGGTCCTCGGACCTCACCCCGCAAACAGTACCCACCGACGCGTCCACCGCGACACCGATGTCATAGTCTCAGTGAGGACAGTCCTCGTTGAGACTAGCGTAACCCTGCGTTTTCGCTCGGTTCCTCTCTCCCCATACCCGCGCAACAGGCCTTGGCACAGTCCGAGCAATAGGACTATGCACGGACTAGGAGCCCTTCGACACCACGCCTCACGCACCCTTCGGGGACGACAGAGCGTCGGTAGGTAAGGGTCACAGTCACCGACCTTGCGTAGGCGCAAGCGACCCGCGGTCGATACCCGGGAGGCGGTCGCCTCGACACACCCTGCACCCGTCAGCCCCGGGTACGTTTCGCGAACGCAAACCGCGGCCCTACAGGGGGCGGGTCATACCCCCTACGCTTTCCCTCTTGACAGTCTTAGTTACAGGACTATAATCCCTCTCAACGGAGCTCGACACCATGACGCACACCACCTCGCACCGCTCGCTTGTGACCGTTTCCGCTGCCAAAGCCCGCCGCGACGTGACCGATGGCGCCGCCACCCTCGCCGCCCTCAAGGTCGCGGCCCACCGCGCCGACCGTCGCGCGGCTCGTATGGCCCTTCGCGCTGCGGAGCTCGACGACGACATGGACCTCGACATCGCGGAGGTCACGCGGGTCACCTCGCACCACGTTTCCTGAACAGGAAGGACACCCAGCATGGACACCACTCATTCGCGCACGTCGTCGGTCGTTTTCTTGGTGGTCTGGGACGGCACGGAGGTCGCGAGCATGTTTTCCGCGAAAGCTGCGGACGCGTTTGTGCTCTCGCGACCCTCGACGGGACCGGCGGCGGTTGACGTTTACCCCGTCGCAGCACCTACGTCGTTCGGGTACCCCTCTCGCTCGTCGCGTTGAACAGGAAGGACACCCACATGAAGGCTTACGGCATGACCCGCCTGGAGGCGGGAGACGACGACAAGGCGGGCTGCGTGGAGGCGGGCCGTGCGACCGGGGTGTATGCGGTCTCGGGTCCCGGAGGCGACATGCGAGCCTTCCACTCGCTTCGCGGGGGCCGCAAGGCGAAGGTCCGCCGCCGGGTGAAGCGAGCGGCCCGTCGTGCCTCCCGGGAAGAAATCACTCTCGACTGACGGCGGGTGTTGACAGTCTCAGTAGCGGGACTATACTCCTCTTATGCTCACCGCTGCACAACAGACCGCGCTTCGGACCCTCGCCACCCGCGGAGGAAGCATCACCTGTGACACGGAGGTCTTGAGCTACGCCCGGTCGGCCACCCACTGCGCGCTTCTCGCGCGGGGGTTGGTGGCGGTGGAGGTCCTGCGCCGGTACACCCGTCAGGTGCGTCGGGGAAGCGGACCGAGCTCGTGGTACCAGACGGTCTCGTGCACCGACATTCGCGTCACCATGACCAACACCGGGCGCGCCGCGCTCGCCTGAAAGGACATCCTCGTGACGTTCGACCCTGTAGCCTTCGCGACTGCCGCCCGTGCTGAGACCGACGAGGACCTCCGCCGTCTCGCGTTGGAAGGTCTCGCCGCATGTCTTGCCGGTAACCGCATGGACGCCATCGAATTCCTCGGGACCTTCCTGCACATCACCGACCATCGGGACACGCCCGCCGAGGGGTCCGACCGGGCGCGGCTCGTGGCGTGTGTGGAGTCTGCCTTCGCCTCGCTGTGAAAGGATGAAACTGATGAACCTGTACCTTCTGTGCCGCGACGACCGCGTCTACCACGACCAATCCCGGGCGCATGTCGTCGCCGCGCCGACCGAGGACCGCGCCCGGAGGCTGTGCGACGAGTCCTTCCAAAGGGAGGGATGGGACAACCCGGAGACCTCCCGCTGCGACCTCATCGGCACCGGCGAAGGACCGGTCCGCATCGTCCTGACGGACTTCCTGGAGCCCTGACGGGGATGGACGCCCCGTGGTAGGTTCTCGGGCATGAACACCGAGACACAGACCGCGAAGGACGTCCCGTCGGACGCCCCGGACAAGCAGGCGGAGCTCAAGAGCGAGGCCCCGGAGCACGACTCCGGTTCGGGGCGGTTCAAGCCCAAGGGGGGCGCCGACACCAGAAAGAAGGGGAAGGACGCCCCCGCGCCGAAGAAAAAGGCGTCCCTCCCGAAGGGGAAGCCCCCGCCGTCCGTCAAGCAGGCCCCTTCGGAGAGCCCTCCGGTCAAGCCGGAGGACGTCCCTCCGGTCCCGGCGCTCGCCAGCGTCCCCGCAGCACCTCCCCCTGGGACGACCCCTCCCGGTGCACCCCCTCCGCCGGTGACGCACGGGTTCCGAGGGGTCTACCTCGCGACGCTCCCGTCCCCCGCGCCCACGCCTCCCCCCTCCTCGACGACGTTCACCGCACCCCGCGTGGGCTTCCGCCGGTGACCCGCGGAGGGGCCTTCTAGCCCCTCGCGACGACAACCCGCCCAAGGACCCGTCCGACGACCTTGAAGCCCCGGAAGGTGTATCCGACGAAGGCGACGAGCCTGTTGGCGTCACTCCGCCGCCGTGTGTAGACGACGAGGTGCATGTCTCGTGGGTCGTCGCACAGCCCAACCGCGATGTACGCCTCCCTTCCACAGTACCGGTTGAGCGCGTCCTGGAGGGCCGTGCAGGCGTCGTAAAGCGCGGATGTCCGGTGGACCCGGACCCGCAGGCGCGAGACGTACACCCAGAACCCGCACGGGCACACGAGGCGCGCGGGGGCGGACCGGAACCCGTCTACCTCGCTCCCCGGGCGTCGGGTCCAGGTGTGGGCCACCCGCGGTCTCAGGCGCGACACGAGGATGCCTTCGGAGTGAGGGCGGACACCTTGGTCGCGTCCAGGTCGAAGCCCCGCACCCGCAGGGCGAACACGAGGCGCGTGATGTCCTCCGCGGTGGTCTGGGGGATGCGCTTGAACCCGAGGTCCAGGGCGTCCTCCCGGGCGAACACGCCCACGATGGGACCGTCATCCGCCATCCGTCGCACTTTCCCGAGAACGTCCTTCACGTCCCGAAGGTGCTCCGCCTGATAGTCTCGCACGCTCAACATAGTCCCTCCGTTACGTCCGTCCGCCGTCATCGACCATCCACGAGGCTTCTCGTCCTGCGCGGTTCCAACGCGGGATTCCCCCGCACCCACACCCACAAAACGGGGCTCTCTCGGGTGCGACCCCCTCCCGGACCCATGACGCGGGGTCCTCCGCGGGGAGGTAGTCCTCGGCGGCCTTGTACTGCCCGCGGCCCGGGAGCTCCCGGTACACCGTCTTTCGCACGAGGCGCACCGGTATCTCAAAGTCTTGCGCGGGCTGTCCGTCGCAGTCTGCGACCGCGGGGTCCAGGTCTTCGGAGGCGTCCTCCACAAGCCCCACGACCCGCAGCACCGAGGGGGGCAAATCTCTCCGGTCCATCACGACACATCCAGCCCGAGGGCCTTCGCGAACTCCTGTCCGACAATCCAATCGTCGCAGGCATTCTCCGCGTCCCGCTCCCCATACCCGCCGTCGAACAGAGAGACGAGCGAGCGGTCCGTGAGGAGCTTTCCGTCCCACCGCACCTCCACGACCGTGACCGAGACCTCCGCGAGGTCCACCCGCCCGGTGAGCGAGAGCTCGTAGCCGTTGGGGTTGTAAGCGGTCCAGGTGATGGTGTTCGGTTCAGCCATGAGGGGAGTATAGTCCTGTCACTGAGACTGTCAACAGCTACTCGACCGAGACTGTCTCAGTCCTCGTCGGCGGGGTCCTGCACCGGCGGATTCCCCGGGTCGTAGGCGGGTCGAATGGCCCTCGCCGTGGTCCGCGCGAGGTAGTCCGCGTCCGCGAGACGGTCCTCCGCCGCGCGGGCGGTGAGGGCTTCGTCGAGCTTCGCCTGTGCCTGTCGGGACACCTCCCGGGCGGCTTGCACCCGCGGGTGGGCGTCCACCGCCGCGTCAATCTCCGCGACGGAAGCCCCGCGCGGGAGGCCCTTGTAGACTTCCGGCAACACCGCTGCGACGGTGTCGTGGAATGACTCCCGCGCCGCCATGCGCGCGAAGGTGAGCTCTCGCAGGGTGTCAAAGGTTGTGGTTGCCATGTTCATCCCTCCCGCCCGGCGAAACCGATGAGGCTGTCCCCTCCACCGCCACCCGCGCCCGGGTTTCCGGCCCAGCGGGTGTTCGGGTTGGCGGTGTATCCGCGCACCTCCGGGGCCTTGCGAGGCTCCCGAAAGACGAGCCCGTACCCGGCGAGGTCCGCGATGACTTCGCGGTTCGTCCGCCCCGTGTTGGCGGCGACCGCCGCCGCTTCTGCGAGGGTGAACCACCCCCGCTCATCGTCGTAGAGGTACCCAGCGAAGGCCTCCGTATCCTGAAACTCGGGGGCGGTGCGGTCGGTGCGAAGGGTGGTCATGGTCTGTCTCCTGGGTCCTGGGGGTCTTTCAGACGGCGACGCGAACGCGGCTCGAAGCGAGCTCGAAGTACATGGCGCTGACGGCATCCCCGCGGCGGTAGCCTTCGGGGGTGCGGGCGCCCTTGCGGTACTCCGCGGCGCGGGCCTTGAGGGCGTCCGCGGCGGCAACGCGGTTCGCCTCCGGCCCGAGGCGAATCTCCTCGCAGTCGCGGCGGGCGATGAAGGTCACGCCGAAGGGGGTCGTCAGGGTGTTGTACTCGGTGAGGCGGGCTGCGTTCGTCATGCACAGTCTCATTGCTAAGACTGTGCCGCGGTGAAAACATGCGTGTTTTCGCGGTTTGTGTGCGACTGCACCCGGGAGGCTGACCTACCGCTATGACATCGGTGTCACGGTCACCCGGTTGGATGCGTAATCGCGTTCGCGGTTGGGGGTATTTGAGGCCCTGGAGGGGTGTTTTCGGACCGAGAGACCGTCTCGGAGGACGTCCTCGCTATGACATCGGTGTCGCGGTGGGTCTCAGCCCCCGAGAGCCGCCGCCATCGCGAGGACGCTCGCGTGGAACAGACGGTCCTCCCGCTTCTCGGCCTCGGGGAGGGCGTCGAACGGGCAGAGGCATGGCGAGGTCTTCGCGTAGGTCCACCCGTTGACCTGCATACGCGCCGCCCATCGGGCGTGCGTGTCCGCGGGGGAGCACCCGGAGAGGATGTCCTCCGTGATGCGGAGAAGGTGGTCCCGGGTGGTCGTGAGGAGGTCGTCCCACGGAGTGACCTCCGCACCGGTGCGGGGACCGAAGAGGACGAGCGCAGCGTGACCCGCGCGGGCGCATAGGAGGACGTCAGGAGGTAGCAGCATCCCGCGGGTTACTCGGGCGTCAGACCCACTCGTCCACGTCGCTACGGTCCGCCGGGTCGATCGGGAGGGGCTCGGGTGTCGTGAGTCCGAGGGTCGCGGTCCAGAGGATGAGGGCGTTGACCTCCGCGTGGGTCAAGTCGTGCACCGAGATGGACAGGAAGCCACCGGGACCCCGGCGCTCGTACCGCAGCGCATCGTTCTTCTCGCGCCATACCCGGACGCCACCGGTGACCGCGAGAAGGGCGCTCCCGTCCTTGGAACCGCGGACCGGGCATCCGTCGAACCGAGAGGGCGGAAACGGAGCCCACCAATCGGCGGGTTTCACGGGATGCCCGTCGGGGTCCACCTCCCGGAGGGCCCGCGCTGGGATAGTCTCCCCGGGCTGGAAGGGGACTCCGAGACACGTCAGGGCGACAATAGCCACCGCGGCGGCCCCCGGCGGTGTGTGGTCTCCGCAGACCGGGACCTCCGGCCACGGCATGCCCGGTAGTCCGCATGCTTTCACGGTCCAGCGTGCGTTTTGCTCACACGCGACGCAGTGCGTCATAGCGACGCTCCTCTCAGACAATCCGGTTGAGGATGACATAGCCCTCCGGCGTTATCTCCGTCCCCGCGGGCGGCGTGCCATCGCGCAGAAGGCGAATGTGGCGGCACTCTTTCCCCGGGCGGAAGCTCCCCGACTCGCACGAACAACCCCAGACCTCCATACCTCCGACCGTCGACCGCATGACGACGTGCTTCAGGCTCGGTCGCGTCGAGCTCGGGATGAAGGCGACCGCCGCGACCGGTGGCGGGGTCCGAAGCGCGCGACCCACGGGGGTCACGACCGTGGGCGAGGTCGGGGAATCGTTGACCGGGGTACCGCGAGAGTAGCTTTGCATGTCTAGTCTTATTGCTAAGACTGTGCCGTACGCGCCGAGTCCTCCGGGGCGGTGTACCGCCCCCGGAGGGGCCGTTTCTGCACCACGCGAGCGCCTACCCGGCCCGGTCCGGGGTGTACCTCCAGTCCGCTATGACTCGAATGTCACGCTGCTAAGACCGCGTTTTCACAGAGTTTTCCTTGGAACAGAAGCGGCGCGAGCATTGGCTGTCATAGCTGCCCATGAGGGCCGGTAGTGCAGTCATTTCGACAGGTTACGCGTCTGCCCGCGGGTCGTTTGCAAACGACCACGACACGAATGTCATACCTGTCGCCGCCTGTTTCACCGCGTACGGGCGGTTTCAGGGCCCGTGTGCCCGGTAGGACGTCCTTCTGGGTCCGTTTCGCGGCGGTTCTGGGGTACGTGAGGGGTTGGTACAGTCTTAGCACTAGGACTGTGCATGCAAACGCTCACCGCCGCGTACACCACTCGCCCCGTCGTCGCCAATCTCTACGCCCTCCAGGAGGCCTACCGCGCGGCGAAGCACACCCTGTGGGCGTCTTCGCCCAATACCCCGGGATACGCGGACCTTCAAGCCCGCGCGGAGCGCCTCGCCGCCGCCCTGCGGAACGAACGCGCCTCGGTGGCGAGCATCCCGGCGGACGCCCGCTGAACAGGTCTTGACAGTCTTACGACCGAGACTATACTGAACCGCAACGGAGCACACCATGAACACCGAAGCCGCCACCCTCTCGCCTCTCTTCGCCCTCGACCTCGCGGGCGCCCTTGAACAGACCGCCAAGGACGCGGAGTCCGTCACGGATGGGGAGCTCGGGTACGCCCTGCGCGGTCTCGCCTTCGCGGTACGAAACGAAAACCCCGTTTCCTTCGCCATCTGCGCGAAGGAGTTTACGGAGGTCGCCGCCAACACGGCGCTCGGACCCGGGGACGGACGCCGGTACGTGGTCTGTCAGCTTCTCATCGGTGTATCCAACATGCAGGGGTCCCTCCTGCGGGGGCACCGGAACATCGGACACCTTTTCGTCGGGACCCTTCAGAAGCTCTCGGAGCGCCGGTGCTACGCGACGGACAAGGTCGGGCTGTAGCCCGCGGAGGACGCCCCCGAAAGTACACCGAAGGGTGTTGACAGTCCTGTTATCGAGACTATATTCAACCGCAACGGAGCCCACAATGAACACCGAGACCACCCGCACCCGCCCGTACAACATCACGTTCGACATGGTCCTCGCCCGCGCTGGGGTCCCCGAGAAATGGACCATCGCCGGGGACGGCGAGTGGGACGTGGACGTGGACGACGACGGGCGCGCCGTCGGGGACTACCGTTTCGACCCCTGCGAGGCGCGGGGACCGAATGGGGAGGTCATCGCCTTCTCGTCATGCCTCTACCGGGACCCGAAGCCCGGGGCGTGGGAAGCCTTCGCGGCGTGGTGCGCCCGCTTCGACGGTGACCACCGGGACCCGGACTTCATGGCGGAGTGCTTCACAACGGATGCACAGGCGGTCGATGACGAGAACACCGCCCGCCTGGACCGCGAGGCGCGCGACCGTGGCGACTATGACTGCTTTTGTTGACCGGACCCGGAGGACGACCGTGAGGAATTGGACCGCCGTTCACGCCTTCAACCGCGCCGCGGGACCGATGCACGACCGCCGCACCCCTCGGGGAGGGGCCGGTCGCGACCCGGAGGTGGAGGAGGGCCTCCGGGACCACACCGAGTCCGAGACACCCCCGACCACAGAGACCTCCACCGATACCCCCAGGAGCCCCTGATGCGCCCTCACTTTCCGACCCTGCTACGTGAGCTCTCCCGCGGACGCCCCCTCCCGCAAGCCCTATCCCGGGCCTCAGAACCAGCACCCCCGGCGTCGGTGACCGTACGTGCGGCACCTCGCGCCGGGGACGTCCTCGTGGACTTCGCCGGAAGGATACACACGGTGCACCTCCCGACGTTGTCTCCCACCCTGGACCTCGCTCTGGAGGGCATCCGGGGACGCGGTCCGAGGACGCTCGCCCCGGACACCTTCGAGGCACTACAGCGCGCCGTCTCCCGTGGCGGACGGTGACCCGCACCCGGGTATGACTCCAATGTCATAGCCCTCCGCCCACCCTGCGCCCGTAACCCCGCGAAATCACGTTTCAGCACACGCTCAGAGGAACCTGTTTGCGGGCCCTCGTACCGACCGAGACATGGATGTCATACCGGGACCGGGGACCGAGTTGTCCTCCCCGCTGTGTTTTCGCGGTGTTACCGCTGTCCTCGGGCACTGGTACAGTCCTAGCAATAAGACTATGCATGCACATCACCGCAAACATCGCCCTTCGCTCTCTGACCAGCTTCAACCTTGTGGAGGCGGACATCGTCGGAGAGGTCATCGTGGACGAGTCCGCCGACGAGTGTGGCTACACCCGCTCGGAGAGCATTCGCCTGTGCACCGCCACCGTCGGAGGCGTGACCCTCAACCTGTCGGACGACGAGGACGGAGAGTGGTTCCTCTTCGCGTCGGCCTACCGGCTGGACGAGATCTCCACGGACTATGACCCCTTCACCCGTCGCCTGGAGGCGATGCTGCGCGTCTGCGGGGTCCCCACGGACGATGACTACTGTAGCCCCGGCGACGCCTGAGAAACCACCCACCGGGGCGCCTACGCGCCCCCAGGAGCCTTTGCCATGACCTCGTGCACCACCGACCCACCCCAGACCTGGAACGTCCCGAAAGAGGCCGCACAGCTACTCCGCAGCCTCAACAGACAGGACCTCGCGGAGGTCCTCCTCCAGGGCCTCACCCCGATTCCCATCCTCACCCCTCCGAAGAGGATGGACCTCCTCTTCGTCCTCTTCTCCACGGAGGTCTCGGTCCCGCCGGACGTGGACAACCTGGAACGGTACGAGGCACTCCTCGCCCCGCAGTTTCAGGAGGACGCCGACGGACAGGCGATTCTCGCCGCCCTCCGGCTGTCGGCGCTGGCGGGGACCGTCTACGTCACCCACGACGACGCGGTCGCCCTGCGGCTCTCCCGGAGCGCCCCGGAGGCTCTCCTCGCCATTCCGCTCGCCCCGGAGGTGTTTCGCTCGTCCATCCGGGAGGTTGCTGCGATGGTCACCGCGCACGGGACGACCCAGGTGCGCTACGCCCCCGAAGACGATTGAGGGCCTCCAGGTCCGGGAGGACGTCCTCCCGGACGGGGTATGACTCGAATGTCATAGTCCGCGGCTGGCGCCCAACCGCGTAACCACGCGAATTCATTGGTGCCGATGGTCCGCCACGCGCCGCGGTGACAAAAATTGTCACCGCAAACGGGGGGCCGTGACTCAAATGTCATAGCTCCGAGCGAGCCCCCCGGGGGTGCCCCGGAGAGGCGTCCGACGAAACGCCGTGGTTTCGCGTACTTACAAAAAAACGTCCTTTGGGTGAAGGGGTTGGTACAGTCCTAGCAATAAGACTATGCGTCGCCGCAAACGACAGAAAGCGAAACCCCCGATGACTACCTGCACCATCTGCCGCACCCCCTGCACCACCCCGGTCATGTTCACCATTCGCGGTATCTCGGGTCTGCGCTTCACGGGCCGCGTCATCGTGCGCGGGTCGTTCGTCTGTGACGGTTGTTGCGAGTTCTTCACCACCGCCGTGCAGGGCTGACAGCGCGCCCGGAGGGGCGCTGAATCGAGTGGTCGGAAAGGCCTGGGGGGGCAGATAGCCCCCACCGCAAGCCCGCGTGAATCGCGGGTCTCACCCCGGAAGGGTGGGACGCAAGCCGGTAGCCCCGCCCACCACTCGATTCAGCGCCTCTCGCGCCACCCCCTCAACGTTTCAACCCCTTCGGAGTCCACCATGCGTGACCTTGTGAGCCTCTTCGCCGCCGCCGACCGCCCCCGCCGCACCTCTCGCCCCTCTTCGCGCTGGACGAGGGAAGACATCACCGGGGAGTCCGCCCTCTTCGCCGCCTGGGAGGATGCCCACCCGGAGAGCTCGGTCACCCGATGCGCCTGCGGGCGGACCCCGCGCCCGGACGGGACTTGCCCGAAGCACGCGATGACCCAGACGACCCGCAGGGCGGATGACCTCTAGCCTGGCACAGTCTTAGCAACAGGACTAGCACATGAACACCACCGCCACCGTCTCGACCTTTCGCGCCCCCCGCCCCCGCACGTCGGCCCCCGAGGACGGGGACACGACCCGCGTGCTTGTGCCCTTCGCCGGGCGTCTGCTGGACGTGGAGGCCTACTACACCGGCGCGGACCCGGACGTGGGTATCTGGGGCGGCTGGGGCGCGGACACCGTCGATGGTGTCGAGGTGCCCTACTGCCCCTTTGACCGCGCCCGCAAGGCGGTTGTCGCCGCGTTCTTCGCCTCGCTCGGGTTGCCCGCGGAGACGGACTACCATGACTTTCAGCATGCCCTGGAAGCCATCACCGGCGAGTGAGTCGCGGGCGCTCCGCACGGGGCAGAGGGGTGCTTTCGCCTCGTCTACGGGACGGTCCCGGACACCCCGCGCCCTGCACGGTGCACCTCCCCGGAGGTCGTCCGGTCCCGGGGACGTCCTTCGCAGAGCCCGGCGGGTATCACCACGACACCGATGTCACATGCGGTTCTGTGCGCGGTGCGCCGAACAGGGTGTTTTCGAGCGGGTCGTAGGCAAACTGACACCTAAAACATCGTGTTTCGTAGCACCCGGAGTGGTCGGTGTGCCGTGCGGTCACAGTCCTAGAGTCACCGCGACACGGATGTCATAGTCGCTCGCGGGCCTCCGGCGGACGTCCTTGTCGAGCTCGCGTGTTTTCGGGCACTTAGCGCCCGCGCGGACCGTTGGTACAGTCCTCGCAGTAGGACTGTACCATGCCGCACCTCACCACCGACGCCACCATCACCCGCCCCCTTCGCATCGGGGACAAGGTCACCGTATACCTCGACGGTCGGGCCCTCCCGGAGAAGGGCACCGTCGCCCTCGTGACCCGCGCCGGGATGGAGGAGGACATGCTGACGGGCGAGACCTTCGCGGTGCGCGCGTCGGTCTCGGTGCACGCGGACCTCCCCTTCGGCGGACAGGCCTACTTTTTCATTGACCCCGTGTCGGGGCGGGACTTCTCGGACCCGATGACCTGGGTTTGTAACTGAGAGCCATGGGACTCATGCACCCGCGCGTCAAAGGCTTCCTGTGGCCGGACCTCGTTGCCCTGGGGGTGAAGGATTGGCACGCCGCGTGGTGCGTAAACGAGCGCGCGTACCCCCTTCGCTGCGTCAACATCGT
>Ga0228698_1000827_pt1 | contig 18507 bp, 19 predicted proteins | sample McNCre117_Aug_MG_FD_178015 | JGI IMG/M metagenome (GOLD analysis project Ga0228698, IMG submission 178015) | Freshwater microbial communities from McNutts Creek, Athens, Georgia, United States - 1-17_Aug_MG | ecosystem: Environmental > Aquatic > Freshwater > Creek | place: USA: Georgia...
GTGGTGGCTGCCCCTGTGGCGCGGCCCGGCCCGGCGCACCGGCCTGGCGCTGGCCCTGGGCGGGGGCGGGCTGCTGGCCTGGGTTGGCAACTTGCCCCTTTGGCCATCGGCCTGGATCGGTTGGCCCCTGGCGGGTTTGTCGCTGGGCCTGTTGGTGCTCACCTCGGCGCTGCACAGCCTCAGCCAGGCCGAATGGGCGCCGCTGCTGGCCGCCGCGCAGGTGCTGCCGGTGCTGCCAGGCCGGCTGGCGCGTCAACGGCGTGGCCTGGTGCTGGCGCCCGCGGTGCTGTGCGTCGTGGCGCTGGCCTGCATCTGGCCCTGGGCGGGGTTGCGCACCGGGGTGGCCGTGGCCTATCTGCTGTCACTGCTGCTGGCGGCCTGGGCCGAAGTGGGCGATTGGGGCGGCCCCCAGGCCAAGGCCAGCCGCTGGATGGTGAGCCTGGTGATGATGGTGGCCCTGGGCTCGGAGGTGATGGCGTGAGCGATGTGATCCTGTCGATACAAGGCCTGGCCTTTTCGTTCCCGCAGCGGCATGTGCTGCTTGGCCTGAACGCCCGCATCGGCCCCGGCCTGACCTGGCTGCGCGGGCCCAACGGCAGTGGCAAGAGCACCTTGCTGTCGCTGCTGGCGGGCGCCCTGGTGCCGCTGGCCGGGCAGATCCGGGTGGATGGCCGGTGTCCGCAGGCCGATCACCTGGCCTACCGCCAGCGGGTGTTCTGGTGCGGCCCGGGTGCGCTGGCCTTTGACCACCTCACCGCCACCGAATACCTGGCCTTCATGGCCGGCCTGTACCCCACGCTGGATGTGGCGCAGGCCCGGGCGCATTTCATGGGCCTGGGCCTGGCACCGCATCTGGGCACGCGTCTGGCCGCCTTGTCCACCGGCACGCAGCGCAAGGTGTGGCTGGCCACCAGCCTGGCCGTGGGCACGCGCCTGGTGCTGGTGGACGAGCCCCTGAACGCACTCGATGCGGCTTCGTTGGCCTACTTCCAGCAGGCCCTGCGGCAAGCCTGCCAGCGTGGCGGCCAGGCCTGGCTGGTGTCCAGCCACGAGGCACCCTGCGGTGAGGGTTTTGACGCAGCCAGCCTGGTACTGGGTGGTGATTGATCCCCAGTCTTGTGGAGCCCACTGTCTGCGCCAGCCAACGAAGGCTGCCGCCAGCCAGCGATAGTGGCTGCTCACGGTCGGCAAGCGTTGTGACTGCCGCGTGAACCTCAAGCAGTTGGAGTAAACGAGATGAAGAAGTTGGCAATGGCCGCCCTGGCCCTCATCGCCATGGCCTCGGCCCAGGCGCAATCCCAAGACCCGGCCACGCCGGAATCCAAGGCCTACCTGGTGGTGGCAGGCGGCGCCACGCACCTCAATGCCGAATGCGTCAACGGTGTGAGCTGCAAGACCAGCAGCACCGGATTCAAGGCGGGTGCAGGCTGGAATGTGGCACGCAACCTGTCGGTGGAAGCAGGCAATCTGTCGCTGGGCTCGGCCAAGGCTTCGGCTGCCACTGGCGTGGTCTCGGCACCGATCGTCAACCTGGACCTCAAGACCGAGGCCTGGTATGTGGCGGGCGTGTGGACACCCCCCAGCGCCGGCAACATGATGTGGGATGTCAAGCTGGGTGTGGCCAGCGTCAAGACCACGGCCACGGTGACGGCAGGCTCGCTGGGCAGCGCGGCCGCCAGTGAGCGCAAGGCCAAGGTGTATGCGGGTGCCGATCTGGGTTTCAAGGTCAACCCCAACCTGACCATCCTGCTGGGTGTCGACGTCACCGAGACCGAGCTTGGTGGCAACAAGTACGGTGCCAGCATGCTGTCGCTGGGCGCCAAGTTCGCCTTCTGATCACGCGCCACCGCCTTGATCAGCGGCCGCCTTCGGGCGGCCTTTTTCATGGTGTCGCCCGCCTAGCACCGACAATGCCCCCATGGCCCTTCTTTCTCTTTCCAACGCCCACCTGGCCTATGGCCACGTGGCCCTGCTCGATGCCACCGGCTTTTCGCTGGAGGTGGGCGAACGCCTGGGCCTGATTGGCCGCAACGGTGCGGGCAAGTCGTCGATGCTCAAGGTGGTGGCGGGCCTCGAAAAACTGGACGATGGCCTGCTGCAGATGACCCAGGGTGTGCGCGTGTGCTACGTGCCGCAAGAGCCCGTGTTCGAGCCCGGACACACCGTGTTCGAGGCCGTGAGCGAAGGCGTGGCCGAGGCCCGGGCGGTGCGCCAGGCCTACGAAGACCACGCCGAAGGGGTGGATCTGGACGCCCTGCAAACCCGCATCGAGGCGCTGGACGCCTGGAACTGGGAGCAGCGCGTGGACACCACGCTGGCCCAGCTGCACCTGGATGGCAGCCGCGAGATCGGGCAGTTGTCCGGAGGCATGAAAAAGCGTGTGGCCCTGGCCCAGGCCCTGGTGGCCGTGCCCGATGTGCTGCTGCTGGACGAGCCCACCAACCACCTGGATCTCGATTCCATCGATTGGCTGCAAGAGCTGCTGTGCGGCTTCAAGGGCAGTGTCATGCTGATCACCCACGACCGCGCCTTTCTCGATGGCGTGGCCACCCGCATCCTCGAGCTGGACCGCGGCATCCTGCGCAGCTACCCCGGCAATTTCAGCGCCTACGAGCGCATGAAGGAAGAGCAACTGGCCGCCGATGCGCTGGCCAATGCCCGCGCCGACAAGCTGCTGGCGCAGGAAGAAGTGTGGATCCGCAAGGGCGTCGAGGCCCGCCGCACCCGCAGCGTGGCGCGCATCCAGCGCCTGGAAGTGCTGCGCGCCCAGCGCCAGGCCCGGCGTGATTCACTGGGCCAGGTGCGGCTGGAGGTGGATGCGGGCGCGCCCAGCGGCAAGATCGTGGCCGAGCTGACCGATGTGGGCATGACCTTTCCCACACCGTCGGGCGACAAGGTCATCGTCAAGGACTTCTCGGCCACCATCCTGCGGGGCGACAAGATCGGCCTGGTGGGCCCCAATGGCGCGGGCAAGACCACGCTGCTCAAGCTGATCCTGGGCCAGCTGCAGCCCACCAGCGGCAAGGTGCGCCAGGGCACCAAGATCGAGGTGGCCTACTTCGACCAGATGCGTGCGGGGCTGGACCTGGATGCCACGCTGGCCGACACCATCAGCCCGGGCAGCGAGTGGGTGGAAGTGGGGGGGCAGCGCAAGCATGTGATGAGCTACCTCACCGACTTTTTGTTCTCGCCCGAGCGGGCCAACAGCCCGGTGCGCACCTTGTCGGGCGGCGAGCGCAACCGGGTGCTGCTGGCGCGCCTGTTTGCCCTGCCGGCCAATGTGCTGGTGCTGGACGAACCCACCAACGACCTCGATATCGACACGCTGGAGCTGTTGGAGGAGATGCTGCAGGGCTACCCCGGCACGGTGTTTCTGGTCAGCCACGACCGGCGGTTCCTGGACAACGTGGTCACCAGCCTGATCTGCTGGGAAGGTGACCTGGGCGCCGGATCGCAGGGCAAGTGGCGCGAGTACGAAGGCGGCATCGAAGACTGGCGCGTGCAGCGCGCCCGCATGCTGTCGGCCCAGGCCAGTGCCGCCCGGGCGGCCGCCGCTGCGCCCGCACCCGCGGTGGCGTCACCCGTGCCCGCGCCTGCGGCTGCCCCTGCCGCCAAGGCCCGCAAGCTCAGCTACAAGGAAAAGCGCGAGCTGGACGAGTTGCCGGCCCGCATCGCCGCCCTGGAAGCCGAGCAAAAGGTGATCAGCGAAAAACTCGCCAGCGCCGACCTGTACGCCAACGAACCCGCGCAGGTGCCCGTGCTGCACGCCCGCTACGCCCAGATCGACGAAGACCTGCTGGCCGCGCTGGAGCGCTGGGAAGAATTGGGGAGTTGACGCCGGGCCGCTCCCAAGCCGCCTGCGCAAGCCGCTTGGCGGGTGGCTGCAAGTACCCTTGCGGCCGGGTGCCCCACGCGGCCCAGCGCCGGGCCGCTCCCAAGCGGGCCGCTCCCAAGCGGGCCGCGCAACCCGCTCGGCGGGTGGCTGTCGGTACCCCGACAGCCGGGTGCCCCATCTCACCGGTCGTAGCCCGTCCAGCCTTCGTTGGTGGCGGCAGGGTGGGTGCGGCTGACGATCAGGCCTGATTGCAGGTACAGCGCGTTGAGCAGGCGCATCGCGCGCTCACGGCCGATCTGGTGCCAGTCGGCGATCTCGCGCAGGTTGCTGGTCTGGCGGCGCAGGCGGGTGATGCACAGCTGCATCGCGCCCGGGATCTCCAGCCCGCTCAGGCTGATGCCGGGCGCCACGCGGTAAGCGGCCTGGCCTGCCAGTTCGGGCAGCAGGTCTTCGCGGGCGCCGCGCAGGGCCACGGCCCACAGCAGACGGCCCAGCGAGTGAAAGTGCTGGCGCTCTTCGCCCGTGCCCTGCTGGCCTGCCTTGCCCGGACGCAGCCGGGCGGGCTGCACCTGCAGCACTTCCACCGTGGTCAGGTCGGTGGCCAGGAACTCGTCGAAGGCCATGGGGCAGTGCACCAGGCGCTCAAGCGGAAACACGCTGATGACCAGGGGCCGCCGGCCGATGACCAGATCGATGGCCAGTGGCTGTGTGTGGCGGATGCAGGCGGCCAGCACCTCCAGCAGTTCACGCTGCTGCTGGCCTTGCAGGCTGTCAAAACGCAGCAGGTCCTGCATCAGCGAGGGGCTGAGCGAGGTCAGGGCGGTGTAGCCCTCATCGCCGCGCACGGGCACCACGCTGGCCGATGCCGCACGGCGGCGCTGAGGCATCGACAGATGCGTCAGCGGCCGGCTGTCGGGGCCAGTCATGGGTTGGGTGCTCGGGAACATACTGCGCGGATGAAAATTGCATCCAATAGTAAGCTGCCGCACCCCTGGTGTGTGGGGTCACCCCCTCACACGCGGGTCGTCAATTTGGCTGATTGCGGAACAGTTCCTTGCGTGCGGCCCCGAAAGCATGCCAGAAGCGGGGGTCGTGCGTGCTGGCAAAGTTCACCCGCATCAGGGTGCTGGCGCGCGGATCGGCCATGAACAGGCGGCCAGGGGCCAGCAGCCAGCCGTCTACCGCCATCAGCCGGGCCAGTTGATCGGTGTCCACGCCGGTGTCCACCCACCCAAACAGCCCCTGGGGCGGTGCAGCCAGGGTGCAGCCCGCCTCCTGGGCCAGGCGCACCACGCGGGCGCGGGTGCCATCCAGGCGTTGCACCACCCGCTCGGCATGGCGGCGCAACTGGCCCTGATCCAGGCACCAGGCCACCGATCGCTCAAACAGCGCAGGCGTGGTCAGGGTGCCCAGCAGCTTGGTGTCGATCAGCCTTTGCGCCAGCGTTGGGGCGGCAGCCACATAGCCCACCCGCCAGTTGGGCGCCAGGATCTTGGAGAAACCCGACACATAGACCGTGCGCTGCAGGCCGTCCAGCGCAGCCAGGCGGGGTGCGTGCACCGGTGCCAGCCAGGCATAGGTGTCGTCCTCCACGATGGTCAGGTCGTGCTGCTCGGCCAGCTTCAGGATCTGGTGCGCCTGCGCCAGCGACAGGGTGTTGCCCGTGGGGTTGTGCAGCACCGACACCGTCACATACAGCCGGGGCCGGTGCTCGGCCGCCAGGCGGGCCATCACGGCCAGATCGGGCCCCTGGCCACTGCGCGGCACCGGCAGCAGGCGCAGGCCCATGCGGCTGAGCCGCGCGAATTCGACCGCCCAGCCGGGTTCGTCCACCAGCACAGCGTCACCCGGTTGCAGCAGGGTGCGGGCCACCACGTCCAGGGCGTGCGTGGCCCCCAGCGTGGTGACGATCTGGTCGGGTGCGGCCGCAATGCCCAATTCACCCCCCAGCCGACGGCTCAGGGCTTCGCGCAGCGCGATGTCGCCAGCGGGCTGCCCGTAGCGCAGGGCGTCACCGTCCTTGCTCAGCGTGCGCCGCAGCGCCCTGTCCAATAGGGCCTGATCCAGCCAGGGCTCGGGCAGCGTGCCCAGGCCGGGCATGCCGGGTGCGCCGCCGGGCTGGAACATGCCGCGGATCAGGGCAGTGGCGTCCAGCGGCGGCGCCATCCGGGCGGCGGCCGGGCGCTCGGCCATCACGGCGCCGGGTGACAGCCGGGGTTCACGCACATAAAAGCCGCGTTGGCGGCGCGCTTCCACCAGGCCCTGGGCTTGCAGCCTGTCGTAGGCCGCCACCACGGTGCTGGGGCTCACGGCGTACAGGCTGGCGCAGGCGCGCACCGAGGGCAGGCGTGCGCCGGGCGCCAGCGCCTGGCGCGCCACCCTTTGCGCAAAGTGGCTGGCCAGTTGCTCGCTCAGTGGCGGGCCGCCTTCGCGCTGCAAGGGGTCGTCAGAGGGGCGGGTGGCGCTGGACATCAGGCAGTGCGTGGGCTTGTGCGAAAGGTTGTGCCAGTACAGATTGTGAAACTGTATTGCTGAGTGTACTGGTGATGTGTTGGCTGGCCGCCTAGACTGCCCGCCAAACAAGTGGCCATGATGGCCGCTGCAAACAGGAGTGCAGACATGAGTGTGTGGACCCAGGCACGGCGCAGCGCCCGACTGAACCCGTCGATCATCCGGGAGATCCTGAAGGTGACCGAGCAGCCCGGCATCCTGTCGATGGCAGGTGGCCTGCCTTCGGCCGATACCTTCCCGGTCGAGGCCATTGCCCGGGCCTGCGACACCGTGCTCACCCACACCCCGCGTGAGGCGCTGCAATACGCCGCCAGCGAAGGCTTTGCGCCGCTGCGCGAATGGGTGGCCCAGCACCTGGCTGCCCAGGGCATGACCGTGCAGCCCACGCAGGTCTTGATCACCACGGGCTCGCAGCAGGGCCTGGACCTGGTGGGCAAGGTGATGGTGGACGCTGGCGCACCGGTGGCCGTTGAAACCCCCACCTACCTGGGCGCGCTGCAGGCCTTCAACCCCTACGAGCCGATCTACGCCAGCCTGGACAGCGACGAGCAGGGCCCCTTGCCCGAGGCGTTGGCCGCCCTGCCGCACGATGCGCCGGGCACCCGTTTTGCCTACCTGCTGCCCAATTTCCAGAACCCGTCAGGCCGGGTGATGCAGGAAGCGCGCCGCGTGGCCCTGGTGGCCGCTGCGCAGCGCGCCGGTGTGCCCCTGGTCGAAGACAACCCGTATGGCGACCTGTGGTTTGACCAGCCGCCGCCGCCCTCGCTGGCCTCGCGCTGGCCCGAAGGCGTGCTGTACCTGGGCAGCTTCAGCAAGGTGCTCACGCCGGGCTTCCGGCTGGGTTATCTGGTGGCTCCGCCCGAGCTTTACCCCAAGCTGCTGCAGGCCAAGCAGGCGGCCGATCTGCACACCCCGGGCTTCAACCAGCGGGTGGTGCACGAGGTCATCCGCAACGGTTTTCTCGATCAGCATGTGCCGCGCATCCGCGCCCGGTACAAGGCCCAGGCCGCAGCCATGGCGCAGGCGCTCAGCCAGCACCTGCCCGAGGGCTGCGCCTGGCAGCGGCCCGAAGGGGGCATGTTCTTCTGGGTGCGCCTGCCCGCAGGCTTTGATGCCTTGAGCTTGCTGCCCGAGGCCGTGAAGGCCGGTATCGCCTTTGTGCCGGGCTCGGCCTTTTATGCCCAGGCCGCTGATCCGCGCACGCTGCGCCTGAGCTTTGTCACGCTGGATGTCTCGCAGATCGGCGAAGCCGTGGCCATCCTGGGCCGGGTGCTGCGCCAACATGCCCTGGTTCAGGCGGAGCACGCACCATGACCCTGGCTGCCGCTCGTCGCTTTTCGCAGGTGGATGTCTTCACCCACCAGGCCCTGCGCGGCAACCCCTTGGCCGTGGTGCACGATGCCCAGGGCCTGAGTGATGCCCAGATGGCCGATCTGGCGCGCTGGACCAATCTGTCTGAAACCACCTTTCTGCTGCCACCCACCCACGACGCCGCCGATTACCGCGTGCGCATCTTCACGCCCGGCGGCGAACTGCCCTTTGCCGGTCACCCCACCCTGGGCAGTTGCCACGCCTGGCTGGCCGCTGGCGGCGCGCCCCAACAGGGCGATGTGGTGGTGCAGGAGTGCGGCGTGGGCCTGGTGCGTGTGCGCCGCCAGGGCGCGCGCCTGGCCTTTGCGGCGCCGCCGTTGCGCCGCACCGGGCCGGTCACCGGTGCAGAACGTGATCAGGCGATCGCGTCGCTGGGCCTAGTGGCTGCGCAGGTGCAGCAACTGGTGTGGGTGGACAACGGCCCTGGCTGGATGGCCGCACTGCTGCCCGATGCCGCCACCGTGCAGGCGCTTCAGCCCGACTTCGCCCGCATGGCTGGCCTGAAGCTGGGGGTGGTGGGCCCCTGGCCGGCGGGCGCCGAGTGCCAATTCGAGGTGCGCGCCTTCGTGCCCGGCCTGGGTGTGCCCGAAGACCCGGTCACGGGCAGCCTGAACGCGGGCCTGGCCCAGTGGTTGATCGGCAGCGGCCTGGCCCCGGCCCGCTATGTGGCGGCGCAAGGCGCTGCGCTGGGCCGCGCTGGCCGGGTGCATGTGCAGCAAGAAGGCGCTGATGTGTGGATTGGCGGCGACGTCACACCGGTGGTGCAAGGGCAGATCAGCCTCTGATGGGCGCGGCCAGGCTGGCCTGGCCCTATGCTGCCGCCATGAACTGCGACATCGATCATCTGGTCATCGTGGCCGATACCCTGGACCAGGGCGTGGCCTGGTGCGAAGCCACACTGGGTGCCACGCCCGGGCCCGGCGGGCGGCATGCCTTCATGGGCACGCACAACCGCCTGCTGCGCCTGAGCTCCCGGGTCTTTCCCAACTGCTACCTGGAGATCCTGGCCATCGATCCGCAGGCGCCGGCCCCGGCGCACCCGCGCTGGTTCGGCATGGACAACCCGGCCCTGCAGGCTGCCGTGCGCCAGGCCCCGCGCCTGGTGCATGCGGTGGCGCGCAGCCCCAACATCGAGATGCACCGCTGGGGCCTGGTGAGCCTGGGTGCGCAACCGGGCACCATCGTGGCGGCCGAGCGCGATACGCCTGATGGCAAGCTGTCGTGGCGCATCCTGCTGCGCGACGATGGCCGCATCGACTGCGGCGGCGTGCTGCCCACGCTGATCCAGTGGCAAGGGCGGCACCCCACCGAATCGATGGCCGATGCCGGCGTCACCCTCGAATCGGTGATCCTGGGCACGCTGCCGCCGCGCATCCCGCCGCTGCTGGCGCTGCGCCACGTGGGCCTGGACGAGCCCGAGGCGGCGCTGATCGTTCGGCTGAACACACCGCGCGGCCCCGTCACCCTGCAAACCGCCCGCTACTGACGAAAAAAAACCCCGCCAGGCGGGGCCTTGTGCCGATGAGCCGGCGTGATCAGGGGTTGCGGTAGTTGTCGTGGCAGCCCTTGCAATCCTTGGCGGCTTCGCCAAAGGCAGCCTTGATGCCGTCCACGTTGGTGGCGGTCTTGGCGGCGGCAGCCAGCTTGGCCAGGTCGTCTTGCAGCTTCTTGGCGCCTTCTTCGAACTTGGCGTGCTCAGACCACACCTTGGCGTTGGGCGCGCCCTTTTCGGTGCCGCCAGTGTCGGGCACGAAGCCGGCATAGGGCAGCTTGGACAGGTACGCAGCGATCTCGGCGTTGGACGCGGCGGCCGCCGCATCAAACGGCACGCGGCCAGCCACCATGGCACCGACGCGGCCGAAGTGCGCAGCCATCATGGTGAAACCCGCCTTGCGGTACTTGACAGCGTCTTCAGGCTTCTGGAACTGGGCAGCAGCGGGCAGGGCGGACAAGGCGCCAAGGGCGGCCACGATGGCCACGAGCGTACGTTTCATTCGGAGATCCTCCAGCAGGTTGGAAAGGTCAGCCCACCAGAAAGAGGGGCTGGGCAACGAGTCTACGCACCGCCTCAGCGGTTTATTCCCGGCGACACGATGACCCTCGGGTTCGTCCGGATATGGCCCGGCATGCGGGGCTAGGTGCCCGCGCGCATTTGGGCTATCGTGATGGCCCTTGAACACTCCGAGCCCCCTGCACGCATGAGCACTCCCGACACCTCTGGCCCGTCCACGCCGCTGCAGCCCGTGCGGGTGTGGGACCTGCCCACGCGGCTGTTCCACTGGTTGCTGGCAGCCACCGTGGTGGCCCTGGTTGTCACCGGCCATGTTGGCGGCAACGCCTTGTACTGGCATGTGGTGATGGGCCTGGCCGTGGGCGCCTTGCTGGTGTTCCGCGTCATCTGGGGCCTGGTGGGTGGGCGCTGGTCGCGCTTTGCCAGCTTTGTGCGCCTGCCGGGCACCATCTTGCGATACCTGCGCGGTGATCATCGGCCGGGTGATCACTTTGAAGTGGGCCACAACCCCTTGGGCGCCTTGTCGGTGCTGGGCCTGCTGAGCCTGCTCATCGTGCAGGTGGCCACCGGCCTGGTGGCCGACGACGAGATCGCCACCAAGGGCCCGCTCAACGGCTGGGTCAGCAGTGCCCTGGCTTCGAAGGCCACAGGTTGGCACACCGAGGTCGGCCAGTGGCTGCTGGTCGCGCTGGTGGTGCTGCATGTGGCGGCCATCGTGGTGTATCGCCGCAAGGGCATCAATCTGGTCACGCCCATGGTCACCGGTGACAAGAGCCTGCCGGCCGACGTGCCGCCCTCGCGCGACAACCTGGCCACCCGTCTGCTGGCGGCCGTGCTGCTGGCTGCATGCGCCGCCGGCGCCATGTGGGTGTACCGACAGGGTTTGTAAGGGGCCAGCGCGTTGGCTGCCGCCGCCACGCCACCGGCTGACACGATGACCTCACCTGCGATCCGCCTGCAGACGCCCGACACGCCCGCGCTGGTGCAAGCCACGCGTGAGATCTTCCTGGAGTACGCCGAAGGCCTGGGCATCGATCTGTGTTTCCAGAACTTCGACGCCGAGCTGGCGGCCTTGCCCGGCGATTACGCAGCCCCTCAGGGCGGCCTGTTGCTGGCCTTTGTCGACGATGAACTGGCCGGCTGCGGGGCCTTCCGGCCCTTCACCGATGCCGATGTGGGCAATGCCTGCGAGATGAAGCGCCTGTATGTGCGGCGCGCCTTCCGCCGCTTTGGCCTGGGCCGCCTGCTGGCCCAGGCCCTGATCGACCAGGCCACGCAGGCCGGTTACTCGGCCATGCTGCTCGATACCCTGGACGACATGGAAGCGGCGCGAGGCCTGTACGAGTCCCTCGGTTTCATCGAGGTACCGCCTTACTATTTCAATCCCATTCCCGGCGCGCACTACCTGCAGGTCAACCTTGGTTGATGCACGGTGGCGCCATCCGGGCGCCCACCACCAGCCTCGTACCGACCTTGCCAGACATGCCTGACCTCGACTTCACCGGCTTGCCGGTTCCTGCCTCGCTGCTGGGCGAATCCCCTCTCTGGCACCCCCAGGAGCAGGTGCTGTACTGGTGTGACATCCCGGGGCGCCAGCTCAACCGCTACGACCCCGCAACCGGTGCGCATCGCCTGTGGCCCATGCCCAGTGATCCGGCCTGCTGCGCGCCGGTGCTGGGCGGTGGCCTGCTGCTGGCCATGCGCGACGGCCTGTGGCGCTTCGACCCCGCCCATGGCGAGCGGCAATTGGTGGCCCGCCCGCCCTACGATCCTTCGCAGGAGCGTTTCAATGATGGCAAGGCCGATGCCCAGGGGCGCTTCTGGATCGGCACCATCCATGACAAGCGTGAGCCCAAGGCTGCGCTCTACTGCCTCGATCGCAGCCAGCTCACGCGGGTGGCCGGCGACATCACCAACAGCAATGGCCTGGCCTTCAGCCCGGACGGCGCCACGATGTACTGGGCCGATACCAAGGCCCATGTGGTGTTCGCCTTTGATGTCGATGGCAGTGATGGCAGCCTGTCGCGCCAGCGTGTGTTCCAGCAGTTTGCGCAGCGGCAGGAGGGCGAGCCACTGGACAGTTACGGCGGTCGGCCCGACGGTGCGGCCGTGGACGTCGAGGGTCACTACTGGGTGGCCATGTACGAGGGGCAGCGCCTGGTGCGCCTGTCGCCATCGGGCGAGCGCCTGGCCGATCTGCCCCTGCCGGTGCGTTGCCCCACGATGCCCTGCTTTGGCGGCCACGACTTGCGAACGCTCTACATCACCACCGCACGCGACAAGCGCCCGGACGACGAATTGATGGCCCAGCCCCTGGCCGGCTGCGTGTTGCAGATCAGGGTGGACGTGCCGGGCCTGCCGGCGCATCTGGTCCACCTGTGATGCATCCGTGCGGCCGGCATCTGCCTCAGCAGGCGCCCGGCGGTGTTGCGCCAAATCAACGCCGGCGCGCGGCTGCATACCCGACGCCCACACAGGGGGAGTCGGGTTTCAGCGGGTTTCCACGTATACTCCCGCGGTTTGCCGCAACCCAAGTGCGAAGTTCATCATGACCAGCCGGCCAGGCCCTCAGCAGGACCAGACAAGCCGGCAGTCCCGGTGGGATGACGCAGAAGATGGGGACGCAAACAAACCCTTCAAGCGGCTCAGTGCAGAGGAAGCTGCCGTCTTGAGGGCCCAGGAGCCGCCGGTGTCGCCGTGGCGGGTCATCGCAGTGCAAGCTGCAGTGGGTATCGTGGTGGCACTGTTGGCCCGGTTGATCACTGGGCGGGCAGAAGTAGGGTGGTCGCTGCTGTACGGCTCGGCCACCGTGGTGGTGCCGGGTGCCTTGATGGCGCGTGGCATGACCAGCAAGCTTTCCAGCATGGCGCCTGGCACATCCGCTGTCAGTTTCATGTTGTGGGAGTTTGTGAAAATCGGCGTTTCGCTGGCGATGCTGGTCATCGCCAACAAGATCGTGCAACCGCTGGTTTGGCCTGCCTTGCTGGTGGGCCTGGTGGTGTGCACGAAGGTTTATTGGGTGGCGCTGCTCTGGCGGCGACGCCCTGGTTAATACAACTCGGGACTGGATTCAACGATATGGCAGCCGAAGGTCACGTGGCAGAGCACGGCCCCAGCGCTGGTGAATACATCATTCACCACCTGCACCACCTCCAGAACAAGCCCCAGCACGGGATCGTCGACTTTTCGGTCTTCAATCTCGACAGCATCTTCTTTGCCGTGGTGCTGGGTCTGGTTGGCAGCTTCCTGTTGTGGCGTGCCGCCAAGTCGGCCACCTCGGGTGTGCCGGGCCGTTTCCAGGCTGCCGTCGAGCTGCTGTATGAAATGGTCGATGCGCAGGCCAAGGGCATCGTGCACAACGCCGCCAGCCGCAAGGTCGTGGCCCCGCTCGCGCTCACCGTGTTCGTCTGGATCTTCCTGATGAACTCGATGGACTTCCTGCCTGTTGACCTGCTGCCCTGGATCTTCCAGAGCGCCACGGGCGATCACCACGCCTTCCTGCGTGTGGTGCCCACCGCCGACCTGTCGGTCACCATGGGCCTGTCGGCCTCGGTGCTGCTGATCTGCCTGTTCTACAACGTCAAGATCAAGGGCGCTGGCGGCTGGGTGCACGAGCTGTTCTCGGCCCCCTTTGGCGACGCCTGGTACCTGTACCCGGTCAACTTCCTGATGCAGGTCATCGAGTTCGTCGCCAAGACGGTCTCGCATGGCATGCGACTGTTCGGCAACATGTATGCCGGCGAACTGATCTTCATGCTGATCGCCCTGATGGGTGGCGCTGTTTCGTTCTCGGGTCTGGGCATGGCCCTGGGCCTGGGCCATGTCATTGCCGGCACTGTCTGGGCGATCTTCCACATCCTGATCGTTCTGCTGCAGGCCTTCGTGTTCATGATGCTGACCCTGGTGTATCTGGGCCAAGCTCACGACGCCCACTGAGTTCAGCACTCTGGGTCCATTGGAGCCGATGGCTCTTGCTTCACGCCCTGGCCGCCAGGCTTTGGTTTCTCTCTCGTTTTCTTTTCAACAACTTTCTCTCTTTAGGAGTCATCATGGAAGTCATTAGCTTTGTCGCGCTGGCCGCTGGTCTGATCATTGGTCTGGGTGCTGTCGGTGCTTGTATCGGTATCGGCATCATGGGCAGCAAGTACCTTGAGTCGGCTGCTCGCCAGCCCGAACTGATGGGCGAACTGCAGACCAAGATGTTCCTGCTGGCCGGCCTGATCGACGCTGCTTTCATTATCGGTACCGGTATCGCCCTGTGGTTCGCCACTGCCAACCCGTTCCTGGGCCAGATCGCCAACCTGCCGAAGTAATTCGCCGGTCAATAGTCACCACCCAGTGATCGCCGCGAGGCCGGCTTTGCCGGATCGCTGGCGATGCCCCCTTGAGGGGGAGCGGCCAAGCCGCTACGGGGGTGGTCCTTCTCTCACCGTGAATGAGGCAACAAAGTGAGCATCAACGGTACCCTCATCGTCCAGATGATCGTCTTCGCGATCCTGGTCTGGTTCACGATGACCTACGTCTGGCCACCGATCGCCACCGCGCTCGACGAGCGCGCCAAGAAGATCGCCGAAGGTCTGTCGGCTGCCGACAAGGCCCAGGATGATCTGAAGGCGGCCAACCAGCGCGTCGAGCAGCAACTGGCCGCTGCCCGCACCGACGCTGCCAAGCGCCTGGCTGATGCCGAGCGTCTGGCCCAGCAAATGGTCGAAGAAGCCAAGAGCCGTGCTACGGAAGAAGGCGCCAAGATCGTCGCCGCTGCCAAGGCCGAAGCCGAACAGGAAGCTGTCAAGGCCCGCGAAGCCCTGCGTGAGCAGGTCGCAGGTCTGGCTGTCAAGGGCGCCGAAGCGATTCTGCGTCGTGAAGTCAACGCCGGCGTTCACGCCGAGCTGTTGAATCGCCTGAAGTCGGAACTGTAATCATGGCCGAGCTTGCAACCATTGCGCGCCCGTACGCCGAGGCGCTGTTCAAGGCCGCTGGCAATCAAGCTGCCGACCTGGTCGCTCAAGTCGAAGCGGTCGCCCGTGTGGCCGACAACGACCAACTGCGCCAGTTTGCCGACAGCCCCAAGGTGGACGCAGCGCAGGTCTTTGGCGTGATCACCGGTGTGGCCCAGACTGCCCTCGACAGCCGCGTCAGCAACCTGCTGAACGCGATCATCGAGAACGGCCGCCTGGCAGCACTGCCCGAGATCGCCGCGCAGTTCAAGGCCCAGGTCAACGCCCTGTCCGGCTCGTCCGATGCCATCGTCTACAGCGCCTTCGACATTGACGCCGGTGCGCTGGCCGATGTCGTCGCCTCGCTGGAAAAACGCTTTGGTCGCAAGCTCAACGCCCGTGTGCAACTCGATGCCGATCTGATCGGTGGCATCCGCGTGGTGGTGGGCGACGAAGTGCTGGACACCTCGGTCAAGGCTCGTCTCGAACAAATGAAGGTCGCCCTGACGGCCTGAGCTGACGGGCCCTGAGGCCCCACCTGCTCACGCTGTCCTAAGGAGAAAGCAATGCAACTGAACCCCGCAGAGATTTCCGAACTGATCAAGAGCCGCATCGAGGGTCTTGGCGCTTCGGCTGATATCAAGAACCAGGGCACCGTGGTGTCCGTGACCGACGGTATCGTGCGCGTGCACGGCCTGTCGGACGTGATGGCCGGCGAAATGCTGGAATTCCCCGTCACCGCCAGTGGCCAGCCCACCTACGGCCTGGCCCTGAACCTCGAGCGCGACTCTGTCGGCGCCGTGATTCTGGGTGAGTACGAGCACATTTCCGAAGGCGACACCGTCAAGTGCACGGGCCGCATCCTGGAAGTGCCGGTCGGCCCCGAGCTGGTTGGCCGCGTCGTGAACGCCCTGGGCCAGCCGATCGACGGCAAGGGCCCGATCAACGCCAAGATGACGGACGTGATCGAGAAGGTCGCTCCCGGCGTGATCGCACGTCAATCCGTGAGCCAGCCGGTGCAGACCGGTCTGAAGTCGATTGACTCGATGGTGCCCGTCGGCCGTGGCCAGCGCGAGCTGATCATCGGCGACCGCCAGACCGGCAAGACCGCCGTGGCCATCGACGCCATCATCAACCAGAAGGGTCAGAACATGACCTGCGTCTACGTTGCGATCGGCCAGAAGGCGTCGTCGATCAAGAACGTGGTGCGCGCTCTGGAAGCCAACGGCGCCATGGAGTACACCATCGTCGTGGCCGCCACCGCCTCTGAATCGGCTGCCATGCAGTACGTGTCGGCCTACTCGGGCTGCACGATGGGCGAGTACTTCCGCGACCGTGGCCAAGACGCCCTGATCGTGTACGACGACCTGTCCAAGCAGGCCGTGGCGTACCGTCAGGTGTCGCTGCTGCTGCGTCGTCCCCCGGGCCGTGAAGCCTTCCCTGGCGACGTGTTCTATCTCCACAGCCGCCTGCTCGAGCGCGCAGCCCGCGTGAACGCCGACTACGTCGAGAAGTTCACCAACGGTGAAGTCAAGGGCAAGACCGGTTCGCTGACGGCACTGCCGATCATCGAAACGCAAGCCGGTGACGTGTCGGCCTTCGTGCCCACCAACGTGATCTCGATCACCGACGGCCAGATCTTCCTGGAAACCTCGCTGTTCAACAGCGGCATCCGCCCCGCCATCAACGCCGGTATCTCGGTGTCGCGCGTCGGTGGTGCAGCCCAGACCAAGCTGATCAAGGGCCTGTCCGGCGGTATCCGTACCGACCTGGCCCAGTACCGTGAACTGGCTGCCTTCGCGCAGTTCGCCTCCGACCTGGACGATGCCACCCGCAAGCAGCTGGACCGCGGTGCCCGCGTGACCGAACTGCTCAAGCAGGCTCAGTACTCGCCCCAGTCGATCAGCCTGATGGGCGCCACGCTGTTCGCCGTGAACAAGGGTTTCATGGACGACGTCGAGGTCAAGAAGATCCTGGCGTTCGAAGCCGGCATGCACCAGCACCTCAAGAGCAGCCACGCTGCCCTGCTGGCCAAGCTCGAGAACGACAAGGCCATGGACAAGGCGGCCGAAGAAGAGCTGACCAACGCCATCACGGCGTTCAAGAAGTCTTTCGCCTGATCCGCGCCTGACGACACCTCTTCGAAAGGAGCACCGTCATGGCGGTCGGTAAAGAGATACGCGGCAAGATCAAGAGCTTCGAGAACACCAAGAAGATCACCAAGGCCATGGAAATGGTCTCGGCCTCGAAGATGCGCAAGGCGCAGGACCGCATGCGTGCGGCCCGGCCTTACGCCGACAAGATCCGCAACATCACGGCCAATCTGTCGCGGGCCAATCCCGAGTACAAGAGCGCCTACATGCGCTCGGGTGGCTCGTCCAAGGTCAGCGGCTTCATCGTCGTGACGGCAGACAAGGGCCTGTGCGGTGGCTTGAACACCAACGTGCTGCGCGCAGTCACCAACAAGCTGCGCGATGTGCAGGCTGCGGGTGGCAAGTCGCATGCGGTGGCCATCGGCAACAAGGGCTTCGGTTTCCTGAACCGGATCGGCGCCACCGTGGTCAGCCACGCCACCCAGCTGGGTGACGCGCCTGTCCTCGAGAAGCTGATCGGCCCGGTCAAGGTCATGCTGGATGCGTTTGTTGAAGGCAAGGTGGATGCGGTTTACCTCTGCTACACCCGATTCATCAACACGATGAAGCAGGAAGCCGTCATCGAGCAGCTGCTGCCCCTGGCAGACAGCCGCCTGGAGCAAACGGCCGCAGAAAAATCCCAGTACGGCTGGGACTATCTGTATGAGCCCGATGCTGCATCGGTGATCGACGACCTGCTCACGCGCTACATCGAGGCATTGGTGTTCCAGGCAGTCGCCGAGAACATGGCGTCCGAGCAATCGGCTCGCATGGTGGCCATGAAGGCCGCCACCGAGAACGCCGGCAACCTCATTGGTGAGCTCAAGCTGGTCTACAACAAGACCCGCCAAGCGGCCATCACCACCGAGCTGTCCGAGATCGTCAGCGGCGCGGCCGCCATCAGCGGCTGATCTTGGCCGCACGCAACGAATACTGATTGAAGGATTAGAAATGTCGAACACTCAAGCCCAAGGCAAGATCGTTCAGTGCATCGGCGCCGTGGTGGACGTGGAGTTCCCGCGCGACCAGATGCCCCGCGTCTATGACGCTCTCAAGCTCGAAGGCTCGGCCCTGACGCTTGAAGTCCAGCAGCAGCTGGGCGACGGCGTGGTGCGTACCATTGCGCTGGGCTCGTCGGACGGCCTGCGTCGCGGCCTGATGGTCAGCAACACCGGCGCGGCCATCACCGTGCCCGTGGGCAAGGCCACCCTGGGTCGCATCATGGACGTGCTGGGCACGCCCATCGACGAGCGCGGCCCTGTCTCGCAAGAGCTGACCGCCTCGATCCACCGCAAGGCCCCCTCGTATGACGAGCTGAGCCCCTCGCAAGAACTGCTCGAAACCGGCATCAAGGTGATCGACCTGATCTGCCCGTTCGCCAAGGGCGGCAAGGTGGGTCTGTTCGGTGGTGCCGGCGTGGGCAAGACCGTGAACATGATGGAACTCATCAACAACATCGCCAAGGCCCACTCGGGTTTGTCGGTGTTCGCTGGTGTGGGCGAGCGTACCCGTGAGGGCAACGACTTCTATCACGAGATGGCCGAATCGGGCGTTGTGAACCTGGAGAACCTGGGCGAGTCCAAGGTGTCCATGGTGTACGGCCAGATGAACGAGCCCCCGGGCAACCGTCTGCGCGTGGCCCTGACCGGCCTGACCATCGCCGAGTCGTTCCGCGACGAAGGCCGTGACGTGCTGTTCTTCGTGGACAAC
>Ga0228698_1000828_pt1 | contig 18474 bp, 15 predicted proteins | sample McNCre117_Aug_MG_FD_178015 | JGI IMG/M metagenome (GOLD analysis project Ga0228698, IMG submission 178015) | Freshwater microbial communities from McNutts Creek, Athens, Georgia, United States - 1-17_Aug_MG | ecosystem: Environmental > Aquatic > Freshwater > Creek | place: USA: Georgia...
GGTTTGCTCAATACCAGCACCACGCCGTCGGGCGTTTCAGATTCATCTTCATCGGTGTGGGTGGAAAGGGTGGCGGACCGGATGCCTGACCACACCTGCGTTCTGCGAACGAGTTGGGAGGCCTCCAAGGGCCCGGTGGAGACCTCGTATTGCAAGTGAATGCCAGATGCGTCGGCCACGTAGTGGACCATTTTGAAATGGTCTGCATTCAGCGATGTGATGAATGCCGCCAGCGCTCCCGAAAGACCCAGCCCCCAAACCCACACCGATGCAGACTCCTGGGCCAGTGCAACGGCCGTCAAGATGTCGGTGACCAAAGCCGCCAAGCACAGCGTGCCCGAGAGAACCAGCGGCCAGTGCTTGTTGGCTACGGCGCGGGATGGCTTGCCCCATTCGATGTGCGTGTCGGGGGCGGCGTTTGTGGTCATGTGAGTCCTCCTGAATGAGGACTCCAGTGTCCAGGTGATCACCCGCGGCGGAAAGTGTGGCCTAACGACATGTGGGTAGCCACATGGGGGCTACTGCACCTCAAAGTCCCGCATCAGCCTGTCCAGCTCGGTGGGGTTGATGACCCACAGCGTCTCGAACACATCGGAGCGGTATTTTTCGGCCACGCGCACGCCGATGTTCATCTCATCGGCCACCAGCTTGCTGGACCACCCTTGGCGTATCAGGCGGGCGGCTTCTTTTTTGCGGGGGGATAGTTCGTTCCAGCGGCCCAGCACGGCTGCGCGCTCCTGGTGGTGCTGGGTGCGCAATCCGGCCTCGTGCATGGCGGCAACCACCTTGGCTTGCAGCTTGTCGGTGTCCATGCCCTTCACCAGCCAGTCGTAGGCACCGTTGTTGCGGGCGTCCATGGCTGTTGGAATATCGCCATGGCCCGACAAAAACAGCACCACCATGGGGCTTGCTTGCTTGCTTGAGCAGCGCCTCTTGCACCTGCAGGCCCGTCATGCCGTTGTCCATGCGCAAATCGAGCAGCACGCAGTGCGGTACCTGGGTGTTGGCGCGCTGCAAAAATTCTTCGCCCGAGGCAAAGGCCTGCACGCGGAATCCGCAGCCGGAGCCAAACAGCCCGACCATGGCATCGCGTGCATCCTGGTCGTCGTCCACAAGGTACAAAGTTACGTCGGGTGGGTAGTCGCTTCGCATGGCAATTGAATGGTGAAAGTGGTGCCGCCTTGCGGCCGGTTGCTGAAAGTGAGCCGCCCGCCGTGGCTCTCGATGATGGTGCGGCAAATGCTCAGACCCAGCCCGAGGCCTTCTTCTTTGGTGGTGACAAAGCGTTTGAAGATTTGGTCGGCAATCGCATCAGGAATGCCCGGGCCGCTGTCTGCAATGCGCACCAGCAGGTGGCTGCCTTCTGACACGGTTTCCAGTTCCACCACGCGGGTGGCGGCCTCTTGGGCTTGCATGGCCTGCAGGCTGTTGAGCACCAGGTTGAACAGCACCTGCTCCAGCAGCACGCGGTCGCCATGCACAGCAGGCAGCGGCTCTTGCAGGCGCGTGACCACGCGGGTCTTGCGCGTGCGCAACTCGGGCGCCATGAAGGTGAGCACGCTTTGCACCAAGGCGTTGAGGTCGCAGTCTTCCGTGCCGCGCGTTTTCTTGCGCACGTGGTCCTGGATTTTTTGCACGATGTTGGCGGCGCGCTGCTTCTGCTGCTCAATGGCTTCCAGCTGCTCACGGAGCTGGCCCACCTCACCGCGCTCCAGCAGCATGCGCGCGGTGCTGGCACGGGTGCCAATGGCCAGCAGGGGCTGGTTGATTTCGTGGGCCAGCGTGGAGGCCATCTCGTCCATGATGGCGCGGCGCTGCACATGGCGCAGCTTCTCGTCCTGTTCGCGCTGGCGGGCATCGGCTTGCCTTTGGGCAGTGATGTCCACCACCGAACTCATCCAGCCGCTGTGTTGGCCGTCTGCGTCAATCAGCGGCGCGGTGTAGACCATGGTGTAAACGTCGTGGCCGTCACGGTGGCGCACGCGCGACTCGAACCCGGTGAGGGCCGCACGCCCGGCCAAGGCCGCCTCGTTGTCTTGCCAGTGCCTTTGCATGTCCTCCGGATGCCAGTAGGGGTAGGGCGGCTGTTTGCCCAGCAACTCGTCGGCTCGGTAGCCAGTGATTTCGGTGAGTGCGGGGTTCACATAAATGATGCGCCCCTCCAGATCGCGTGCGCGCATGCCCACCAGCAGCGAGTCTTCCATGGCCTTGCGAAAAGCATGCGCCTGGTTCAGGTCTTGGGTGCGCAGGCGCACCACATTTTCCAGCTCGTCAAACTGGCGCCTGCGGGTTTGCCACAGCAGCGTGCCCAGCACCAAAAGGCCTGCTGCCATGGCAGACAGCATCCACGCGCGGTTGCGTGCCCTTGTGACGGTGGCGTAGTCGGCGGTGACGGTGAGCGTCCAGCCCAGGTCTTGCAAGGATTCGCTCACGGCAATCAGCCGCCGCTCCTGCCCGGCCAGCATGGTGCGCAACAGGTAGCCGCCCCCGTCCAACGCGGAGCGCTCCCAGAGCAGCGGCGCGAAGCTGTGCTGTTTGCCATACACCTCGTGCTTGCGCAGCCAGGCCGATTCATCTGCGTCCAGCGTGCGGGAGGTGGTGTACATCCACTCCGGCACCGAGCCCAGAAACACGATGCCATGCGGATCAGTCAAGGCAATCGGGCTGCTGGCGTTGCGCCAGGTTTCCTGCACGCGGCGCAAGTCCACCTTGACTGCCACCACGCCCAGGGTCTGCCCGTCTTTGCGCACGGGGGAGGAGACAAAGTAGCCCGGCTCGCCCGTGGTCTTGCCCACGCCATAAAACCGTCCGCTGTGGCCTGCCACGGCATCCAGAAAGTAAGGGCGGTTGGAATAGTCCTGCCCCACAAAACTCTGTGGCGTGTTCCAGTTGCTGGCGGCCACGGTCTTGCCCTGCGTGGTCATCAGGTAGAGCGCGTCGGAGCCGGCGCGGCGGTTGATGTCTTCCAGGTAGCGGTTGGCGCTGTCGGTGTCGCCCGATTGCAGCGCGGCCAGTACCTTGGGATGCTGTGATGCGGTGAAAGGCAGATAGCCGTATTGCGCAGTGGCCCCGCGCAGGGCCAGCGCGTGCACATTGATCTCGCGGGAGAGCACATCGATCTGCGAGGCCATCTCGCGCTGCGCGGCCACCAAGCCCGCAGCCGCCACCAGTGCCGCGCCCAGCAGCGTGGCCAGCAAGGCTGCCAGCCAGCGCCGGTTGTGGATCGCAAAAAAAAGTTTCATGGAATGGACCGCCCCGGCCGTGCGCCGCCGCGCTCTGGCTGCCGTGCGTGTTTACTTTGCGACGAGCTTAGTCGAAGTCGGCATGGCTGCTACGCCGTAGGTCACGCTGGTGTCCTTGATCTCTTTCCAGCTCGGCTGGTAGCGGCCTTCGTGCAGGTCGTCCAGCCGCTGCTTGATGCAGGACTGCAGCGTTGCCACCTTGCTGGCCATGGCGCCCCCGGCCTTGAAGGGGCGCGACACCAGCAAGTTGGGCACACCCAAAAAGCTGAAATTGAAGGCGTCCAGGTTTTGGTAGTTGCGCTTCACGGCCAGGTAGGGGGTGCGCGGCTCCAGGTCAAAGTTCACCAGTTGCACGCCATTGCCGGTTTTCAGGCGCGCAATGGCGGGCAAGGGCCAGCCACCCAGGGTGAAGATGGCCTGCACCTGTCCGGCCTTGAGCAGGGCCAGGGCTTGGTCGTCGTTGTCTGCCACCACAAAGCGCATGCCGTAGCCCACCTGGCGCTCCAGTGATTGCCCCATCAGTTGGGCCGAGCCCACAACGGCAATGGTCATGCCCTTGAGCTCGGAGAACTTGCGAATCACCACCGTGTTGCCCGTGCCCGGCATGCGCAGGCCCTTGATCTCGGTCGCGCCTACCAGCGAGCCGGTGCTGGCACTCAGGATGTGCAGCAGGTTGGCATGCAAGGGCAGCACGGCTTGTAGCGTGCGGATGTTCTCGTCCCCGCTGCTCATCTCTTTCAAGGTGTCCACCTGCACGATGCCCAACTCCGCTTCGTTGGCCGAGAGCATGTTGATGTTTTGCAAACCGCCGCTACTGGGCGCGGAGCACACGGCCACGGTGGCACCGCACACTGATTGGATGTCGCGCACCATCAGCTCGTACACCTTGCCGCCCGGGCCGCTGGCAATGCGCAAGTCGCAGTTGCTGCGGGCCTCCTGGGCCAGGCTGCTGCCTGCCATCAGCGCGCAGGCCAGTGCCAGGCTGTGGGCCAGGCGTGTGGAGGGGAATGTGTGGTGTGTGTTCATGGTGTGCTCCCTGTTGAAATGCATGGTGAAGAAAAACTCAGTGCGAAAACGCAGGCGCTGCGTGCGGCAGCGGGTTGATCCCGTTGGTGTCGGTGGGTGTGGAGAGACAACTCAGCAGCCATACCCCCACAAAAGCCGCTGTGCCCAACCAGCGCAGAAGGTTCCAGAATTTCATGGCGCGCTCCGGCGTGGGGTGTGAAGCGTGGGCAGCTGCAGATCGCCCACCGGATCGGTGGTGAAGGTGTCCACCATGCCGTAGGTGGGTGCGTTCATGGAGCGCATTTCCACGTCCAGTTCGGCAAACACGGTGTTGAAGCGGTCTTGCACTGCACGCAGTGCTTCGTCGCTCAAGAGGCCTTGCATCATGTCTTCCCGCTCGGCGGGCTGCAGAGCGTTCATCACCACCTGGCCGGCCTGCGCAAACTCCCACTCAAACATCTTTTGCTGGACCTGCTGGCGAAAGGCCTCCAGCGCCGCTTGCGCATCGTTTAGGCGCACCAGGTTGCATTCGTAGAAGTGGCGCATGCGCTCCAGCGCACGCTGCTGGCGGTCCAGCACATGGTTGGGGTCTTGGTGGGCACGGTCTTCCACCATCTGCGCCATGGATTCGATCTTGCCGCCAATGGTGACCAGCGCGCGCCGGAAGGCCAGTAGCCGCTGCTCGCGGCGCAAGCAGTCGTTTTGCAACTGTTCCATGGGGTTGCTCTGGGCCTCGGCCTTGCGGGCGGCCAGCAGGCGGTTCTCCAGTTTTTGCATAGCCAGAGGCAGGGCCTGCAACACCGCAAAGCCCACCAGCGCCATGCCCAGCAGGGCAGCCAGGCCCAGCCCTGCGGACACCGCCGCTGCCACCAGCGGGGCGGAAATGGCCAGCAGCGCAACGATGGCCGCAGCGGCCCCCACACGCATCCAGATAAGGGCGGCACCGCTGGGTTCAGCAGAGCGTGGGGCTGCAGAAGGTAGGTTGGTCACTGTGTCACTCCCATTCGTTTATGGGAGTCAGTGTGGTGCGCGGCGGTGCATGGCGCATCCGGGGTATTGCACGGCTTGCATGCGTAGATCTACACATGCGCAACCCCGGTGTGGGAACCCACACTTGTGCCCTCACTGCCCCTGCGGAACACTGCAACGGCCCAACTCAATGGCCCGACTGGTAGCGGCCTTCAAGCGGCGTGATGTGTCACACACAATATGAGCCTTGCAGACCACTGCAAGAACCAAAAATTAACTTTTGAACAGGGATCACCATGAAGAAAACACTGATCGCTGCGGCCCTCCTGGCCGCCAGCATGGCCGCCAACGCACAAGACAGTAACTGGCGTTTTTTTGCAGGCCTCGGCTACGCCGGTGGTGGCGAAAAGCTCTTTTCCGGAACCATCGTGACGATTGGCACCAGCAAGGTGACGCCGTATGACATTCAGGCGGGCACGGGCTTTCAGCAACGCATTGGAGCCGAGTACCGCTTGGGGGAACGCTTCACCGTCCAAGGTTCCATAGGTCACTCCGCCAGCGAGGCCATGGGCATCAATGGCAGCGCCGACTTCACCACCATCCCAGTGGAGCTAATGGGCTTCGTGGAGGCCGGCTACGGCTTTCGTCTGGGCGCGGGCGTGCGCCAGTCATCCGCTGAATTGCGTGGTACAGGCGTGTCTGCAAACTTTCCGTTGAATGGCACCTATACCGGCAACACCGGTGCCGTGGTGGAAATCCAGTACCTGTTCAAGAACGGCAACGCACAGAGCGGCATTTCTCCTACCCAGTTCGGCCTGAGCGTGCGCAGCGTGACCGAGACCTTTACCCACACGCTGGGGCAACTTCATGGCGACCACTATGAGGTGGGCGTTGTGCTGTATTTCTGAGGCGCTTGGGTAGTGCGGGCACTCGGCCTGCTGCTCTCGGGCGCGGGCTTGGGGTCATGCTTGTGCCGCACGCAGAACGCCGTCTGCACTTGCGGCATGGCGATGTCAGGCTCTCAATCTTTGTTGGGATTCAGCACCTGCCTCAGCGCCTGATACAACTCCACCGGAGGAACGGGTTTGGGCACAAAGCCACTCATTCCCGCTTCCATACAGCGCACTTTGTCTTCGGCAAAGGCATTGGCAGTCATCGCCAAAATCGGGACCTCGGCATATCCAGGTAGTTGGCGAATCAGGCGCGTTGCCTCCAGTCCATCCATGCGGGGCATCTGCATGTCCATCAGGATGGCGCCATAGGCGCGCCGAGTGGCGAAATCCACAGCCAGCGCACCGTCGGTGGCCAGGTCCACCACGAAGCCAGCGTCCTCCAGCAAAATTTGCGCGATTTCGGCATTCACCGGCTCGTCTTCGGCCACCAGTACGCGCAAACCCTGGTGCTGGGCCCGCAAGGCCTGCAAGGCGTCCTCCGCGTTGAGCTTCTCGCTGCGTGTAGTCTGAACAGCCCCCTTGCGCAACCGGACGGTGAACCAAAAGCAACTGCCCACACCTTGTTGGCTCTGAGCGCCAGCCTCGCCTCCCATCAGCTGGGCGAGCTTGCGCGTGATCGCCAGCCCCAGGCCTGTTCCACCATAGCGCCGGGTGGTGGAGTTGTCGGCCTGCTCAAAGGCCGAAAACAACCGATCCAACGCCTGCGCTTCAATGCCGATGCCGGTATCTTCCACCTCAAAGCGCAACAAGGCACTGTGCTCGTCTTCATCCACCAGCAGGGCGCGCACGGTGATGCTGCCCGACTCTGTAAATTTGATGGAATTCGTGAGGTAGTTGAGCAAGGCCTGCTGCAGGCGGGTCACATCGCCTTCTAGATTGCGAGGCAGGGCGCGCACTTCATTGACCAACTCCAGGTGTTTGGTCGCCGCGCGCTCAGCCACCATGGACACCACGTTGGCCACAATGTCCTCCACTTCAAGGGCCTGGTTCTCCAGAGTCATCTTGTGGGAATCGATTTTTGACAAGTCCAGTATGGCGTTGAGGATGTTCAGCAGGTGATGGCTGGCTTCCTCCAACTTGTCGAGCTTGGCAGCCTGGTGTGGCGGCAGGCCATCGCGGCGCATCAGGTGGGCCATGCCGGTAATGGCGTTGAGTGGCGTGCGAATTTCATGGCTCATATTGGCCAGAAACTCTGCCTTGGCTTTCGAGGCCGACTCGGCCTCGTGGCGCAACTGCCGGTCCGTGATGGCATCGAGCTCGTGGGTAAGGTTGGCAGTGAGCTCTTCCAGCAACACCACCTCCTCGGCGCTGAAGGCATCGGGTTGCGCTGCATAGATGGTGAGCGCACCGCGTATGCCCGACTTCTTCACAAAGGGCAGTGCAATGCTGGACTGAAATCCATGCACCCGTGCCGCTTCGCGCCAAGGTTGCATGGAGGCGTTGTGGTCGTAGTCTTGGTTAACCTGGGTGCTTAACGTGCGTATGGCCGTGCCTGTAGGGCCGCGTCCGAAAGGTGAGCCCTCGTCCCATGATATTTGCACCTTGTCCAGGTAGTCCGTATCAAAGCCTACCGAGGCCACAGGCTTGACCGAACGCTGCAAATCGTTTTGCGCATAACCCACCCACGCCAGAAGGTAGCCGCCTTTGTCGCAGATGAGGCTGCAGATGTCCTTGAGCAAGGTGGCTTTGTCAGTTGAGCGGGCCAGGGTGATGTTGGTGTCTGTCACCAATCGCAGGGCACGTGCCGCGCGCTCGCGTGCACGCTCGGTCTGCTTGCGTAAGCTGATTTCGTAGAAGTTGACCACCACTTCCTTGAGCGAGCCATCTTCCGCCAACTCCGGGAAGGCGCTTACCTCTAACCACACGATGGCCGTCTGACCCGGTACCCGCACGCCCAGTTCCATGTCTTCAAATGCACGGTGATTGGCAATAACCTTGTTCACCGGGTAGTCTTGTAGCGGCAAAGGCGCCTCATGCTCATCCACGAAGCACCAGGTCGGGTCCGTGGCAGTCTTGCCCGTCATCTGGTCGGGCGTGAGTCGCAGTAAACGGCAGGCCTGCGGGTTGCAAAAGGTGATGCGGCTATTAGCCGCGTGCACCACCACTCCGGTGTGCAGACTTTGCAAGAGCGCATGGTGACGGTGCTCGGTCGCCAGCACCTGGCTGTGCTTTTGCTCCAAGTCGATCTGGCTTTTGTTCAAGGACATTAGCAGCGCGTCCTGGGTGAGACGGGCGCGACGCACCAGATAGACCATGAAGCCCACCGCGAGCACCAGCAAGAGCGCCAAGCCCATCACCACGACAGCCTGGCGCCGCCACTCGGCAAACCCTTGCTCCATGGGCAAACCCACGTTTACCAGAAAGCCGTATTTGGTACTGCGCTGGTACGAGTAGGTGCGGATCACAGCATCGGCCGAGCTGGAGTCACTTACATACGTTCCCGCCATGGGGTTGCGCTCCAAGGCCTGGGTAAAGGCAATTGCCAGCTGGGTGCTGCCCAGTGCAATGGTGTCGGTGCCGCCAAAGACATACCTTGCCAGCAGGCTCATGTCGCCACTTCTCATGGCAATGGAGGCGCCCTGCGGCATCTGGATCTGCGCCAGCATCCGGGTTAGTTCGTCCACCTGGATGGAGGCATACACCGTTCCGGCAAAGCTGCCGTCGGGACGGTTGAGGCGCCGTGCTACCGCAATAGAGGGCTTGCCAGTGATCTTGGCAATGACCGGCTTGGCGAGGAATAGACCGGCTCCTGGCGTGTCACGCAGGTAGATGAAGAACTCACGATCGGCAAGGCTCACCGTCTGGTTGGGGCGGCCGGGGCCGTACACCACTTCGCCGCGCTCGTTCGTGCCACGGATATGGTCCACGTGCTCCAGACGTTTGATTTGCAGGCTGAGGTATTCGGTGATGCCCTGCTCGCTGGGGTGACCTGTTGCAGTCTGCTGGAGGATTTCATCCGCCGAGGCCTGCAGAGCCAGGTCGATGGCATGAAGTGTGCCCTCTACGGTCTGTTTGACTGAGACCGCCAAATTCTGGGTGTTCGTGTTGATGCGCGCCTGCTCGACCTGGCGCACCTCCCGCACCGCATAGCCCGCCGTGGCCACAATGGCGGCGCAAACAGCCAAGGCTGTGGCAATAAAGTAGTTACGTCCAACGTTCTTCGGATTCATCGCCCTATGTCTCCAGGACTGCCGTGTGCAAGCGCCAGGCATTGAAGTGCCACTCGTTCAGCGTTTGCGGAGTATTTGTGTTCAGCATACCCCAGGGAAAAATTAGCACCATCGGGTCAGCCCCCTAGTCGCGGGAACAGCAGTTTCAAAGGGTTGGCTGCACACAGGTCATCGCCCTAGAATGCAGTAACCGCTTGGCCCGTGTGGGCTGACAGGGGGCGCTGCGGCGAAACAACATGAATTTGCACAAACGCGAATGGCTACCGTACTTGGGCGCCTGGGCTGCGGTAGCTGTGATCGTCATTTGTTTGGCCAACGTGGCCGTGTTCCTAGAGACGCAGCGTTATCGGGAACGCGCGCAGACTGCAACGAACAACATCGCCCAGTTGCAATCGCAAAACCTGGCCAACTTGTTCGCAAAAATTGACGTTGCACTCAAAGCCGGTGCCATGTTTCACCTGCACCAATACAGCCACAACACTCTGCAGGAAGAGGCGCTGAACAGCTACCTCAAACACCTTGAATCGGTGATGCCTGAAATGGATGGCATCCGCATCCTCGACCAGGACGGCCGGGTCCGGTATGGCCACAACATTCCGCTGACCCAGCGCACCGACCTCAGTGACCGGGCGTTTTTCCGCAAGGCCCGTGACCAAAATTCCAGTGCAGAAGAGCTGGTGGTTGATGGCCCCCTGTTTGCACGCATTGCGCAAAAGTGGGTCATCGTGTTTGCGCGCCGTCTGAGCAAACCTGATGGCACGTTTGCAGGCGTCATCTATGCCAACCTGGGAACTGCGCAACTGGAGCAGGTGCTGTCTTTGGTGGCCTTGGGGCCGGGCGGCGCGGCCACGGTGCGTGCGGCGGATTTGTCACTGGTGCACCGTTACCCCGACACCAAGAATGCGGTGGGAAGCAAAAATGTCTCGGCGGAGCTGAAAAGTGCCGTGGAGGCCCGCCCGCAGTCGGGCGACTATGTGGCCGTTACCGCGCTGGACGGTGTGGAGCGTAGCAATGCCTACCAGCGCGTTGGCAACTACCCGTTCTATGCCATCGTGGGTCTGGCCACTGAGGATTACGTGGGCAATGCACGGCAAAACTCGCTGGTTATTGTTTGCCTGGCGGCCATGACGCTGCTGTTCAGTGCGCTGGCCAGTTACCGTGGCTACAAGGCACACCAACAGACGGCCGCCGCTTTGCGCGAGCACAACAAGCTCAATGACAGCCTGGCCAAAAAAGCAGTGGAGGCCGAAGTGGCCAACAAAGCCAAGACGGCGTTCCTGAGCAATATGAGCCATGAGCTGCGCACGCCTCTGCACCAGATCACCGGCATGGCGCACCTGATTGGCAAAGACCCACTGACGGAGAAACAGTCCGTGCGTCTGCAGAGGCTGGAAGGCTCCGTCAAGCACATGACGGCACTGGTAGACGCCGTGCTGGAACTCACCCGCATAGAGACCAGCAGCCTGGATCTCTCAGAAGAGCCGCTCGACTTGCCGTTGCTGGTGGCCGATGTGGTGAACCACTTCCGACCGGAGGCCGAGGCCAAGCAGTTGGCGCTGACGGCTGCAGACATTCCTGCCATTGCGGGTTTGGCGGGCGCCAAGCACCGCATACACCAAGCCTTGATGAACTATGTGTCGAATGCCGTGCGCTTTACGCAGAGCGGTGGCATTGTGGTGCGCTTGCTGGTGCTGCAAGACGCGCCGCAGCACGCGCTGCTGCGCGTGGAGGTGCAAGACACCGGTCCGGGCATTGCGCCGCAAGACCAGGCACGGCTTTTCACCATGTTTGAGCAGGGCGACAACACCTCCACCCGCCGCTTCAATGGGCTGGGCGTGGGCCTGGTCCTCACCCGCAAGATTGCAGAGGCCTTGGGTGGTGAGGCCGGTTGCCACAGCGCCATGGGTCAGGGCAGCACGTTCTGGTTCACGTTTCAGGCCAAGAAGCACATCCCCTCGGGAGCGGATGGCAGTGCTTCCGCGCCTTCGGCGGAGCCCAAGGCCTAATTGGTACAGCCGCCTCCCGCTTTTTGAATCCGGTCTTGCGTCAGAGGATGGCTGGAAAGCCATTGCACCTGGGCTTTTCCGTGCGCGGGAGCTGCGGCGTCCAGTTTTTGCAGGCTGCTTGCCAGATGGCAGGGTGCAATGCCGGATGCGTTGAGCAAGTCCACGGCGTACGCATCGGCGTCGGCTTCAAATTCGCGGCTATAGCGGGTTTGCCCCAGCAGTTGGGTCGTGTCCGAAACCGGGTCGCTCCAGGCACCGCCCATCAGCAAATGCAAGGCGCCCAGCAGGCCCACTTGCCGCAGCCACAAGCGCTGGTTGTGGCGGTGGTGCACATGGCCCAGTTCGTGGGCCACCACGGCAATTTGTTCTTCGGTGGTGAGCAGGCGCATCAGATCGTCGGTGAGCACCATGTCGCCACCGTCCAAGGCAAATGCGTTGGCACCCAGCTGCGCGCTGTTGCGAAATGCAATGCGCTCGGGGTCCACCTGCGCGGTGCTCAGGCGGCTGGCAATGGTCTGGCGTGCCTGGGCTTGGCGGCTCTTGTCGAGCTGGCTGGGTTTCCAGACACCAGCGGCATCCCATTGGGCAAGCGTGTCGCCGGAGTGGGCGGACTCCCATTGCGCACCCCACCGCGCCACTGCCGCATCGGCCGCAAATGGGATGGCGTACGCAACCATCCACCAGGCCACAGTGAGGAGCAAGACCAGCGCCAGCGCGGCATAGCGGTAACGGGACTCCCAGCGCTGCAGGCCGGGCGTGGACTCGCCCAGCTGCCGGGACAGGGCCTCTGAGCTGGGCACCACCAGCGTGGCGCCGTCTGCAAAGCTAAAGGTTCTGGGCAGCCGCCCCAGCGGCGCTGACACCTGCACATCCGCCAGCAGTTCCGTGCGGTGCACATCGGGCGCAACCAGGACCAGGGTGGCATGGGAAAACAGCGCATTCACCGGATGTGCAATGGACGTGTGGCCGTCGCAGTACTCGCCTGCGACGCACAGGGTGGATGGGGTGTTAGAAGCTGACATCGAAGTCCATCGCGCTGGCCACTTCCTGGCCGAATGCGGTTGTGCCTTGGCTGGCAATGTTGTGGCTTTGCAGGGCCTGCAGGTCGCCCACCACCTCGAAGTGGTCCGCACGGTATTGCAGCGCCCGCACGCGGGCCCAAGGCCAATACAAACCCAATGTGAGCACCATATACAGCAGGTTGCCCGCGTGCAGGCGTGCAAGCTCCTTCCAGGCTGAGTCATCGGTGAACTGCAGGTTTTCCAGCCGGGTCTGGTTGTGGATGATTTTGGACAGCACACTGGCCAGCACCTGGTAGGCCACATAGGCGAGGCCCAACGTCAAACCGCTGACAACAAACCCCAGCACCTCGGCATTGCCCGGCGTGCCAAAGGCCTGACCCAGCCGCTCCAGCAATGTGCTGCCCAAACTGGTCACCAGACCAAACACAAAGTAGGGGCTAAAGAACGACCCGGCAGTGCTCTGGCATTCAAAAGGCTTGTCACCGAACTGCAGCTTGTCCACCAGCAGCCGCTTGAAAGTATGGTGGGCAGCGAAGTAGTAGATGCCGAAGGTGATGGTGGTGAGAAAAATCACTTTCAACGACTTGCGGTACACGCTTCCAGCGCTGCCCTGCCAGGCAAAGCGCACACCGCGCCACGACACCATGCGCGCCCTAAAGCGCATGGAACTGGCCATCAACCATGGCAGAAGCAGCAGCCCTGCCAACAGGGCCAGCAAAGCCAGCGGGTTGCCTGTTTGCAGCAGCACTACGCCGGCCAGGAACATCAGCGCTAGCAGGCCGCGCCCCAGCAGAATGCTGCGCGGCGTGGCGTGGTAGTCGAAGCGGGTTCCGTCCAGCTCGGTGTTGGCGTGGAAGTAGCGCTGGGCGCGCACCTTGGCCCACGGCGCGTAAATGCCCAGCGTGATGACCGACAAGGCCAGGTTCACCAGCCAGATACGGAAGTACTCTGCGCCGCTGCCATGAAAAGCCAGGCGGTGCCGGGTGCGCTGCGGCGATGGTGCTGCGCCTGGAGCCGCTTCGTTATCCACCGGTATGGTGTCTTGAAAGTCGTGGAGCATGGTGTGTGTGTGCGAGGTTGCAGAAATGCGTTGCTGATGTGGGTCATCGTAAAAACGCAGCGCCGCTTGCGCAGCTGTATTCGTACATGGCTGGCCTGCGTGTAATTACGTAGGCCAGCCCTGTCTTAGCGCTTGGCGAGCGCAAACCGCGGCCAGCCTGCGGTGTCGCTCAGGTTGCGCACATCGCGCCAGGCGGGCTCGAACTGGCCTTCTTGCAAAGTGACCAGGTTCTTCTGGATGCAGCCTTGCAGCGTGGCCACCGCGCGGCCATTCACGCCAGAGGCCGTAAACGCGCGGGTGACCAGCAGGTTGGGTGCGGCCAGAAAGCCGTGGTTGAAGGTGTCCAGGTTCTCGTAGTTTTTCTTCACGAGCTGGTAGGGCGGCTGCACCACCAGGTCAAAGGGCAGCAGGCGCAGGTTGCTGTTGCGCTTGAGCTTCTGGATGGGGCCGCTGGGCCAGCCGCTGGTGCTGAGCATGGCAGCCACTTCGCCCGCCTGCAGCTTGGCCAGCGCTTGCTCGTCGGTGTCCACATCCACGAACTGCATGGCCATTGCGCTGCGCCTGTCCAGCACGCGGCCCAGTGCGCGCGCTGAGCCCACCACTGCCACCGGCAGGCCCTTGAGGTCGGAGAACTTGGCCACGGGAATGTTCACCGTTTCACCACCCGCAAGGCCTATCCATTTCTTTTCGGTCTTGTAGCTGTAGCCATCAGCCCGGCCCACGATGTGCAGAAGGTTCATATTGAGTGGCAGCACGGCTTGCAGCGCGCCAATGGCGTCGTCCGAGTTTTTCATGTCCTGCAAGGTGTCGAGCTGGACAAAGCCCAGGTCGGCCTGGTTGGCCGCCAGCGTGGTGAGGTTCTGCAAGCCGCCCTCGGTTTCCACTTCTGTCAGGGCCACCTTGTCGCCGCAGACGGCGTTGATGTTGGCAAACAGCTTGGAGTAGCCCTTGCCCTTTTTGCCGGTGGCTACGCGCAGCGCGTTGGCAGGGGCTGCAGCCTCGGTTTGGGCTTGCACGTGGAAGGCGGCGAGCAGGCTGATGGTGAGCAGGGCCAGGGAAGTTTTAACGGTACGCATGGTGATCTCCTTGAGGTGAGTAAAAGGTTTACAGGCCGGTGGTTCCGGATTGCTGTGGGATGGCGCGGTGGGGGCGGGCGGGTGAAGACTCTTCGTCTGTGTCGGGTGTGCGCAGCACGGCCAGGGCGATCGCCAAGACCGAGAGGGCGAACACCACCACCGTGCCGATCAGGCGCAGGCGTTGCCAGAAGTTCATAGAACACTCCTTTGTTGAATGGTTTGGGGAAGGTGCAGCGCACCCATGTGGTCCAGGCTGTGGTCGTCCAGCAGGCTGCGGGTGGGGCTGTCCATGCTGCTCATTTGCACGTCCAGCTCGGCAAACACGTTGTTGAAGCGGTCTTGCACGGTGCGCAGCGCCGTGTCGGCCAGCAGGTCTTGCATCAGGTGGTCTGCGGCATTGGGGTCCAGGGCGCGGTTGGCATCGTCAATGGCCAGGGCAATCTGCCACTCGCTTTGCTTTTGCTCCACCGTGTTCTTGAACTCTTGCAGCGCGGCCTGGGCCTGGTTGAGGCGAGCGATGTTGATCTGGTGGAACTGCTGCAGCTTTTCCAGTGCGCGCTCTTGCCGCGCCAGCACCGGGCCGCTGAACTTGGTCTGGCTGTTCTCGATCATCTGGCGGATGGACTCGATCTGCCCACCTACCGTGACCAGCGCCTTGCGGAATGCGCGCAGCCGCTCGGCGCGGCGCAGCACCTCGTTTTGCAGTTGCTCAATCGGGTTACGCCGGGCTTCGGCCTTGCGGGCAGAAAGCAGGCGGTTCTCCAGCTGCTGGCCCAAGAGCGGCAGCATCTGCACCGCTGCAAAGCCGATGCCCAGAATGCCGCCCAGCACCAGCAGCCCGGCGCCGCCCGATGCGGCCAGCCAGACCACCGGCGCAAACACGGCCAGTGCGGCGACTGCGGCGGCTCCTGCGATGGCGCGTATCCAGGTCAGCTTCTTCGCGCTCACCGTGGCTTGTATCTCGTTCATGGTGTTCTCCTGTGGTGTGTGTGAGAGGGGTTCAAAAGGTGTTCAAGGCGTTTTCGGGCGTAGCTCCGCCCCTGCAGGCAAGTGGCCTGCACATCAGGGTGGTGGGGGAGGGCGTGTCGGCCTGGGGCCGAAGCGGCGGGCCTTAGTGCGGTGGCCCGGCGGTGGTCTGTATGGCGCTGATCAGCGTGGGCGATAGGCCTGCTTGTGCGGCCAGGGCTGCGGGTTCCAGCGCGGTTTGCCACTGCCTGCGGTCTTGCGCGGTGGGCAGGTACATGCTGAGCTTGCCGCTGGCGCGGATGCGGTCCAGTGCCTTGGTGTTCTCGGCTTCGGCAATGCTGTTTTCATACGCGGTGGCATCGCGCAGCGCGGCTTCCAGGCTGCTGCGGATGGCGGGTGGCAGCTTGTCCCAGAAGGCCTTGTTCACGATGACCGCATAGGCCAGGTAGCCGTGGTTGGACACGGTGAGGTGGCTTTGCACCTCATGCAGGTGTTGCGACACCACGTTGGTGGGCGTGTTCTCCTGGCCGTCCAGTGTGCCGTTGCGCAAAGCGTCATACACATTGATGAGCGGCGAGATAGAAGGCTCCGAGCCCAGCTGTGTCATCTGCTTGACCAGCACCTTGGAGGCTTGCACCCGGATCTTCAGGCCCTTGAAATCGGATACCGACTGCAGCGGGCGGTTGGCGGTAAACACCTTGAAGCCGTTGTCCCAATACGCCAGGCCCTTGACGCCCCGTGGCTCCAGCGACTGCAGCAGCTCGGCACCCAGCGCACCATCCACCACCTTGCGGTAGGCAGCGTGGTCCTTGAACAAAAAGGGCAGGTCAAACACCTCAAAGTCGCCACCCAGTTTGGAGAGCGACGGTGCCAGCATCTGCACCGCGCCCAGCTTGAGGGCGTCCATCTCTTCGCGGTCTTTGTAGAGCTGGCTGTTGGGGTACACCTCCACACGCACCTTGCCAGCGGTGCGTGCTTCGGCCAGTTCTTTGAACTTCAAGGCCGCTTTGCCTTTAGCGGTGTCGGCTGCAACCACATGGCTGAACTGGATGACGATGGGTGCTTGCGCAAGAGCTGCGGATGCACCCAGCGCCAAGGCCAGCAGGGTGCAGCTTGCAGCGCATGTGCCTATCAGGCGGGCCAGTCTGGTGCGGCCTTCTGCGTGGTGTGTGTGCTGTGTTTTCATTGTGTGTATCCCCCTTCGGATGGCTAAAGTCTATGCGCCCCGTGCAGGGCCTTGGAGTGTGGCGACCCACAGGTGTGGGTTTCCACACCGTCCCCGGTTTTTGGGCCTTTTGAAGGGTGGTGGCACCTAGAATTTGCCGATGCCCATCTCCACCGCACCCCAACCCTTCCAGCCCGCTGCACAGGCCTCCTGGATGAAGCGGCGCTTGTGGTTGTTGCCTTTGTTGCTGGCCATCGTTTTTGTGGGGCTGATTGCTTACTGGGCCGAAGTGAATGACACGGTGGACCGCGCGGCCTACCAGAGCACCTTGTTGGCAGACATGCAAAGCGTGGAGACCCAGCTCATGGCCCGCCAGGACACCGAGCGCACCAAGCTGCGTGAAGTGGCCAGCAAGCTAGGCCCCCGCCAACGCGAAGGCGATGCAGCGCTGCAGGCCTTGCCCGAAGTGGCTGCGGGCCTGGACCGGTTGTGGAACCGGCTGGTGTGGATTGATGCCGACAACCAGGTGATTGCGCGGGCCGACCGCAAAGGTGCGGCGCAAGCTGCGGGCAGCGACAGTTTGAAGATCCAATCCGGCGGACAGGCCGAGCACTTTGTGGTGCCGGTGCAAACCAACGGTGGCGATGCCGCCGGGCAGCTGCTGGCGCGCTACGAGATCACCGACTTGCTCAAGAGCACCGATCTGGCCTGGCTTAACCGCCGTTACCAGGTGGACTTTGTCTCCGAATTGGGCGAGGTGATTGCCACCACTGCAAGCCCCGGCAAAGTGCCCCAAGGAAGCCGTCAAGAGAAGCCGCTGGCTGCGTTCAAAGACACCACCCTGCGGCTCACGCCCTTTGAGGCGCTGGCGTCCTGGCGCGCCAATGCGCGCACGCTGGCGCTGCTGGGCGGGCTGCTGCTGATGGGGGGCGCGGCATCGCAATGGCTGCGCCGCGAAATGGCCCGCGTCACGCGTGCGGTCAGCGTGTCGCAAACCGAGGCCGCATGGCGCCAGTCCATGGAAGACTCGGCCCTGGTGGGCCTGCGTGCCCGCGACCCGGCAGGCCGCATCCTCTACGTCAACAAAACGCTGTGCACCATGGTGGGCTACTCACGCGAAGAGCTGGTGGGCCTCATCCCACCGCTGCCCTTTTGGCCGCCCGAAGCCATAGACGGCATGATGGCGCGCAACATGAACACCCTGGCCGGTGACGCCCCCACCGCAGGCTACGAGACACGCTGGCGGCACCGTGATGGCCACACGCTGGATGTGATGATTTTCGAGTCACCGCTGGTCAACTCCGACGGCGAGCGCATCGGCTGGATGGGGTCTATCGTGGACATCAGCGAGCGCAAGGCACTCGAAGAAAAAGAGCGCCACCACGTGGAAGCCATGGCCCAGCACGCCCGCCTGAATGACATGGGGCTGATCGCGTCCGAGCTGGCCCATGAACTCAACCAACCGCTCACTTCCATTGCCAGCTACAGCGCCGGGCTGGACATTGCGCTGAAAAAACGGTTGCCCGATGACGCCGAGCTGCTAGGCGCCGTGGCAGCCGTGCACCGCAACGCTAAGAAGGCCGGTGACATCGTCAATTGGATACGGCGCCAGTCGTCGCGCTCCGAGTCAGAGCGCGCGCTGTGCAGCATCAACACGCTGGTGAGCGAATCGCTGGAGCAGCGCAAGCGCCAGATCGACCGCAGCCAGGTTCAGGTGCAGTTGCATCTGGACCCCGCATTGCCCCCAGTCACGGTGGACCGCATTGGCGTGGAGCAAGTCATTGGAAATCTGGTGCGCAATGCGGTGGACGCGATGGAAGTGCAGACCACGGCCCGCCCA
>Ga0228698_1000829_pt1 | contig 18468 bp, 16 predicted proteins | sample McNCre117_Aug_MG_FD_178015 | JGI IMG/M metagenome (GOLD analysis project Ga0228698, IMG submission 178015) | Freshwater microbial communities from McNutts Creek, Athens, Georgia, United States - 1-17_Aug_MG | ecosystem: Environmental > Aquatic > Freshwater > Creek | place: USA: Georgia...
CTCACGCGATTCAACCGCCGTAAAGCCCATGCGATAAAAAATATCGAGCACTGATTCAAGCTCACTCATAAGCGGGTGTATGCTACCATCTTGAACCGGCAATAAGGTGGCGCGAGTTGCGGCATCGGTATTTTCGTCAAATGGAGCCGTCACATCAATAGACGGGCGATTATCGGTTGCAGTTTCTTGGGATGCAAGCCAACCTTCTATTTCGTTCTTGAGCTGGTTAATTTCGGCACCGAATTGGGCACGCTGATCAGCTGGTGCATCTTTGATGCGACCAAAAAGCGTTCTCAGCTCTGGTGCGCGCAAAATCGCACGCTTATCTTCGAGGCTATCAAACTGTGTTTTGAGCTGCTCGGCTGCCGCAGCCACTTCGGGAATTGTATAGGCCATACTTAGGCGTTATTATACGGCTAATTAACCCCTGGCGCCACCTCTTGATTATTGAATCATTTCGTTGTATTGTTGCCCTTATCTTTTTAGCGGTCAACCAAAAAACCATGCTAGAATTTCACATATGGCACAATTTTCATTCGATATAGTTTCTGACTACGATAAAAGCGAACTTAATAACGTTATTGATCAGGCACAACGCGAGCTTGATAACCGCTACGATTTTAAGGGTACAAGGGCGGCGCTTGAATGGGCGGATAGCGACAAAACTTCGTTTAAGCTCACTGGCGATAGCGAGTTTCATATTGATGCAATCTTAGATATTATCCGTAAAAAATTAGCAATCCGTGGCCAAAGCCAAAAAGTACTTGATACATCCAAAGAGCCCACAACTACTAATTTGCAAGTTACGAAAGTGATTCCCCTCAAAAAAGGGCTCGATCAAGACAAAGCTAAAAAGATTACTGCTCTTATACGCGAACAGCTACCAAAGGTAAAAACGCAGATCCAGGGTACCGAAGTCCGCGTGATGAGCCCCAAAAAAGATGAGCTACAAGAAGTCATGACACTACTGCGCTCGCAAGATTTTGACTTCCCTATTGACTTTACAAATTACCGCTAAAAAAGCGAAAGCCGCCGGGCTCTGACGAGCCCTGGCGGCTGAATTGTTCTAGGGTGGGCAGACAATGTTTGCACCAACCCTACAGTATACGGTGTCTAGCCAAGGGGACCGCGCGTCCGGAATCATCGCGGTCAGTTGCGTGCGCCGAAAATTTCCGCTGCAACCGTGCACTTTACTGCGTGCACACCCTCGACTAGACAACCTGCATCCACTACTCTCCATTCGTGCGGAGAGCAATGTTGCCTGCGTGAACTGTTGCAATTTCGTTCACTCAATGCCTGGCTTGGCATCTATAGGCATTCCTTTTACGTGAATCAAGCTTACCCTGCTCTGGAGAAGGAGACAACAAAAACTCCGAAGCAACGAGCGAGACTCTTCACCCCCCGCTGTCAAAAAGGGCTGGTAAAAGAAATATTGTAGGGCTGTGTGACACCAGCTTGCACCGAGAGGTGTCGTCCTCTCAATGATCGCATCCTACAGTTTGGGTTGATGCAACCCAAAACTTCGTCAACAGCCATATAGGGGCCGTCGAATGGCGATAGTATAAAACAATTATACCACCTCTGTCAACTGTACCAGTGCTAAAAAACCCGTATACTAAAAAGTATATGGATATTCTTTCCGAGCAATGTGAGTCTGTGCTCCGCGGCAATGACCGTGGTACACACACCGTTCCCTCGCCAAGCTTGTATCCTCATCAATGGTTATGGGATAGCGCTTTTTCGGCCATAGGCTGGGCGCATATCGATACCGCCCGTGCCGAGCAAGAATTGCTCAGTCTCTTCCATGGCCAGTGGCACAACGGCATGGTGCCACACATGATTTTTAATATGTCCCCTAGGTACGCGCAAGATCGCAGCACCTGGCGCAGCTGGGTATCAGACGACTCACCAAACGATGTTGCCACCAGCGGCATCACACAACCGCCTATCATTGCCGAAGCCGTCGTACGCATTGGCGCACAACTTGATAAGCCGGCCCGACAACAGTTCTATAAACGAGTCCTGCCAAAACTTATCAAATACCACGAGTGGCTGTATACCGAACGCGACCCGCACAAAGAAGGCCTTGTTATTCAGGTACATCCATACGAAACAGGGCTCGATAATACACCGCCCTGGATGCATCAGCTACACGAGCACAGCCGCCCATGGTGGATCAGCGCAATCAAAAAAATGCACATCGACCCACTCATTAACGTAGCGCGCCGCGACACCCGCTCGCTACCCGCCGAGCAACGCATGAAAAACATTGACGCACTGGTGATTTGGGATTCTGTTCGTCGCTTACGTCGCAAGCATTACGATATCGATAAAATCCTGCATCGCTCACTCTTCTTAACCGAAGATGTATCATTTAATAGTATTTTTGTGCGCAATAATACACTGCTTCGCGATATCGCCAGTGAAGCCCGTGTTAAACTACCCGCCGAGCTGCTCGAAAACATGCAAAATAGCGAACGAGCACTTGAGTCGCTTTGGGACGAGCAGTTTAATGTCTATTTTAGCCGTGACTTTATCACCAATAAACTCATCAAAGAGCCCACCATCGCTAGCCTTATGCCACTCTATGCCGGCACAATCTCAAAAGAGCGCGCCGCTAAACTTGTGCGCGTACTGACGAATAATCATGTATTTTGGCTCAAACACCCCGTGCCTTCGGTACCGCGTAATATCCGCAGTTTTGACCAAAACCGTTATTGGCAAGGACCGACCTGGATCAACACCAACTGGCTCATCATTGATGGGCTCATGCGTATGGGATTTGCTACCGAGGCGGCCGCGCTTAAAAGTCACACTATCGAACTTATGCGTGAGCATGGTATTTGGGAATATTACAATCCGCTCACCGGGCAGGGGCTCGGCAGCGCCGATTTTAGCTGGAGTGCTGCCCTGGCGCTCGACCTGCTAAACTCGTAAATTAATCTTCGGTGACTGGTTTGTCGAGCAATAGCGGCTCGACGCTCTCAGTCGTACCGGCAATTTTAACGACGTCTTTATCCATGTGTCGTAAATTTTTATGGGCAGCGTTAAAATGATTCACACTTGTTGCCAGCGTGCCGCCAAGCTTTTGCATATAACCTTCATGGGCAGCAATATGTTTGCTTAAATCACCAACTCGCTTCTGAATTTCTTTGGCTTGCTCCTCGATTTGCAGACTACGCAAACCCTGCATCACCGTCTGAAGATATGCCAGCAGCGTTGTGGGACTTACGATAATAACTTTTTTATCCCTAAAGGCGTATTCTATTAAGTCGCGTGAATTTGTTTGCGTGGCTCCTACCTCGTTCACGAGCAAATCATAATAAATTGCCTCACTTGGGATGAACATAAATGCGTAATCAAGTGTGTTTTCGTTAGGTCGAATATACTTTGCGGTCTCATCAATGCGATTTTTAAGATCTTTTTTAAATTGCAGCGCAAAAGTTTCTTTTTTAGTTTTATCCTTTTCCTCAATAAAGCGATTGTAGTTTTCGAGCGTAAACTTACTGTCGATTGATAAGATGCGTTCCTTATCAAGCTTAATGATTGCATCGACGATTTCGCCATCTTTAAACTTGTACTGCATTTCGTAGACATGCGGAGGCAAGACGTTGGCCAGCACCGTTTCTAGATAGTACTCACCCACCCCACCACGCTGCTTTGGGTTCTGAAGCACGTTCTGAAGCATCTTAAGTTCATCAGCAACATCAACCACACGCTTGTTGGTTTCATCAAGCTTGGTCAGTCGCTGATTTACTTCGGCGATAATTTTTGAACTTTCGCTGAACTGTTTTTGAATACTGTTCTGCATCAGCTCATTATTTTTATCAAGCCGCGCGTTAACGGTTGTATTTAAGCTGTCTTTAAGCAGCTCGATGCCTTGATTGAGCGCCGTCAAATCTTGCTTAATAATACCTGCGGCTCCGTCATTTTTTAATTCGTTCATTTTTTGCGTCAGCACAAAAAACAAAAAGCCAAAGCCGACAACAATAACGGCAAGTAAAATAATAAGGAGAGCGGTCATTTTAATTCTTCTTTCTTGGAATTACGGGATTTTTTGGTCTCAAGTTCAATAAGGTGCTTCTGTAGCGCTGCCTCTGCTGGATTTTGTCGTGCGTGCCATATGGCTTTTCTGAATAACCAAACAAGAAACCCTACACTCACCACCAGCTCAATCGTGACCATCCACTCAATTAATGTCATACACCCTATTGTAAAACAATCAAACCATTACCGATATGAAAAACTTAAAGCCGAGGTGTTTCACTCGGCTTTATGGAGACGTAAAAGCCTCCATATACACAATATAACCATTCATATAGAATTCCAAATAGATATTTGCAGTTGGCTAGTTGCTGTCTGGTGAAGCTTGTTTGGAGGCTTTTTTCTTGGTTCGAGGCTGCTTCGCGCGACGCACGGGGTGCTTAAGCATATTCGATTCAACCAGCTCGTGACGGTTCGAATATGCCCTCACTCCTTCTTGTGCAATTGCGGCGATAGGCATCGCTAAAAGAGCACCCACAACGCCCGCCAAAGCACCGCCAGCCAAGGCGGCACCAAAAGCGACAGCAGGATGTAGCTCCATGGTATGGGCAGTAATCTTAGGGCTCAGTAAGTAATTTTCAATCTGCTGGTATACAAAAATAAATATAAACAAAATTAAGGCGCTCGACGGACTATGCAGTAGGGCGACAAAAAGTGGTACGCCGGCTGCGAAATATGTACCAATAACAGGCAAGAACTGCGACACAACCCCCATCCATAATGCGAGGGGCAGCGCAAAGGGCACATCAAGGACAACCAATGCGATAAACGTTGCTGTTGCAGATAGCAGCCCAAGTAGCGCACGCGAATATACATAAGCGCCCGTTTTTTCGATTGCAAGCTCCCATGTTTTTAGGACAACTTTTTGCCTGTTCTGTGGCAGGAACGAACAGACGAACCGCCTAAACTGGTGAGCATCAGCCACGAAGTAGTAGGTAAATAAAATAATCGTTAAGACCTGTAAGACACCGACAAATATTTGCCTACTTAGGCCAAAGATATTACCCGCTACGTTTGTGGCATAGTTTGCGAAGTTAACATTCGCAAGCTGCAGTTGATTAACAATATCGTTTGTAGAAACAGTGATACCAAACCAGTTATGGAGCGTGACCGATACGCTATCAACCCAGCGTGGTGCAATATCAACAATGCTATTTACCTGATCGATAACAAGCGGCACCATAGCACCAATCACCAAACCAGCCGCTAGCATGAATCCAAAAATAACAGTTGTCGTTGCGGCATTACGCTTCCAGCCGCGATGCACCAGGCCGTTAACGAGTGGCTCAAGTGCAAACGAAAGAAATAGTGCAATACATAGCCAGCTTATAAATGATGCAAGCTTCCATAGCAAGAACACCGAAGCACCAACGACTAAAACCGAAACAATAACCGTCACCACAAGACGCGGTATCCACTGCGGCATCTGATTGTGAGGTGTATCCTGCTGCGCCATAATAAGCGTATTGTACCATCAAACTATAGGGCCGCGATTGATTAGTTTTATTCATAGCCCGATTACCCTATAATGAGCGAAGAAGGAGTTACCATGACAGAAGCTCATCAACGTGCCCTCAGTATTGCCGTGCTTATCGCAGTATTGTTTGGCGCCTATTTCTTACGCGGTTACGCACTTATAGTTGTTCTAGCAGCAATCGTTGCGTTCATCTACAACCCAAGTTATCAATGGTTTTTGCGTAAAACGAACCATAAAGAGGGTGTTTCTATCGCGCTTACCATGCTGTTTGCGCTCGTTACGATTGTCATACCCCTGGTTATCATCCTCGCACTCACTGTCAATCAAGCGTTACAGTTTGTTGATGCGGTCAAGGCTGCCAGTATTGATAGCGAATCCATTAAGCAGGCACTCGTACATATTATCGATACCATACATCGTACGGCGCAAAATCTTCCCGGTGTCGACACCTCAAACCTAAGCCTCGACTCAGTCGTGGCATGGCTCAAAGATAATGTTGCGACATTCGCGAAAACCGTTATAGACTACTCGGTTGTCGTTGTCGGTAGTATTAGCACTTTCTTTACGAAGCTGATCATCTTTATATTCGTACTGATTTCGCTCCTTAAAAACCAGGGCTACTTAAGGCATGTTTTTACCAAGCTCAATCCACTTGGCGAACACGCCTCCGAACTTTATCTTGATAAAATTTCTGCCATGACAAAAGCGATGGTTAAGGGGCAGTTTATTATTGCAATCCTACAAGGCATCATCGACGCATCATTGCTCTGGATTGTAGGGGCCGACTACTTTTTCTTCTGGCTCGTACTTATAACCTTCTTGTCTATCATTCCGCTCGGTGGTGGCATTATTGTCTTGCCTGCTGGTATCATCATGCTTGTATCTGGCCACTTCTGGCAGGGGCTCGTACTTATCTTGGGGCATATTTTTATCGTTACCAATATCGATAACGTGCTGCGTCCTCAGCTTGTTCCAAAGACGGCACGGCTTGATTCTGCACTTACCATTCTGTCGGTCTTTGCCGGTCTTGCAATGTTCGGATTTTTAGGCATCGTCATTGGACCGGTCATCATGATTGTTATTGTTACGACGATTCAAGCGTACATTCAACTTGCGGATACAAAAGCAAAAGCTTCTGCCCGTAAAGTAATATAGCGTCTTATGCTTAGGCGGCTTTTTTAGCTTGTCGCATTAAATATATGCGCAGGCCAAAAAGTACGTTGATTGCCAAAAATGCCGCAAAAGACATAAATGGAATGGTCATAAAGCCAAGCCAATTTATCTGCACTGCCGTACATGAAACGGCAGAATTAATCGAACAATCGACAACTGTTTCTCGTATCCAGCCCCACTGCAAAAGCGTGTGGTAAAACGCAATAATCATACCCGGCACACTTATCGGTAAGATGTAGAATACGACTTTAGGGTCTTTTCGCAAAATGGCTGCCGACATAATAAAGGCAGTCGGGTACATAAAGATTCGCTGCCACCAGCACAGCATGCACGGCTGTAAGCGCATAATTTCACTAAAATATAGGCTCCCAAACATAGAAGCAGTCGCAACAAACCATACAAAATAATCAGTGTAGTTTTTGTCGATTTCGGCTGCTATTTTTTGTATCTTCATATGTTTCTCCCTATTCATAAATAGTATAGCAAATACCCTCCAGGTGGGAGGGTATTTTATGCTGTAAACCTAGACGCTACAGGAGACTATCGAGGTCTGCATCAAGTGAGCTGCTATCGAGATCCGTGTCAAGATTAGCACTATCAAGTGTTACTTGTACCTTTTCGGCCTCTGCTTTTGTGGTAATTGGCTTGATTTCTGACTGGCTGGTAAGCGGCTTTACCTCGGATTGACTGCTTGGTGTAATGCCTCTTTGTGCATCAAACACGCGCCAGCCAATAATCCCAACAAGCCCTAAAATAACTGCAAAAAGCAGAACCGGAAGTAAGGAAAATCCTTTTTGTGACTTCATAAATTAGTTCCCCGCCGTGGTTGTGCCACTTGTGTTAGTTGTTGTCGTGCCTACAGGAACACTTGCCTTAACTGCAACAAGTAAATCTTTAATAGACGTGCGGTATGCCTTTAGGGAATCTCGAGTTGCCTTTAACGCTTCACGGAATGCGGCGACTTTTGTTGCGGCTGCATCAACTTGCGTACAATCAATCGTTGTATCAAATGCCTTCAGTGATGCAATAGAGGTGTCTGCCGCGATTTGTGCATCATTTGCCTTTACGAGCAGTGCGTCATAATTAGGTGTTGTAAGGTTCTTTGTATCGTGAAATTCTTTCACCCGCGCGAAGATCTTATCAAAAACTGCTTTGTGTTTCTGTGCATCAGCAACCTTTTTGTTGAGCTTATTCGTTATCTCTGTTGAGCGGGCCTCGCACGACTTCTGTCGTTCTTGCTCGGTGTGCTTTTTGGTAGCATCCTGCTTAGCTTCAAGTGCCTTTACTGAATCTACGGCTTGCTGCTGGAACGCAGTAACTTGCTTGAGTACCTCTGCTTCTTTTGCCTTTTTTTGGTCACTCGATAGCGCTTGCGACGCTAGTGTCGTTCCGGTAACCAATTGATCGCCACTCCCCTGACGCGCATAGGCAGGAACGGCTACTACAACCGACAGAGTCATAACTGATGCCACGGCAACACCAAAGTGTTGTAATACATGTTTCATACACTTATCTCCTTTTTAGTTAGCATTGCTAAACAAAATACTATTCTTATGCTTACATATATGCCTTTTAAACGCAACCAAAAAATATCTCTGGTGCTTGTGTATTAGAACGCGCTCAGAATATTTTTGTTACAAGGATTTTATGTGCTCCCAAGGATACGCCGGATTGCCGAAGTGGCCATAGGTAGCTGTTTGGCGATAGATTGGCCGCAGCAAATCAAAGTACTCAATAATTCCTTTTACCGAGCAGTCAATCAGCGTACCAGCAAAGGCCTCGATAGTACCTTGGCTATTGTGCTCGGTACCGAATAGCTCAATCTGTTTTATGATTGGATTTTTGGCACCAATATAATACGCCAGACAGACTTCTGCCCTATCGGCGAGCCCCGCAGCAACAATATTTTTTGCAATATAACGAGCGGCGTAGGCACCACTTCTGTCCACCTTGCTTGGGTCCTTGCCCGAAAACGCACCGCCGCCCACACGCGCTTGGCCACCATAGGTATCGACCACTATTTTCCTACCCGTTAGACCCACATCACTTGCCGGGCCGGGCTGATGCCAAACACCCGTGCCATTAATGATGATTTCTTTCGGCAACCGCAAGCCGTACTGTTCGAGCACCGGCTTAATAACGTACTGTTTTATATCACCTGTAACTGTCGCGAGTGTTACATCTTCGTTATGTGGCACAGCAATCGTGACATGTTCTGCGCACACCGTAGCGCCATCGTGCGAAACAACAACCTGAGCCTTGCCGTCAGGACGCAAATAGTGCAGCTTTTCGCGACGAACAGTATCAATCTGTTCTGTAAGCTTGTGTGCGGTAACAATAGAGAGGGGTAAGAGCTCGGGCGTCTCGTTGCAAGCATAGCCATACATCAGCCCCTGGTCGCCCGCACCACCATCATCAACCCCTACGGCAATTTCTGGCGACTGGCGATGGAGCACATTAAGTAGCGGCACATCATCAGCAAAACCCCACTCTGGATGCGTATAGCCCTCGTCTCGTATCACCTCGCGAGCAATCGCTTCGTAATCGATATGTGCAGTGGTGGTAATTTCGCCCGCTAAAACAATTTGGTTGTTTGCAAGTAGTACCTCGGCTGCGACGCGAGCCTTTGGATCTTGCGCCAGCGTCGCGTCTAAAATTGCATCGCTCACCTGATCGGCGAGTTTATCGGGGTGGCCAGCGCAAACTGATTCGCTCACCGTATATTTTTTTGACATAAAAAAGCCTTTCGCGTGGAGCCGTGAGTGCAGCCTTCGCAAAAGGATGAACATATATCTTTCGCCCGTAAGCGACTAGATGGGGCACCGTTCTTATACAAGATGGTTGCCGGCGGGTCATAGAGCTAGATCTCTCACCGCACTCACGATATTAGATTGTTAATGACGCTATGGTAGCATGGCCGCCTGCCCTCAGGCAAACGACCATGCCATGTATGCTAGAAGTGCTCGCGCAAATGAGACATGCTAAAGTCCCAATCCGAATCAGTCTTCTTGTGGGGATTAAAGATATTTTGTGGATCAAATATTTCTTTTACGGCCTTAAAGTGAGCAAACATTTCTGGACCATACATATCCTCGAGCCAAGGCCCGCGAATCATACCGTCGTTGTGTTCGCCACTGAGGCTACCACCATACTTAAGAACAAGTGCATTGATTTCACGCATCGCAGGCTCAAGCTTGGCCTTTTCTTTTGGATCTTCAATTTTCATGAGAGGAATAATATGGAAGTTGCCATCGCCCATGTGACCAGCAATCGTCGCGAGCAATTTGTATTTATTGATAATCTGGCGCACTTCAGGCAAGAATTTTGGCAATGTTGCTGGTGGCACAATTAAGTCGTCCATAAACGGCGCAGTGTGCTTATCCTTAACCTTTTTACGCAAAATCTGGAAACTTTCGCGGCGCATAATCCAGAACTTTTTTGCCTTAGCTTCGGTTTCGTCTTCTTCGAACAACGCTTCGTGACCAAACTGCTTTAACTCGTTATGCATATTGTGTACTTTTTGCTTGGTTTCTTCGGGTGTTGCACCGTTAAATTCAATCAAAAGCACCATCTTTGGGATGCCGCGTAGCATCAACAAAGCGTCGGGTATAAGCTTAAATGCAAGCTTTATCATGCCCCACCAGCCAAGGGTCTTGCGGAAGAAAAAGAACAGCTTAAAACTGAGCTTGAGCGTATAGTTATCAAAGCCCTCAAAAGTGGCGGGATTATATTCAAGCGCTTTATCAATGAGTTCACCTAGATTATCAATACTGCGCAAAAAGACCACAAGTGTGCCAGAGTTTTGCGGCGCAGGTTCGAGCTTAAAATTAATTTCGGTTACCAGACCAAGCGTACCTTGTGAGCCAACAATCACTTGCGTCAAATCAAACACGCCCGTTTCACGATCCCACACGTTCCACAAATGATAGCCAGTAGAGTCTTTGCTGACATGCGGCTTAGCAGCCTTAATTGCATCGTAGTTCGTATCAACAAGTTCAAAAATGCGGCGATACAGTTCGCCTTCGTAGTCGCCTTGAGCAATTTTTGCATCAAGCCCCTGCTTATCCAGTGCCTTCACGACGTATTCGTTACCATCGCCAAATACGACCTTTAGTTCATTTATAAAACGTTCTGTCTTACCAAACTGAAGTGATTTTTCGCCACCAGCGTTGTTGGCAACCATACCACCAATCGTGCACAAATCGCGTGATGCTGGGTAACTTGGCATCATGGCATTATTTTTCAAGGTTTCTTTTTCAAAATCGCGATACCACATACCAGGCTGAGCAACTGCTTCAGTTGCCGAACCGTGCTCGTAAGCGTTCATGTATTTATTGAAATCAATTACTATCGATTGACCGATTGCACCACCCGACATGCACGTACCGCCGCTACGAGCAGTCATCGATAAGCCTGGTTGTTGTTGCTTGTTACTTGCAACATACTTTACGATTGATTTAATATCGTCAGCTGATTTTGGATATACCACAACCTCTGGCTTAAGTTCGAACATACTGGCATCGTGACTATAAAACTCACGAGTTGCGTCACTCGTGTCGACATCACCAGTAATAATGTCTTGTACCTGTTTTGCTAAATTTTCCATCCCTTATAGATTACCCCTAATAAATCACAAGCGCAATGGCGCAAATGCTGGTACAATACTGCTTATGTTACGTAAGCACCTCGTGATTGTTGGCAGCGGCTGGGCCGGGCTCAAAGTTGCACGACAATTAAAATCCGTTTCTTCAAACCAATTACGCATTACACTCGTCTCTGATATAAGCAATTTTCGTTATAGTGCAGCGCTCTACCGCGTTGCAACCGGACGCCGCGAACGTGAAGCAATTATTCCACTCAGCGAAGCGCTCGAAGATTTGCCAAACGTTGATTTCATAAAAGCATCTGCTACAAAAATTAATCGCAAGAATAAAACTATTTCACTTAGTACCGGTAAAGACTTGCACTACGACTACGCCGTTTTGGCGCTGGGCGTCGTTACGAGCTACTTTGGTATCCCCGGACTAGACAAATGGTCGTACAGCATTAAGACTGCTCGCGAACTCAGACAGCTCCGTACGCACTTACACCAAGAACTCATGGACGAGCATGCTCCAGATAAAAATTATGTCGTGATTGGCGCTGGGCCAACTGGTGTCGAGCTATCATCAGCATTAACATCATATATGAAAGAAGTTGCACGAAAACACGGCCTAAAACGTCGTCGCATTACTGTCCATTTAATAGAAGAGGCTTCTCGCGTATTGCCTGCAAGCCTCCCAAAAGCATCAAAATTAACCCTCGCACGTCTACGTCAACTTGGCGTACGCGTTATGCTTAACAAGAAGGTAGAAGGTGAGAGTGATGGCGAATTGATTGTGAGTGGCCAAAAAATTCCTACTCATACTGTTATATGGACGGCTGGTGTTACCAATAACCCCTTCTTTGCCCAAAATGATAAAGAGTTCACTCTTAGCAATCACGGTCGTGTGGTTGTTGATGACCATTTGATGGTTGATAACCATGTGTACGTAATTGGCGATAATGCACAAACTCCTTACACGGGGCTCGGTTTGACTGCCGTACACAATGCACATTTTGTAGCAAAAGACATAAAATTAAGGCTAAATGGTAAGCCTCCCATGAAACCATACAAACCACTCATACCCGCTACCGCCGTCCCAGCCGGAAACCGTTGGGCTGTTTTTCAATATAATAGAGTTGTTTTTTCAGGAATGTTCGCCGCTATCATTCGTAGCCTTGCCGATCTCATCGCCTACAACGATATACTTGGCCCTGGTCACGCACTTAAAATTTGGCTCCGCAGCGACCAGCGCGAAGAACTCTGTCAAATCTGCCAAATGGCACTCGAGCATGATGCAAGCCAAAGTATGCTACAGCCACACAGGGGCTAGTGCATCTGTTTTTAGGCTCTCGGAAATCCGTAATAACTCATTGTATTTTGCCGTACGCTCGCCACGAGCAGTAGCGCCAGCTTTTATTTGGCCGCAACCTAAGCCCACCGCAAGATGAGCAATTGCTACATCTTCTGTTTCGCCCGAACGATGCGACATGACCGTTCGCCAGCCCGCCGCCTGAGCCGCTTTGGCGGCATGGATCGTCTGCGTTAACGTGCCGATCTGGTTCGGCTTAATAAGCAGGGTGTTTGCGGCAGCCTGTGTGATTGCTTTGGTTAATCGCTTTTCGTTCGTCGTCACTAAATCATCGGCTACAATTTGCACATTTTGATGGGTGGCCGTAAAGCTGCGCCAATCGCCCCAGGCACTTTCGTCAAATGGGTCTTCTATCGAAGCAATCGGATACTGCGTCAAAAGTTGATCGTACCAGATAGTCATGCCGCGCGCACCACGCTCATGACCCTCTTGTGAGAGCACATACCGACCGTGTCTGTATAGCTCGCTTGCAGCCACATCAAGTCCTATGGCAATATCCTTACCCGGTTCATACCCGGCAGCAGCTATAGCATGCATAACCATATCGAGCGCCTTGCCAACATACTGCATACCACGTGGAGCAAAACCACCCTCGTCACCTACGTACGTGCCAAAACGCCTATTACTGAGTGATACTTTAAGCTCATGATAAACCTCGGCGCCCATTCGAACTGCACTATAAATATCGTGAGCACTCTTTGGAATAATCATCAACTCCTGAAGATCCATTACACCAGCTGCGTGCGCTCCGCCGTTTAGGATATTAAACATCGGGACAGGCAAGCTCGGCTTGCTACCCGAAAGATGCGCAATATAACGATAAAATGGCAGCCCCTGCGCCTGTGCAGCTGCTTTTGCGGTTGCAAGCGATACCGCTAAAATTGCATTTGCACCCAAACGTTTTTTATTAGCAGTCCCATCGATAGCACATAGCAATGCATCAATCGACTCTTGATGCCCTGCATCTTTATCAACCAAAGCTGGCGCAATAACATGCTCGATATTATTGAGCGCATTACTTACTCCTCTGCCAAAAAATTGCTTCGTTCCATCGCGCAGTTCAGCCGCCTCGAACATACCAACAGAAGCGCCTGCTGGCACAGATGCCCTGCCGACAGCGCCACTTGCCAGCACAACATCTACCTCGACCGTTGGTTCCCCTCTGGAATCCAACACCCATCGCGATCGAACTTGCTTGATTTTCATTCCCCCTTAGTTTGCCACATTCAAACAGAGGCGGCAATACGATTATGGTTATTTGCTATACTAAGCCAAAAAATCAAACTAACTATTATCAGGTATATGTACTATTAAGATGATTTTTGGCTCTGCACTCATCTACGAAGTCGACGGACGAGGCAAGAAAATCAAAAAATCAGTTCGCCATATCGACTCAGCACCACCTCGCGCCTAGCGGTCTTGATGCGCACGTAGCGCATTGAGAATCACAATAATATCAACAACCTCTTGCAGCATGGCGCCATATACCGGCTTAATAACACCCGTTACACCCGCTAAAATCATCAAGCCAATACTCAGGCCAATACCTACAAAAATACTTTGTTTGGCAATGCGAATTGATCGATGACTGATATGTACGCTATCAGCAACCTTGCTAAAATCATCAAGCATAATCACCACATCAGCGGCTTCACTGGCAGCGGTCGATCCCTTAGCACCAAGCGCAATACCAACGTCAGCGGCAGCGAGTGATGGCGTATCGTTGATGCCGTCACCGACAAACGCCAGTGGATGATGACGTTTTTTGAATCGTTTAATTGCATCTAGTTTATCAACCGGCAGACATTCGGCTTCAACATGTGTAATACCCACTTCATGTGCGATGTGTTCAGCGACACTTTTTTTATCACCCGTTAACATCATCATGTTCCGGACGTGTTCACGCTTGAGACGCGCAATCGTTGCCCTCGCTTCGGGTCGTAGGCTATCACTAAAGGTAATCGCACCAGCATACACCCCTTCGAGCGCTACAAAAATTGCCGTTTCGCCCTCAGCAGCACCAAGCCCTTTGCCAGATGGCAGCTTTATGCCCGCATCATGCAAGTATGCATACTTGCCCACCAAAATATCTCTACCCTTTAGTTGCGCACGTATACCACTGCCGATTTTTTCGGTTACGTGTAAGACTTTTGGAATCGAAAGTTTATGAGCCCTTTCGACAACCGCGTGTGCGAGCGTGTGTGCCGAATGTGCTTCTACGGCCGCCGCCATCGTAAGCAGCTCTTCTTCAGAATATGCTACTACCGGAAGAATATGTTTTACCTCGGGAGCACCGCGCGTTAGTGTGCCCGTTTTGTCAAAAGCAATTGCATTCAGCCGTGCCAGCGATTCAAGTGCGGCGCCATTTTTAATAATAATGCCGTGTGCAGCCGCCCTACTCATGCCAGACACGATTGCGGCCGGTGTTGCGATTAAGAGCGGGCAAGGAGTTGCCACCACCAACACTTCAAGCGCACGTACCGGATCGCCCGAAAAGATCCACGCTACCGCGGCAATAGCAAATGATATCGCCGTGAACTGCAAGCTATAGGTATCAGCAATGCGGACAAGTGGCGAGCGACTTGATGCCGCCTCTGCAACCATAGCGATAATTTGCTCGTATTGACTTTCGTGACTCGTCTTAAGTGCACGTACCTCAATAGCAGCCTGCTGGTTAATGCTACCGCTCATGAGCGTATCGCCCTTTTTCTTATCAACCGGGAAGCTTTCGCCCGTTAATGCAGACTCATCAATCGTACTCGCGCCGCTCACAATCATGGCGTCAACCGGAATCACCTCACCAGGCTTAATCCGCAAAATATCACCAACCAAAACAGAATCTATGGCAACATCTTTGAATACGGTACCAAATTTCTTATGTGCAATTTTTGGTGCACGCTTTAATAGGTCGTTTAATTCTTTTTTAGCACGCTCTTGCGCGTAGTCCTCAAGTGCTTCGCCACCTGTTAGCATAAAAACGATAACGATAGCCGCCAAAAACTCACCCAGCGCGAGCGAGGCAGTAATTGCGGTGACTGCTAGTAGATCTAAGCCGTATTCTTTTTTAAGAATCGACTTAACCATGTCAGCGGCAATTGGCAAAAGTACTAAAATCGACGTAATACCAAAGAGCCAATTACTTACGAGTGGCTGCTTGGCAATGTGACACAATAAACCAATACATAAAACACCAATAACGGCGGCAAACGTCTTATAACGAAGTATCATATTCTTCATAGCTACAGCTATAAATAATACGATACTTTAGGCGCATACGCACCTTGATTCTTTTAGGCTTTATGCAACTTTACCAAAAAGGTTGAACCTTTTTTGGATGAAGACTCAACTGCAATAGCACCGCCATGCGCATCAATAATCTTTTTAGCGATAGAAAGCCCAAGGCCATAGCCACCAGCATCAGTCTTTGTGCGTGAAGCATCAGCACGATAAAACCTATCAAATATATGTGGCATGTCTTCTTTTGTAATGCCCATGCCGTGATCGCTTACCCTTATTTCTATGAAATTACCGTTTAGCTTGGCAGCTACCTTAATGGTAGTTTTCTTGTCGCTATACTTAATGGCATTATCAAGCAATATGGCGATTACTTCTGTGAGGCTCGCCTCATCGCCACGTACGGTCAGTCCACCTGGCACCGTTTGGTCAATGGTTATCTTTTTTGCATCGGCCCGTTTATGTACACGCCGTATTGCCTCTTTTGCAATCGATATCACTTCTGCCTTGCTGTCTTTCAGTGACTGATTGCGCTGTTGCGCTAAGCGTAAAAGTCCGTCAGACAAATGACGCAGCTTCTCAACTTCTTCGAGATTGCTTTGCAAAAGCGCACGCGCTTCGTCTTTGGCAAGATGTTTATCTCGTAACGCAACCTCTATTTCGGTTTGCATAGCGGTAAGTGGAGTTCGCAGCTCGTGGCTCGCGTCAGCCGTAAATTGCATTTGCGATTTCATTGCATCTGCGATTGGTTCAAGTGTTTTGCGAGCCAATAGGTAACTAGCCGCTAAGCCGGCACTAAATGTAATAACATTTAAAATAATGAGGTTGTTTTTGAGGTTCTGGCGACCTTCGCTCATACGAGTCTCGCGGAAGGTGTCAAAATCGTACATACTTGTTTCTACGAATACTGGCAGTCCGGCAGGTCGCCTTAGGCCATGGCTCAGTTCGCTGCTAGAAATCCGATACAGCGTAATGCTAAACGAAATACTAAGCGCCATAATCATCGCTAAATAGGCAACAGTGAGTTTTAGCACCGCAGACTGGATCATGATTTTGCTCCAAACACATAGCCAAAACCACGCTGCGTGTGGATAAGCTGGTTACTGCCCTTGAATGGCTTTTCTATCTTGTTACGTAAATAGCCCATATATACCTCGACGGTGTTGGGCAAAATATCAGCATCAAAATCCCATACATGGTTCATGATGGCGTCCTTAGAAAGTACACGATTTTGGTTACGCATTAAATATTCCAACAACGCAAACTCTCGACGAGATAAGCTAATCGACTCACCTGCCCTCGCAACCATAAACGCAGCCGGATCGAGCACTAAATCATCAACCTCAAGCACCGTACTGGCTGCTTCGTGAGGTCGGCGCAATAATGCTCGGATACGAGCAAGTAATTCTTCGAACGCGAACGGCTTAATTAAATAATCATCAGCACCCGCATCGAGGCCGGCAACACGATCGCGCACTTGGTCTTTGGCAGTTAAAAATAATATTGGCGTGTGGTTATCTGCGTCGCGGATGCTTTGACACACCCCAACACCATCCATACTGCCAGGCAGCATTCTGTCGAGCACAATCACGTCGTAATCATCAGCAAGGGCACTCGAAAGGCCCGAATCAGCATCATAACAAACATCAACTGCGTAGGCCTCTTGCTCGAGACCCCGCTTAATTGCGTTCGCAATTTTATGTTCATCTTCTACAACTAAAACGCGCATAGTACCTATTTTACGCTTTTTTGCTGAGAACACGCTGAATCTTTTTAAAGATGTTTGAACATCGCGTAGAACATAAAGAGTGCCGCACCAAGCATTACGACAAATGCGAGACGTACAAATATATTAGATAAGACACCATTTTTATGTTCGCCCATAATCGCTTTGTTGTTACCGATTTTCGCAATCAGTAGCAACAGTGGCACGGCAGACACGCCATTAAAGACAGCCGCAAATACCAATGCCTTAATCGGATCAATACCCAAGAAGTTGATCGCGAGGCCCGTAAGCGTTGCGACAATAATAATGCCATAAAAACCCACTGCTCGTTGGTAGCGACGATGTAGACCTTCTTTCCATCGTAGCGTTTCGCTGAGTGCGTATGATGATGAGCCCGCAAGTACGGGCACCGCCAATAAGCCAAGCCCTAAAATACCAACCGAAAAGATAATTTTCGCAATCAGCCCTGCATTCGGGAAGTTCTGTACCAGTGGCTCAAGTGCGCGCGCAGCATCGGCCGCAGTATTGATTTCGGTAATACCATTGTAGTGCAGTACCGATGCACAGGTAACGACAATAAACCACGCACCAAGGCTCGCAATCAGCATGCCAGTAAAATTATCGACTCGGATGCTATGCAAGAAGTGTTTGGTAATCTTTGGCTCACGCTTCGCGCTTTCGGTTACGCGACGATGCATGATTTCATCTTCGACAACCTCTGATGTATCCCAAAAGAATAGATAGGGCGAGATCGTCGTGCCAAGCATTCCAACTAGTATGTAGAGCATGTTTGTATCAAACTTTATTGACGGATGGATTGTTGCGCGTGCAACAGCTCCCCAGTCCTGGCCAACCAAAAC
>Ga0228698_1000830_pt1 | contig 18394 bp, 14 predicted proteins | sample McNCre117_Aug_MG_FD_178015 | JGI IMG/M metagenome (GOLD analysis project Ga0228698, IMG submission 178015) | Freshwater microbial communities from McNutts Creek, Athens, Georgia, United States - 1-17_Aug_MG | ecosystem: Environmental > Aquatic > Freshwater > Creek | place: USA: Georgia...
GCCAAATGTCTTCACGCACCAACGGAGCCAAACCTTCTGTGGCTTCGTCCAACACCAACAAGTGTGGGTTGGTCATCAAGGCACGGCCAATGGCCAACATTTGTTGTTCACCGCCAGAGAGCTGGTTGCCCATGTGACGATGGCGTTCTTGCAAACGCGGGAACAAGGCATACACACGCTCCAGCGTCCACGGCTTTTCAGTGTGGTTGCGATTGGCGGCGAAAGCCAACAGGTTTTCCTGCACCGACAGCGTTGGAAAAATCATGCGGCCTTCAGGCACCACCGCCAATCCCATGCGGGCAATGCGATCAGGGCTGTAACCCTCGACACGTTCGCCACAAAAACGCACCGTGCCTGCAAACGCGGGTGTCAGGCCCAAGATGGCACGCACCGTGGTGGTTTTTCCCATGCCATTGCGCCCCAGCAATGTGGACACGCCACCCGCCTTGATGACCAAGCTGATGCCAAACAACACTTGGCTGCTGCCGTAACCAGCTTGCAAATCGTGAACTTCTAACAAGGCGCTCATGGTTTATTCATCACCCAAGTAAGCGCGCTTCACAGCCGCATTGTTTTTGATGTGATCCACACTGCCACACGCCATCACTTGCCCTGACACCAATACCGAAATAGTGTCGGCCAAACGGAACACGGCATCCATGTCGTGCTCCACCAGCAAGAGCGTGGTTTCACCCCGCAAACTTTGCAGCAGCTGCACCATGCGTTCAGACTCATCAGGGCCCATACCCGCCATCGGCTCATCCAACAGCATCAGCTTGGGGCTGCTGGCCAAAGCCAATCCCACTTCAAGTTGGCGTTGCTCGCCGTGCGACAGTGCACCGGCTGGCTGCATGAGCTTCGCACGCAAGCCCACGCGCTCGGCCACCTCAGCAGCCTTTGTAAAACGCGCTTGTTCGCTGCGTGCCGCACGCCAAAACTTGAAGCTGCTGCCATGACCTGCTTGAATGGCCAGTGCCAAGTTGTCTTGCACCGTGAGGCGAGTGAACACACTGGTGATTTGGTACGAACGCACCAGTCCTTTGAGCGCACGTTGGTGCATCGGCATGTCAGTGACGTCTACGCCATCGAACACGATGCGCCCTTCGTCGGGCGGCAACGCGCCAGAGATTTGGTGAATGAGTGTGGTTTTGCCTGCGCCGTTGGGACCAATCAGCGCATGGATCTCACCTTGCGTCACGCTGAACGTGGCATGGTCCGTGGCCGCCAAACCGCCAAAGCGTTTGACCAATTGGTCGACGTGTAGCAACGAGCTGCTCATGGTTGGCTCTCTCGTTGCACGCGTTGCAACACACGGGTCAAACCGTTGGGTGCCAACAGCACCACGAGCAACAACAAAGCGCCAAGCCCCAACTGCCAGTGGATGGTGAAGTGGCTCAAGGTTTCTTCCAGCAACAAGAACACCACCGCGCCCCATACGCCACCATACAAATGGCCTACGCCTCCCAAAATCACCATCATCATCAGCAAACCCGACTGGTTCCACTGCATGAGCGCGGGGCTGACAAAACCGCTTTGGTTCGCCAACAACGCCCCAGCCAATCCGGCCAGTGCGCCTGCCATCACAAACGCGCACAGTTTGTAGCGGTACACCGCATAGCCCAACGCTTGCATGCGCACTTCGTTTTCACGAATGGCTTGCAGCACGTGGCCAAAGCGCGCGTTCAGTGCGTGCGTCACCGCACAAAGAGAGGCCACACACACCGCCAACACCACGTAATAAAACGAGGTGTCGTCGTTGATGTCGATGAACGCGATGTGCGAACGTGCAGCCAACGACAAACCATCGTCACCACCGTAAGTTTTGATAGACACGGTGAGGTAATAAATCATCTGGGCAAACGCCAGTGTGATCATGATGAAGTAAACGCCCTGCGTGCGCAGGCTGATCGCCCCGATCAACAAAGCCAACAGCGCACTCACCAACATGGCCGCAAGCCACAACACCCACGCATCGGTCACACCCATTTGCGTAAGGATGGCCACGGTGTACGCACCGATCCCCACAAAAGCCGCATGCCCAAAACTCACCATGCCACCAAATCCCAAAATGAAATTCAAGCTGGTGGCAGCCAGCGCAAAAATCAAAATGCGACTGGCCAAGGCGATGTAAAAACTCTCGCCCACGGCGTTGGCCATGACAGGCAATGCCACCAACAGCAGCAGTGCGGGCAAACTCCACCGCCACTGCAACGCGTGGTCCAGCGATGTAGGTGCGGATGAATTAGCCATGTGTGGGGAACAAGCCACGGGGTTTGAAAAACAACACGGTCGCCATGAGCATGTAAATCAAGATCGATGCCACCGCAGGCCCCGCACTGGCTGCGGCCTCTGCACTGAGCAAAGACTCAAACACCAGAGGCACCAAGGTCCGCCCTGCTGTGTCGACCACGCCTACCAGCATCGCGCCCAAAAACGCCCCGCGAACCGAACCAATGCCACCGATAACGATGACCACAAACGCCAAAATCAAAATGCTCTCACCCATGCCCACTTGCACAGCCAAAAGTGGCCCAAGCATGCCGCCCGCAATCGCACACAACGCAGCGCCCACGCCAAACACCGCCGTGAACAAACGCGTCACGTTGCTGCCCATGGCCAACGCCATTTCACGGTTGGCTGCACCTGCACGCACTTGCATGCCCACACGCGTGCGGGTGATGAGCACATACAAAAACACAGCCACCGCCAGCCCCACACCAATGATGAACAAGCGATAGGCGGGATAGAAAAATCCGCTCACCAACTCGACCGGTCCACTCAGCGCTGGGGGTGGATTGAGCGTGATGGGCTGCGCCCCCCAAATCAGACGCACGGTTTCGTTGCACATCAAAAGGATGGCAAAAGTGCCCAACACTTGCGACAGGTGATCACGCGCGTACAAACGACGCAACACGGTGACTTCAAGCAGCACACCCAACAGCGCCGTGCCCACCACACCTGCACCCAAACCTACCCAAAATGAATCGGTGGCCACTGCCACTGTGGCAATCAGGTAAGCCCCCACCATGTAGAGCGAGCCGTGGGCGAGGTTGATCATGTCCATGATGCCGAACACGAGCGTCAAGCCCGCAGCAAGCAAGAACAACATCAACCCAAATTGCAGGCCGTTGAGCGACTGCTCAAACAGCAAAATGCCATCCATCAAAACGCTTTAGCTCGGCATTTTGCAGCTGGCCGCATACGCGTCTGCATGGCCTTTGAACACAGGGTTCAACGTACGGTTGGTCACGCGACCTTTGCTGTCTTTGGTGATGACGCGCAAGTAGTAGTCTTGAATCGGAAAGTGGTTCTTGTTGAACTTGAACGGACCACGCACCGAGTCAAACTTGGCCGCTTCGAGCGCTTTGCGCACGGCGGCTTTGTCTTCCAAATTGCCTTTGGTGTCACGCACCGCCGCTTCAATCAAGCGGGCTGCGTCGTAACCTTGAGCGGCGTACAAAGTGGGCAAGCGACCATAGGCTTTTTCAAACTCGGCCACAAACTTTTTGTTGGCCGCGTTGTCCATGTCATGACCCCATTGCGAGGTGTTGAACATGCCCAGCATGGGTTCACCCACTGCTTTGATCACATCTTCATCGCCCGAAAAACCGGGACCAAACAACGTGATGTCTTTGGACAAACCTGCACCCACAAACTGTTTGATGAAGTTGATGCCCATACCACCCGGCAAGAAGATGTACACCGCATCAGGCTTGGTGGCGCGCAGCTTGGACAGCTCGGTGCCATAGTCGAGTTGGTTCAACGCGGTGTAGGTTTCAGAGGCCACTTCGCCTTTGAAGAAACGTTTGAAGCCCGAAATCGCGTCCTTGCCTGCGGGGTAATTGGGGGCAATCAACGCCACACGTTTGAAGCCTTTGTCGGTCACTACCTTACCCACCGCTTCGTGCATGTTGTCGTTTTGGTAGGACGCGCTAAAGAAGTAGGGGTTGCATTGCTCACCCGCCAATTGCGAAGGGCCAGCGTTGGCGCTGATGTAAAAAGTTTTGGATTGGAAGGTGGGCGCGCCCACCGCCAACATCACGTTAGAGAACACGATGCCCGTCATGAAGTCGACCTTGTCGCGCTTGACCAGACGATCTGCCGTTTGACGGCCCACATCGGGACTGGCTTGGTCGTCGGCCACGATCACGTCCACGGCCTTGCCACTGAACTTACCACCCGAGAGTTTGACGGCGAGCTGAAACCCATCACGGATGTCCACCCCCAAGCCCGCACCCGGACCAGACAAAGTGCTGAGCAACCCGACTTTGACAGTCGCGTCGTTTTGCGCAAAACCAGAGGCGCAAGCCACACCCAAACTGAGGGCAATCAAAGAGCGACGAAAAGCGTGCATGAACAAGTCTCCAAAGATGAGCGTTAGATTTTAAGAAAGTGTAGAGGGGCTTTTGAAACCCGCTGAATGCGCCAACGTGCCTCCTGCTTGAACAGACACCGCGCAGTATTTGAGTTCTGGAATTTTGCCGAAGGGATCCAGCGCGGGGTTGGTCATCAAGTTGGCGGCGGCTTCTTGGTAGGCAAAGGGGATGAACACCGTGCCTTGTGGTGTGCCCTCGTCCACACGCACCCGCAAACTGACATGCCCACGACGCGAGGCCACGGTGATCACATCACCCGCCTGCACGCCCAAGGCCTGCAAATCAACGCTGCACATGGAAGCTGTGGCCACGGGCTCAATCGCGTCGAGCACGGTGGCGCGTCGTGTCATGCTGCCGGTGTGCCAGTGTTCGAGTTGACGCCCTGTGATGAGCACGAACGGGTATTGCGCGTCCGGTTGCTCATTGGCCCGAATCAAACCGGCAGGCACCAAATGCACTCGGCCATCGTCGGTGGCGAAGTGTGCTTTGAACACCGTGGGTTCACCCGGATCATCCTCACTGAGGCACGGATACGTCACACTGGACTCGCGTTGCAAGCGCGCCCATGTGATGCCGCTGATGGCGGCATGCATGGCTTGACGCATCTCGTCGTACACCTCGGCTACGCCATGGTGTTCACCGGCGTAATGCCAATCCAAGCCCATGCGTTTTGCGATCTCTTGAATGATCCACAAATCCGCACGTGCATCGCCAGGTGGATCTACCGCTTGCAGGCCCAGTTGCACCATGCGGTCGGTGTTGCTGACCGTGCCTGTTTTTTCGGGCCATGCCGTGGCGGGCAACACCACGTCCGCCAACCACGCAGTTTCGGTCATGAAGATGTCTTGCACCACCAAGTGCTCAAGCGAAGCCAAGGCATGACGCGCATGGTTCAAGTTGGGGTCACTCATGGCGGGGTTCTCGCCCATCATGTACATGCCGCGAATCTTGTGTGGGTCACGCGCATCGGCCAAGATTTTGTCCATGATTTCCACCACGGTGTAACCGGGCTTGTCGTCCAACGGTGTGTTCCAAAACTTTTCAAACCACGCATGGGCATCGGCATTGATGACGCGTTGGTAGTTGGGGTACATCATGGGAATCAAGCCCGCATCGCTGGCACCCTGTACGTTGTTTTGTCCGCGCAAAGGATGCAGCCCCGAGCCAGGCTTACCCACTTGACCGGTGATGGAGGACAAAGCAATCAAGCAACGCACGTTGTCCGTGCCATGCACGTGTTGGCTCACGCCCATGCCCCACAAAATCATGGCGCCTTTGGCGCTGGCATAGGCACGCGCCACTTCACGCAGCGTCGATGCGTCGATGCCGCAAATGGGTGCCATGGCCTCAGGGCTGAAGTCTTTGACATGGGCCTTGAGCGCTTCGTAGTTGTTGGCACGGTCGTGAACGAAGGCCTCGTCCACCAAGCCTTCGTCGATGATGACGTGCAACATGGCGTTGAGCATGGCCACATCGGTGTCGGCTTTGAAGTGCAGTGCACGCCACGCATACTTGCCTAAGTCTGTGCCACGCGGGTCGGCCACCACAATCTTCGCGCCGCGCTTGGCCGCATTTTTCATCCATGTCGCAGCCACCGGATGGTTAGAGGTGGGGTTAGAGCCAATGACGAAGATGAAGTCTGAGTGTTCAACATCATTCACTTGGTTGGTCACCGAACCCGAGCCAACGCCCTCCAGCAAACCTGCCACGCTGGAGGCGTGACACAAGCGTGTGCAGTGGTCGACGTTGTTGGAGCCAAAGCCGGTGCGCACCAACTTTTGAAACAAATAGGCTTCTTCGTTGCTGCCCTTGGCTGAACCAAAACCAGCCAATGCTTTTTTGCCATGCGTGTCGCGCAGGTGTTTGAGCTGGGTGGCAGCCAAGTCCAATGCTTCTTCCCACGTGGCTTCACGAAACACCTGCGACCAATCGGCCGCATGCCTGTTTAAGCTATTCAAAGCCTCGGGGTCTTTGGGCACACCGGCTTTGCGAATCAGCGGCACCGTCAAGCGTTGTGGGTTGTGGATGTAGTCAAAACCGAAACGCCCCTTCACACACAAGCGACCGTGGTTAGCAGGGCCATCACGCCCGTCCACACTGACAATTTTGTTGTCCTTCACGTTGTAGGTCAGCAAACAGCCCACACCGCAAAACGGACACACCGAGTCCACTTTTTTGTCCACCGCTTGCGCACCCACTTGGGTCTTGGGCATCAACGCGCCGGTGGGACACGCCTGCACGCATTCACCGCAAGCCACGCAACTGCTCAAGCCCATGGGGTCATTCAAATCAAACACGATTTGCGCATGCGCACCTCGGTAGGCGTAACCAATCACATCGTTGACTTGTTCTTCACGACACGCACGCACACACCGGTTGCACTGGATGCACGCATCCAAGTTCACCGCCATCGCTGGGTGCGACACATCGCACGCCGGTTGCTCGCGACGCAGCGCATGCAACTCGGGGCGCACACGCACCCCCATGCGTGAAGCCCAGTCGCTCAACTCGCCATGCTCACCAGCACCAGAAGCGTCGTTCCACTTGTAGCCAGCATCAGGCATGTCCGAGAGCAACAGCTCCAACACCATCTTCTGACTCTTCACCGCGCGCTCGCTCACCAGCACTTCCAGCCCGGCCGTCGCCGTGCGACAGCAGCTGGGCGCCAAGGCGCGCTCGCCTTTGATTTCCACCACGCAAGCTCGGCAGTTGCCGTCAGCACGCAACCCATCTTTGTAGCAAAGATGCGGAATGTCTACGCCGTTGCGCTGCGCAGCTTTGAGAATGCTCTCGCCCTCATAGGCTTGAACCGTTTGTCCGTTCAGTGTGAACTCGTTCATTCAAGCCACCTCATGCGCGAAATAGGTTTGGACACAACGCACCGGGTTGGGTGCGGCTTGGCCAAGGCCACAGATAGAGGCCTCCACCATCACTTGGTTCAAATCTTCCAACGTGCTGTTGTCCCATTTGGGGGCTTGCATGAGTTGTACGGCTTTGGCTGTGCCCACGCGGCAAGGGGTGCATTGACCGCAGCTCTCGTGTGCGAAAAATTGCATGGCATTCAACGCCGCATCACGCGCTTTGTCGTGCTGACTCAACACCACCACCGCCGCCGAACCAATGAAGCAACCGTGCGCTTGTAAGGTGTCAAAGTCGAGCGCAATCTGGTTGAGCCGTGCAGGCAAGATGCCACCCGATGCACCACCTGGCAGATAGGCATAAAGCGTGTGGCCGTCCAACATGCCGCCGCAGTAGTCATCAATCAAGGCTTGCACTGTGATGCCTGCAGGCGCGAGCTTCACCCCCGGTTGTTTGACGCGGCCACTCACGCTGAAACTGCGCAGGCCCTTGCGACCATTCGCACCAAAACTGGTCAACCACTGCGGGCCTTTTTGCACAATGTCGCGCACCCAATACAGGGTTTCAAAGTTGTGCTCGAGTGTGGGTCGGCCAAAGAGCCCGACTTGCGCAATGTAGGGCGGGCGCATGCGTGGCTCACCGCGTTTGCCTTCAATACTTTCAATCATGGCGGACTCTTCGCCGCAGACATACGCACCTGCGCCTCGGCGCAATTCGATGTGCGGCAGTGGGCACGGTGGATGGGCTTGCAAAGCAACCAGTTCTTTTTGTAGCAAGGCACGACAGCCGTGGTACTCATCGCGCAGGTAGATGTAAATGGCTTCAATGCCCACCACCTGCGATGCGACCAACATGCCTTCTAAAAAGCGATGCGGGTCACGCTCTAAGTAAGTTCGGTCCTTGAAGGTGCCAGGCTCGCCCTCGTCAATGTTCACGGCCATCACGCGCGGCGCAGGTTGCTCTCGCACGATGCGCCACTTGCGCCCCGCAGGAAAGCCTGCGCCCCCAAAACCACGCAGACCCGAAGCCTCCATCGCTTGCAACACATCTTCTGTTCGGGTTTCACCCTTGGCCAATGACGCAGCCAAGGTGTAACCGCCCTCCGTCACATAAGCGGCCATGTCCACATAGTCGGGCAAATCCTGCTGGGTATGACCAGCTTTCACAGCAGCTGTCACGCGCTCAGGTGTAGCGTGTGCCACTGCATGCTGGTGCACCACCGCCACCGGCGCTTGCTCGCAACGGCCCACACACGGAGCGGCCATCACACGCACATCCGCCCCCAAGAGCCCAGGCAATTTGGCCAACAGCTGTTTGGCACCCGCCATGTCACAGCTCAAGCCATCACACACGCGCACCGTCAGTGCTGCGGGTGTGACGTCATTGGGCAGCACGTCGAAGTGGTGATAGAAAGTCGCCACCTCAAACACCTCGGCCATGGGCAGCTTCATCTCATGTGCCAGCGCCACCAAGTGGCGTTCATACAAACCACGGTAGGTGTCGTTGAGCACATGCAGGTGTTCAATCAACAAATCGCGTCGCTCAAACGAGCGCACCAACGCACGCACTTCTTGCAGTGACACCGCATCAGGCTGACGCCCCTTGAGGTGGCTGATGCGACGCAGGGTGTCTCGCATCTGATCGACCGTGCTGATCGTGTGTGTAGACGACTGTTTCATGTGACCTTGTGAGCGAATTCCATTCGTGTTGATTTTCAGTCAAATCCAAGGCCGCAGGCAGTCACGTTGGCTCTATGATTCTTCCTCATGAAATTCATGACTTGGCCTATTCCCGCCCTGCTCGCTTGGGGCTCGTCTTGGCTCATCTTCAAAGGCTTGCAAACGGTCGGACTGACCGAAACGGTGGCTTTGGTGGTCGCTGCTTTTTGGGGTGGTTTGTTGAGCAAATGGGTGCACACGCCGATGCGCAAAGCACTCATCGTGTTGGGTTTTCCGCTGTCGATGGTGGCATCGTCCACCACCCTCAGTGTGCCGCCTATTGGTTGGTTGTTCTTGCTGGGGTTGATCGTTTTGGTCTACCCACGCAAAGCCTGGCGCGATGCCCCCTTGTTTCCCACACCGAAAAAAGCCCTGCGCGAGCTGCCACAACTCATCCCCCTTGCGGCTGGGGCGCGCATCTTGGATGCGGGCAGTGGCATGGGCGATGGCTTGCTGGCGTTGCGCGATGCGTTTCCGCGTGCTGATTTGAACGGCATTGAAATGAGTTGGCCTTTGCGCATCCTAAGCGCCATGCGCTGTTCGTTCGCACGCATTCGCCAAGGTGATATTTGGCTGGCCGATTGGCGCAGCTTCGACTTGGTCTACCTGTTTCAACGCCCTGAGAGCATGCCCCGCGCCGTAGCCAAAGCCGAGGCTGAATTGCGCCGTGGCGCATGGTTGGTGAGCTTGGAGTTTGAAGCGCGCGAACTGATCCCTAACGCCGTGGTGTATGGCCGCGATGGCCGCCCTGTGTGGGTGTATCAGCTGCCGTTCAAACGACGCGGCTGACCAGCAGTTTGTCGAGACGGCGACCGTCGAGGTCGACCACTTCAAAGCGCCACTCGCCAAACGCCACGAGATCGCCCACAGAAGGCAGATCACCCGAGATGGCCATCACCAAACCGGCCACCGTGTTGTAAATGCCGCGGTCTTCGTCTGGCAATTCTTTGATGTTCAAACGGGCCTTGAACTCTGTCACAGGCATCAGTCCATCCACCAGCCACGAACCATCTTCACGCTGCGTTGCCCAAGCCTCATCGGTGGATGTGGCTTGCAACAATTCGCCCGTGATGGCCTCCAGCAAATCACGTGGGGTGAGCAAGCCTTGCACCACCCCATACTCATCCACCACCAGCACCATGCGGCCATGCGCCGTGGCGCGTTCGGCGGGCTTGCGGAATTGCTCTAGCAAATCCAAACCGCTCAAGGTCTCAGGCACAAAGGCCACAGGTTTGGCCAAGGTGTCCACCGTCATGTCCGAACTGGGCGACGACCTTAAGAGTTGAGACACACTGACAGCCCCCACCACGTTGTCAAGATCACCACGGCACACCGGATACCACGAGTGTGCCCCTGCAGCACACACTTGCGCCAAGGCTTGTGACACGGGCAACTTGGCATCCAGCCACTGAATGTCGGAACGGTGCACCATGATGGAGGTCAGAGGACGGTCATCGAGGTTGAACACGTTTTGAACCATTTGGTGTTCGTGCTGCTCAATCACACCCGCATCCACGCCTTCGACCAAACTGGCCGAGATTTCTTCCTCTGTCACGGTGCGTGCACCATGCACATCAATGCGCAGCAGCTTCAACATGCCGCTGGTACTGGCAGACAACAAATGCACAAAAGGTTTGGCCAAGGTCGCCAAAGCCAACATGACCGGTGCAGCCACGCGTGCCACTGCCTCGGGAAACAGCTGACCAATACGCTTGGGCACCAATTCGCCAAACAAAATCGTGCTGAAGGTGATGAGGGTCACGATGCACGCGGTCGCCAACACTTCCGCCACATGCTCTGACACACCCTGCGTCAATAACCAGCGAGAAAAATCGTCGCTGAATGCAGCCTCACCCACAATGCCGTTGAGCACACCAATTGACGTGATGCCAATTTGCACCGTGGACAAAAACTGTGTGGGCTGCGCCATCAAACGCAATGCCGCTTGTGCACCGTTATCCCCAGCTTCAGCCAAAGCAGCCAAACGTGCTTTGCGGCTGGATGCCAGAGCCATCTCGGACATGGCGAACACGCCATTGAGCAGCGTGAGAAAAACAATCAGCAGAACATCCATGCGAAGCAGCAACCGTCAAAAAGATTAGAGAGAATCAACACATGGCACTTTACTTGATTGGCGACGTACAAGGCTGCGATGGAGCCTTAGAACGTTTGTTAACGCGCATCGCGTTCTCCCCCAGCCGCGACACACTTTATTTGTTGGGCGATTTGGTTAACCGTGGCCCCAACAATGCGGGCGTGCTGCGTCGTTTGATGAGCCTCGGAAGCAGCGCCCAATGTTTGCTGGGAAACCACGATTTGCATTTGCTCGCCGTTTCACGTGGCGTGCGCCAGCCCAACCGACAAGACACGATTCAAGACATCTTGCATGCCCCCGACAGCACAGCGCTGTTGCACTGGCTGCGTCAGCAACACATGGCCATGCAGGTGGGCAACGTGCTGATGGTCCACGCAGGCGTGTTGCCGCAGTGGACCGCTCACCAAACCATGGCCTTGGCCGGCGAGGTAGAAGCCGTGCTGCGCAGCGACGATTGGGCCCAATTCATGCCGCAGATGTATGGCGGTTTGCCCAATGTGTGGCGCAATGATTTGGGTGGTGCAGACCGCTTGCGTGTCATCGTCAATGCCCTCACCCGCTTGCGTTTTTGCGATGCCCAAGGCGCGATGGACTTCAGCGTGAAAGAAGGCGCGGACCGTGCGCCCGCAGGGTTGATGCCGTGGTTTGATGTGCCAGGCCGGTTGACCGCCGATGTACGCATGGCCTTTGGCCATTGGTCCACCGTGCAAATTGCCAAACGCCCAGACGTGGTGTGCCTTGACGATGGGTGTGTGTGGGGTGGTTGTTTGAGTGCCGTGCGACTCGAAGCCAAAGACATGCCATTAAGCGTGACCGATGCACCTGCGTGGGAGCGACTGAGTGTGAAGTGCCCGCAGACAATGGACCCGTTGGCTTAAAACAAAAAACGCGCAGAGACTGCGCGTTTTCTTTATCAGGTAGTTGCTTTGAACAAAGCCGCCACCACACGTTTGGGCTTGATGTTCGACGATTTGCGGAGTGGCTCTGCGGCCGCAGATTTGGCATCTGCGCTGAGCGCCGTGGCTTCGTAGGGTTTGTCAAAAAACGGGTCGTGCGCCACGCGCGGCACAGGCGAATAGCCTGTTTCGCGACGGCGGCCATTGTCTTGCTCACGCGGACGTGCGTCACGCGAGGCATAGCCCTCACGAGGACGGCTCGAAGACTCGGAACGCTCACCCCGTGGCTCGCGCGATTCACGAGGTTCGCGACGCGAACGGTCTTGTTCCACGTTCACGCTCTCCAACGTGATTTTGGTCTTGAGCAGTTTTTCAATGTCACCCACCAAGCGTTGGTCGCTGCCCGACACAAAGCTGATGGCATGGCCCAAAGCACCGGCGCGGCCTGTGCGGCCAATGCGGTGCACGTAGTCTTCGGCATTGAACGGAATGTCAAAGTTGAACACCGCTGGCACATCTTTGATGTCCAAGCCGCGTGCAGCCACATCGGTACACACCAACAAATCCACTTCACCTTTTTTAAAGCCTTCCAAGGCTTTCAAGCGTTCGTCTTGGCTCTTGTCGCCGTGCAAGGCGCTGGTGCGAAAACCATCGCGTTCGAGCGAACGAGCCAAACGGGCGCAACCAAGTTTGCTGTTGCAAAACACAAAGGCTTGCTTCATGCCGTTGGCTTTGATGAGCTGACGCAAGGCGTTGTATTTGTCGTCCACGCTCACGCTGTAAAACTGCTGCGTGATGGTGGCGGCGGTTTCGTTGGGACGCGCCACTTCGATGGTGACTGGATTTTGCAAATAGCTACCGGCCAAACGTTTGATTTCGTTCGAGAACGTGGCCGAGAACAGCAAGGTGGTGCGCGTCTTAGGCAAGTGGCTCAAGATGCGTTGCAGGTCAGGCAAGAAACCGATATCCAACATGCGGTCGGCTTCGTCCAACACCACGTATTCAACTTGATTGAGCACCACGTTCTTGGCTTCGATGTGATCCAACAAACGACCAGGGGTTGCCACCAACACCTCGACGCCTTTTTTCAGCTCGATGGTTTGGGGTTTCATGTCCATGCCACCAAACACCACAGCACTGCGCAGATTGGTGTGCACGGCGTATTGTTTGATTTGCTGAGCCACTTGGTCGGCCAGCTCGCGCGTGGGCAACAGCACCAAGGCGCGCACAGGATGGCGTGCAGGCGAGGTGGAGCTGTTTTCGTGTTTGAGCAAACGTTGCAGCAGTGGCAGCGAGAACGCTGCTGTTTTACCGGTGCCGGTTTGCGCGGCGCCCATCACGTCTTGGCCGGTCAGAACCACGGGAATGGCCTGGGCTTGGATGGGGGTCATGGATTCGTAGCCCATTTCGGCTACGGCACGTGCCAGCGCGGGGGCCAGCTGCAAATTGGAAAAAGAGGTCGTCATGTCTGGGCCATATTGTCGCATTGTGGCCAGATGCGGGAAAAACCGCAGTTTTAACCCCTCAAAGGGCATGGTGCTGTGCTCAAGCTCGGGTGGTGCCTTCGCGTTTGAGCTGCGTCGCCAAGGCACTCAACAGCGCATAAACCTGCCCCGCTGCTGCACGCCAGTCTTGCACCACTTGGCCCTGCGCCTGAACCACCGCCATATCGCCACGCGCCGCGGGGCCAGTCAACGCCAACGCAGGGCCCATCGCCAACACGTTGTCCACCGTGCTTTTGAGCAACGCCTCTGTCAACGGACGCATCAACTCGTCGGGCACGCCGGCGCTGCGCCATGCGTCTTGGGCTATGGCTTGCAAGACCACAGTGAAGTTGCTGGAGAACACAGCCGCCGCGTGGTAGAGCGGTTTGTCTGAGCTGGCGATTTCAAAGCAACGCCCCCCAACCGCACTCAGACTGGCATGCAACCAAGCCAACGCCTGTGCGTCGCCTTCTAAACCGCAAGGTGTGCCTTTGAATTGGCGTACACCCGTTTCTGGACTGGCGAAATTCAAAACAGGGTGTGCGCTAGCCACATGACAACCCAAGACTTGCAAGGGTTGCAGCACGGCACTGTCTAAAAAACCACTGTTGTGAAACACAATGGCCCCCGACAGTTTGGGTCCTTGGGCCTGGGCCAGCGCTTGGGCAAGCACGGCCACTTGCGCATCGGGCACGCTGAGCAACCAGACATCAGCAGGACGCATGTGGGTCAGCGCAACCACAGGTGTTCCTGCACCAACGAACTGAGCCGCATGCTGGGCGCTGGTCAATGTTCGGGAATGCAGGTCTTGCACCCGCGCTTGGCCTTGTTGATGCAACAAGGCCGCGAGGGTTTGACCCACGCGGCCACAGCCAATGACGTTGAGGCGCAGCGCCGTCACGTTGCTTTAGGTTTTGGGCAACGTGACGCCCACTTGACCTTGGTACTTGCCACCACGGTCTTTGTAGCTGGTCTCGCACACTTCGTCGCTCTCAAAGAACAACACTTGGGCACAGCCCTCGCCTGCATAAATCTTGGCAGGCAACGGCGTGGTGTTGGAGAACTCCAGCGTCACATAGCCTTCCCACTCGGGCTCGAACGGTGTGACGTTGACGATGATGCCGCAGCGGGCATATGTGCTCTTGCCCAAACACACAGTCAACACATTGCGAGGAATACGGAAGTACTCCACCGTACGCGCCAGCGCAAAACTGTTGGGCGGGATGATGCAGACATCTGACTCGATGTCGACAAAGCTCTTGGGATCAAAGTTCTTAGGGTCCACCACCGTGCTGTAGATGTTGGTGAACACCTTGAACTCGGGCGCACAGCGGATGTCGTAACCATAGCTGCTGGTGCCATAGCTGACGATTTTTTCGCCGGCTGCATTGTGGCGAATCTGGCCAGGCTCGAACGGCTCAATCATGCCGTGTTCTTCTGCCATGCGGCGGATCCATTTGTCGCTCTTGATGCTCATCGTTCAACCTTTGAATAGGGTTTGTATTTTAGGGGCTTGTCACCTCGCGGACTGTGGGCGACACCTACACCCTCAACTATCGCATACGATGATTTTTGGTCCATCAAGGAGACACGATGAAACGCCGCACATTGCTACAAGCTGCCCCTTGGCTGTTGGGCTTATCTGCCTCAGCACAAGCACAAACGCCCTATCCCAACAAACCCATTCGCTACATCGTGCCTGTGGCTGCAGGGGGTGGCTCTGACATGATTGGGCGCACGTTTTGTGATCGCTTGGGCAAAGTGCTGGCACAAACCGTGGTGGTGGACAACCAAAGCGGGGGGGGTGGTGTGATTGCAGCGCAAACCACCGCGAGAGCCGCACCCGATGGTTACACCTTGATGCAAGGCTATGTGGCCACACACGGCACATCCCCTGCCACGCGCAAGTTGTCTTATGACCCCCTCAAAGACTTCACTCCAATTGGCATGATTGGCAGCACGCCCAACGTGTTGGTGGTGAACGCGGCCTTGCCCGTCACAGATGTGAAATCGTTCCTCGACTACGCGCAGAAAAACATGGGCAAGGTGTCTTACGGATCTGCGGGCTCGGGTTCGTTGACACACCTGACGGCTGAGTTGTTCAAGGCCCAAACGGGCGCCTTCATGGTCCACATTCCCTACCGAGGCATTGCCCCGGCCACCACCGATGTGATTGCAGGACAAACCCAAGCCATGTTTCCTGGACTGGCCGCAGCGTTACCCCACATTCGCAACGGTCGTTTGCGCGCACTCGCGGTCACAGGCAGCCAACGCCACCCTGCGCTGAAAGATGTGCCCACGATGGAGGAAGCCGGGCTCAAGGGCTTTGATGCACAGCAGTGGTACGGCGTGGTCGGCCCAGCGGGCATGCCTGCGCCCATCGTCAAGCAACTCAACGATGCCATGGCCCAAGTGCTGGCGATGCCCGATCTGCGCGACAAGCTGAGTGCCGAAGCCGTGGAGCTCACACCGATGACGCCTGCACAATTCGGCGACTACATGAAAAAAGATTTGGCGCGCTGGACCCAGCTGGCACGCGAACGGAACATCAATTTAGACAACTGATTTTTTAAACTGAAACGGACCCTACATGACAGTCAATACCGCCGTGGCCGCTGACCACAACGCGCCCGCCATCACTGCAGAACTGGCGCACTTTGTGTCGCAACACCCCTCCAAAGGCTGGAGCGATGCCGTGGAGCACGAAGCACACCGCACCTTCTTGAACTGGCTGGGCTGCGCCATTGGTGCTGCCAACCACGAGGCCGTGGATGCAGCCTTGGCCGCCGTGCAAATGCTGTCACCCGCCCCTCAAGCTACGCTGGCTGGCCGCACGGAGCGTGTGGACATGGCCAACGCGGCTTTGATCAATGGCATTTCGTCACACACGTTTGACTTTGACGACACGCACCTCAAAACCATCATCCATCCTGCGGGCCCTGTCGCTTCTGCAGTGATGGCGTTGGCCGAGCATCAAAACAGCTCTGGACGTCAAGTGATTGACGCCATTGTGTTGGGCATTGATGTGGCGTGCCGCATGGGCAATTTGGTTTACCCCGAACATTACGACCGTGGCTGGCACATCACAGGCACCACAGGCACTTTGGGTGCCGCCGCTGCTTGCGCACGCTTGTTAGGTTTGAACACCCAACAAACCACCATGGCGTTGGGCATTGCCGCGTCGCAGCCGATTGGCTTGCGCGAGCAATTTGGCACCATGACCAAACCCTTTCATCCTGGTGGTGCGGCACGCGCAGGTTTGATGTCTGCATTGATGGCGCAGCATGGTTTCACCTCAAGCGCTCGCTCACTCGAAGCCCCGCGTGGCTGGGCCCAAGTGGTGTCCACCAAATACGACTGGCGCGAAGCACAAGACGAATTGGGCCAACGCTTTGAAATCAGCTTCAACGCTTACAAGCCGTTTGCCTGCGGCATCGTGATTCACCCCAGCATTGACGCGTGCGCCCAATTACGCGCACAAGGCGTGAAGCCCGAAGAAGTCACACGCATCGACTTGCGCGTGCATCCGCTGGTGCTGGAACTCACGGGCAAGAAAACACCGCAAGACGGTTTGCAAGGCAAGTTCAGCGTGTACCACGGCTGTGCCGTCGGTCTGATCTTTGGTCGTGCGGGCGAGGAAGAGTTTTCAGACCACATCGTGTGCCGCGAAGACGTGGTGGCTTTGCGCGGCAAAGTCAACGCGGTGGTCGACCCCTCAGTGCGCGAAGAAAGCGTGTACGTCACCGCGCACTTGGCCGATGGTCGCAGCGTCAATGTGCATGTAGAGCATGCGATTGGCTCCTTGCAACGCCCCATGACCGATGCCCATTTGGAAAGCAAGTTTCACGATTTGGCGGACCCCATCTTGGGGGCCGAGCGCAGCAACAGCATCCTCAAAGCCTGCTGGAATTTGAGCAGCGCACCCAACTTGCAAGGCTTGCTGGCGTTGCTCAAGCCCTGAGCAAGTACATCAATCTTGATCGGCAAACTTTTGGAAGGTCAGCTTCAACGCATGTAGCCATTGGTTCTTTTGAACCTCTGGCACAAAGCTCGCCTCAAAGCTGTTGCTGGCCAGCACATAGGCTTGCTGCGCGGTCAAGCCTGTGGCCTCGAAGGTTTGCAAAAAGTTGTCGTTGATGTATCCACCAAAGTAGGCAGGGTCATCAGAGTTGATGGTCACGCACAAACCTGCGTCTAGCAGCTGACCTAGGTTGTGATGTTTCAAATCAGGAAACACGCAGAGCTTTTGGTTAGACAGCGGGCACACGGTGAGTGGCGTGCGGTCTTTGGCCAAGCGCGACATCAGTGCTGCATCGTGAACGGCTTGCACACCGTGGTCAATGCGCTCTACGCGCAGCTCATCCAAAGCGCTCCACATGTAGGCAGGTGGTCCCTCCTCGCCAGCGTGGGCCACCAGATGCAACCCATGCGCATGGGCCAAGGCAAACACGTTTTTGAACTTCTCTGGCGGGTGTCCCACTTCGCTGGAGTCCAAGCCCACCCCAATAAATTTGTCTTTGAACGGCAGGGCTTCGTTGAACGTGCGCAGCGCAGCCTCTTCGCTCAAATGGCGCAAGAAACACATGATGAGTTGCGCACTCACCCCAAGCTGCGTTTGTGCATCCGCACAGGCACGGTGTAGCCCATTGATGACAGTGGCCATGGGTACGCCACGCTCGGTATGGGTTTGTGGATCAAAGAAAATTTCTGCATGCACCACATGGTCTGCGGCCGCACGTTGCAAATAGGCCCACGCCATATCGTAAAAATCTTGCTCGTGCAACAGCACACTCGCACCAGCGTAGTAAATATCTAAAAAGCTTTGCAGATTGGTGAAGGCATACGCAGCGCGCAAGGCCTCGACATTGGCATAAGGCAGCGTCACGCCATTGCGCTTGGCCAAAGCAAAGATGAGTTCAGGTTCTAGAGAGCCTTCAATGTGGATGTGCAACTCTGCCTTGGGCAT
>Ga0228698_1000831_pt1 | contig 18384 bp, 16 predicted proteins | sample McNCre117_Aug_MG_FD_178015 | JGI IMG/M metagenome (GOLD analysis project Ga0228698, IMG submission 178015) | Freshwater microbial communities from McNutts Creek, Athens, Georgia, United States - 1-17_Aug_MG | ecosystem: Environmental > Aquatic > Freshwater > Creek | place: USA: Georgia...
AAAGCTGGGCGGCGCAAACCACACCGTCACCACGAACACGCCCAGGCCCACCACCAGGCCGCGCACCATGCTGGCCCCCACATAGGCGGCAAACCAGGCCCAGTGCGACAGCGGCGACACCAGCAGGAACACCAGGTTGCCGGTGATCTTGCTTTGGATGAGGCTGGACGAGCTGTTGGCGAAGCTGTTTTGCAGCACGCTCATCATCACCAGGCCAGGGATCAGGAAGCTGGTGTAGCCCACACCCTCAAACACCTGCACCCGGTTTTCAAGCACATGACCGAAGATGAGCAGGTACATCACGGCCGTGAGCACCGGTGCTGCCACGGTCTGGAAAGCCACTTTCCAGAAGCGCAGCACCTCTTTGTAGAACAGCGTTCCCACGCCGGCCATGACGCTCATGCTGCCACCCCCGTCTGATTGATCGGCGCGCCGGCCTGCATGATCTCGATGAAGACGTCTTCGAGGTCGGCACGGCCGATCTCCAGGTCTTCGATGGCAACGCCCGACTGGCGCAGCCCGCCCAGCACACGCTCGACCTCAGCGGCATCACGCGCCTTGATCTGCACGATGCGGCCGGTGACGCGGGCCTGGGCGGCCCATTCAGCGGGCAGGGCTTGGTCGGTCTTGAAGCGCAGCATGGTGCTGGCCGTGGCCGACAGCAGGTTGGCCGTGCGGTCCAGCGCCACCAGCTTGCCCTGCTTGAGCATGCCGATGCGGTGGCACAGGGCTTCGGCTTCTTCCAGGTAATGGGTGGTCAGCAGCACGGTGTGGCCCTCGCGGTTCAGGCGCGCGATGAAGGCCCACAGGGTTTGCCGAAGCTCCACGTCCACCCCGGCGGTGGGTTCATCGAGCACGATGACCGGCGGCCGGTGCACCAGGGCCTGCGCCACCAGCACACGCCGCTTCATGCCGCCCGACAACTGGCGCATGTTGTGGTGGGCCTTGTCGGCCAGGCCCAGGTTTTCAAGCAGCTCGTCGATCCAGGGACCGTTGCGGCGCACGCCAAAGTACCCGCTCTGGATCTGCAGCGCTTCGCGCACCGAGAAGAAGGGGTCGAACACCAGCTCTTGCGGCACGATGCCCAGCGCCATGCGCGCTGCCGCCTTGTCGGCTTGCACGTCGTGGCCCATCACGGTGACGCGGCCGCTGGTGGCCAGGGTCAGGCCCGCCAGCACGCTGATCAGCGTGGTCTTGCCGGCACCGTTGGGGCCCAGCAGACCGAAAAATTCGCCGGGTTCGATGTCGAACGACACGTCATCCAGCGCGCGAAAGGTGCCGCGGGCCCCGGTGTAGGTCTTGGCGACGTGTTCAAAGCGGATGGCAGGCATGGGGCGCGATTGTAGGGAGCGACATCAATTCCCTTTGCCCAGCTTGGTGCTAGATTGCCGCAGGGCCCCATGCCCTGCCGTCAAAGCTGCACATGCCCCCTTCCGAATCGCCGAAAACGCCTGCCAGTGCGGGCAGTGCGCGCGCCACCACCAAGAAGCCCCGACGCACGGCTGAACGCATCCTGGAAGTCACCCTGGATCTGTTCAACCGCTTCGGCGAGCCCAATGTCAGCACCACACTGATCTCGGCCGAGCTGAACATCAGCCCGGGCAATCTGTACTACCACTACCCGGCCAAGGACGAACTGATCAACGCCCTGTTCGACCGCTACGAGCAGGGCCTGAACAGCCTGCTGCAAGCCGCTGATGGTGTGCGCAACGTGGAAGACGCCTGGTTGTTCTTCCACATGCTGTTTGAGCTGATTTGGCAGTACCGGTTCCTGTACCGTGACCTCAATGACCTGCTCAGCAAGAACCGCCGCCTGGAAACGCACTTCCAGTTTGTGCTGAAGAACAAGTCGCGGGCCGTGGCGCAGGTGCTGGACGGCCTGACGCTGGGCAACACCATGCGCATCGATCGCCGCGAATCCGAGCCGGTGGCCGCCAGCATGGTGGTGGTGCTGACCTACTGGCTGAGCTACGAATACGTGCGTGATCCGCGCCGCGCACTCGAGCCCGAAAGCGCCGCCGCCGCGCTGTCACGCGGGGCCTACCACGTGCTCAGCCTGCTGATGCCCTACCTCGAAGCGCCCGCCCGCGAGCACCTGTTCAACATCGCAGGGGCCTACCGCCAGCCTGCCTGATCCGTACCCAACCATCACAACGACAGGAGACAAGCCACATGGCCAAATGGACCGCCTTTCCTTATGACGACGTCGATTACAGCCAGGACAGCGCCTCGCTGAAGAAGAACTGGAAGGCCCTGCACGCCGGCGACGCCGAGCCCTGGCCCAAGGACGAGAAGGTGCAGGCCGCCTGGGCCCTGTTTCATGCCGGTGAATTCCAGAAGGCCCACGACGCTGGCCTGAAGGCCGGGGGTGCAGGCATCACCGTGGCCAACAAGGCCCAGTCGATCTACGCCAACTACCTGGAAAAAAGCGAGAAGACCCGCCTGGCGATGTTTCAGGAGGTGGCCGCGCGCGCCGAGGCCCAGGCGCAGGCCGAGCCCGGCAACGCCAATGCGCACTACTGGATGGCCTATGCCCTGGGCCGCTACAGCCAGGGCATCAGCGTGACCAAGGCCCTGGCACAAGGCCTGGGCGGCAAGATCAAGCAGGCGCTGGAAACCACCATCAGCCTGGCACCCAAGCATGCCGATGCGCACATCGCGCTGGGCGCCTTCCATGCCGAAGTCATCGACAAGGTGGGCAAGCTGCTGGGCCGCACGCAGGGCGCCGACGCCTCAACAGGCCTGAAGCTGTTTCAAGAGGCCATCAAGCTCAACCCGACATCGGCCATTGCGATGATCGAGTACGCCAACGGCATGGTGATGATCGAAGGCGACAAGCGCATGGGCGAAGCCGAAAAGCTGTACGCCAAGGCTGCCGCCTGCGAAGCGGTGGACGCGATGGACCGCCTGGACATCGAGATGGCCAAGGCCGAACTCGAAGAATGAACGGGCAGGCCGCCCGGCCTGGGCGGCCACCTGACTACAGCAGCACCAGGTTGTCGCGGTGGATCAACTCGGGCTCGTTCACAAAGCCCAGCAGCCCGGCAATCTGAGACGAAGGCTTGCGCGCAATCAGGCGCGCCTCGGTGGACGCGTAGTTGGCCAGCCCGCGTGCGATGGGCACGCCCGCCGCCGTGCGCACGGCGATCACGTCACCACGCTGGAAATCACCTTCGACATCGGTCACGCCGATGGGCAGCAGGCTCTTGCCTTCATCACGCAGCTTGAGCGCCGCGCCGTCATCGACCACCACCGCACCACGCAGTTGCAGGTGATCGGCCATCCACTGCTTGCGCGCCGCCAGCTTGGGCGTGCCGGCCACCAGGGCGGTGCCAATCGATTCACCGGCTGCCAGGCGCAGCAGCACATCGGGCTCGCGGCCCCAGGCAATCAGGGTGCTGGCACCACTGCCGGCCGCGCGCTTGGCGGCCAGGATCTTGGTCAGCATGCCACCACGGCCGATGGATGAACCCGCGCCGCCGGCCATCAGCTCCAGTGCCGGATCACCGGCAGCGGCTTCGTCGATGAAGCGTGCATCGGGCACCTTGCGCGGGTCGGCCGAATACAGGCCCCGCTGGTCGGTGAGGATGACCAGTGCGTCGGCTTCAACCAGATTGGCCACCAGCGCACCCAGGGTGTCGTTGTCGCCGAACTTGATCTCGTCGTTGACGACAGTGTCGTTCTCGTTGATGACCGGGATCACCTTGAGCTGCAGCAGCGTGAGCAAGGTGGAGCGGGCATTGAGGTAACGCTCGCGGTCGGCCAGATCGGCATGGGTGAGCAGCACCTGGGCGCTGCCCATGCCGTGGCTGGACAGCTGCGATTCGTACATCTGGGCCAGGCCCATCTGGCCCACTGCGGCGGCCGCCTGCAACTCGTGCAGCTCGGTGGGCCGGGTGCGCCAGCCCAGGCGCTTCATGCCCTCGGCGATGGCGCCGCTGCTGACCATCACCAGCTCGCGCCCCTGGCTGGCCAGCGCGGCCAGCTGCCGGCACCAGTTGCCCACTGCTTCGGCGTCAATGCCCTTGCCTTCGTTGGTCACCAGGCTGGAGCCCACCTTGACCACGATGCGACGGGCGTTCTTGAGCACCTCAGTCATCGGCAGGCTCCTGCTGCGGGGCCACCACGGGCTCGGCATCAAAGCGTGGGTCGACTTCGGGTGGGGCCTGCACCTTCAGGGCGGCCACATGCTCGTAGATGGCCTGCACCATCGGGTCGAGGCCTTCGCGGGCCAGGGCCGAGATTTCGAAGACCGGGCCCTTCCAGCGCATGCGGCGCACAAAATCCTTGACGCGTGCGGCGCGCTCTTCAGCGGGCACCATGTCGAGCTTGTTCAGCACGATCCAGCGCGGTTTTTCGTACAGCGATTCGTCGTAGCGGCGAAGCTCCTTGATGATGCCCTTGGCCTGCTTGACCGGGTCTTCGCCATCAAAGGTGGCCATGTCGACCACATGCAGCAGCAGCCGGGTGCGCTGCAGGTGCCGCAAAAACAGATGCCCGAGGCCCGCACCGTCGGCCGCGCCTTCGATCAGGCCCGGCAGGTCGGCCACCACAAAGCTGCGCTCGGGGCCGGCGCGCACCACACCCAGGTTGGGGTGCAAGGTGGTGAAGGGGTAATTGGCGATCTTGGGCCGTGCGTTCGAGATCGACGCGATCAAGGTGGACTTGCCCGCATTGGGCAGGCCCAGCAGGCCCACATCGGCCAGCACACGCAATTCAAGCTTGAGCTTCTTGGCCTCGCCGGGCCAACCCGGGGTTTTTTGCCGCGGTGCGCGGTTGGTGCTGCTCTTGAAGTGCAGGTTGCCAAAGCCACCGTCGCCACCCTTGGCCAGCAGCACCGGCACATCGGGATCCAGCAGTTCGGTGATGATCTCGTCGGTTTCGGCGTCACGCACGATGGTGCCCACCGGCATGCGCAGCACGATGTCTTCGGCCGCCGCGCCGTATTGATCCGAGCCACGACCGGCTTCGCCGTTGCGGGCTTCATGCCGGCGCGCGTAGCGGTAGTCGATCAGGGTGTTGAGGTTGCGGTCGGCCACGGCGAACACGCTGCCGCCCTTGCCGCCGTCGCCGCCATTGGGACCGCCGAAGGGGATGAACTTCTCGCGCCGAAAGCTCATGCAGCCGGCGCCGCCATTGCCTGCGGCGATGTCGATGGTGGCTTCGTCAACGAATTTCATGCTGGCGCATCCTATGGGCCGCAGCCCGCAAAAAACACAAAAGCCCCGGCTGGCCGGGGCTTGGTAACCAACCCGCCCCGAGGGGCAGGCCGATCTGGGGCCCCAGCGAACTGGGGTGTGGCCGTGGCGATCAGGCCGCCGGCGTCACGATCACGGTGTGACGGTTCAGCGCGCCCTTGACGGCGAACGACACCTGGCCGTCGACCAGCGCGAACAGGGTGTGGTCCTTGCCCATGCCGACGTTGTCGCCAGCGTGGAAACGGGTGCCGCGTTGACGGACGATGATCGAGCCGGCCGGCACGACCTGGCCACCGAACACCTTCACGCCGAGCATCTTGGGTTGTGAGTCGCGGCCGTTACGGGTTGAGCCGCCGCCCTTTTTCTGTGCCATGGTTCAAAAGCTCCTGGATTTAAGAAGGGCTGAGATCAAGCGCCGATGGCGTTGATTTCGAGCTCGGTGTAGTTCTGGCGATGGCCGCCGTGCTTCTGGTAGTGCTTGCGACGACGCATCTTGAAGATGCGCACCTTGTCGTGCCTGCCATGCGACACCACGGTGGCTTTCACCGTGGCGCCGGCCACCAGAGGGGTCCCGATCGTCAGGTCAGCGCCGTTTCCGACTGCCAGAACCTGGTCGATCACGATCTCTTGGCCGACGTCCGCTGCTATCTGTTCTACCTTGATCTTTTCGCCGGCTGCAACCTTGAATTGCTTGCCACCGGTTTTTATGAGCGCGTACATAGTTGCCTCTATCGATTGCTGTCGACTGCGGATTGCTCCGCATGGATTTACTTCACTCCAATGGCTTGGGGCCAAAGGAACCTTAGATTCTACAACAGCCTATTGCGCTGCAGCAAGCCCCGCCCCGGCCTGCGTGCGTGGCCCCGGCGTCGGCACCCATCGCCACCGGCGCCCATCCGGCCCGTCCCTATAATTTGCGCAGACTTCAGCCCCCCTCAAGACGTGACCGATTCCACAGCCCACGCCACGGCCTCCGCAGACCCGATGGCTTCTGACATGCAGCGGGTCGATCAGGTCATCCATCAGCGCCTGTCGTCCGATGTGGCCCTGATCAACCAGATCTCGCACTACATCGTCAGTGCCGGCGGCAAGCGCATCCGCCCGCGGCTGGTGCTGCTGTTCTCGCAGGCGCTGGGTTTTGACGGCCCCGAGCAATACGAGCTGGCCGCCATCGTCGAATTCATCCACACCGCCACCCTGCTGCACGACGACGTGGTCGACGAATCGTCGCTGCGCCGTGGCCGCCAGACGGCCAACGCCCTGTTCGGCAACGCGGCCAGCGTGCTGGTGGGCGATTTTCTGTACTCGCGCGCCTTCCAGATGATGGTGGGCATCAACCGCATGCGCGTGCTGGAAGTGCTGGCCGACGCCACCAACGTCATCGCCGAAGGCGAAGTGCTGCAGCTGATGAACATGCACGACCCCGATCTGGCGGTGGACGACTACCTGCGGGTGATCCGCTACAAGACGGCCAAGCTGTTTGAAGCCAGTGCTCGTCTGGGCGCCGTGCTGGCCAACGCCGACCACGCCGTGGAAGAAGCCTGCGCTGACTACGGCCGCTCGCTGGGCACGGCGTTCCAGCTGATCGACGACCTGCTGGACTACGAAGGCGACACCGAGGCGCTGGGCAAGAACGTGGGCGACGACCTGCGTGAGGGCAAGCCCACCCTGCCCCTGCTGGTGGCCCTGTCGCGCGGCAACGACAGCGAACGCGCCCTGATCCGACACGCCATCGAGCACGGCGAGAACGAGCGCCTCGAAGAGATCATCGCCATCGTGCGCAATACCGGCGCGCTGCAGGCCACCCGCGAGGCCGCCCGGGCCCAGGCCGACAAGGCACAGGCGGCACTTTCTTTGCTGCCCGAGTCGAAGGCCCAAAAGGCTCTGCTAGAATTATGTGCTCGGTCGGTGGAGAGATCCTTCTGACCGTGTCCTGACCCAGGCATCCGCGCGCTACACAGCCGGTTGCCACCACAAGCGGGTCAAACATCGGGGTGTAGCTTAGCCTGGTAGAGCGCTACGTTCGGGACGTAGAGGCCGGAGGTTCGAATCCTCTCACCCCGACCAGATTCCCTTCTGACACTTCAGCAGCCCTGGTGCAGCCTGCGTGGCGTTGCCAGTGGTTGCCACCTGTGCAATCGGTTACCTTCACACCCGGGGCGTGCCTCGTCGGTGTCGGCCTCCGGCCCGTCTTCGGTATACAGTCGCAGGCTTGTCGCGTCGAAGTAACGCGGATCGTGGGTGTGTTCGTCACACCGTTGCAACAGTCCACACATCTTGGAAACTCTGGTCGAAGAACCGAAATCCGCTCTCTCCGGCGTTGCGAGGGTGCTGGTTCACGCCGGCAAACTCAGCAGCAAGGCCGCTGAGGATCTGGCCAAGGCCGCACTGGAACGCAAGACCAGCTTCATCAGCGCGGTCATTGCGTCGGGGGCGGTGTCCGCCATCGACCTGGCCCATACGCTGTCTGCGTCGCTGGCCCTGCCGCTGCTGGATTTGTCGGCCGTCGACCTGGAGCGCCTGCCCAAGGGCGTCATCGACCCCAAACTGGCCACGCAGTACCAGGTGGTGGTGCTGGGCCGCCGTGGCAACCGGCTGTTCATCGGCGGGGCCAACCCCACCGACCAGGAGGCGGTTGAGCGCATCAAGTTCGCCACGCAGCTGTCGCCCGAGTGGGTGATCGTCGAGTACGACAAGCTGGCTCGCCTGATGGAGACCCAGGGCACCACGGCCGCCGAAACGCTGGACGCCCTGACGGCTGAAGACTTCGAGTTCGACGTCACCGACGATGCCACCGCACCCGAAACCAACGAGGTCGCGGCCGAGGTTGAAGACGCCCCGGTGGTGCGCTTTCTGCAGAAGATGCTGATCGACGCCATCAACATGCGCGCGTCCGACCTGCACTTCGAGCCCTTTGAGCACCACTACCGCGTGCGCTTCCGGGTGGACGGCGAATTGCGCGAGATCACGCAGCCGCCCATTGCCATCAAGGAAAAGCTCGCCTCGCGCATCAAGGTCATCAGCCGCCTGGACATCTCCGAAAAGCGCGTGCCGCAAGATGGCCGCATGAAGATGAAGTTCGGCAACAAGGCCATCGACTTCCGGGTGTCGACGCTGCCCACCCTGTTCGGTGAAAAGATCGTCATCCGTATCCTGGATCCATCGTCGGCCAAGCTGGGCATCGAGGCCCTGGGCTACGAAAAAATCGAGAAAGACCGCCTGATGGCCGCCATCGTGCGGCCCTACGGCATGATCCTGGTCACCGGGCCCACGGGCTCGGGCAAGACGGTGTCGCTGTACACCTGCCTGAACATCCTCAATCAACCCGGCGTGAACATCTCGACGGTTGAAGACCCGGCTGAAATCAACCTGCCGGGCGTCAACCAGGTCAATGTGAACGAGCGGGCTGGCATGAACTTCTCGGTGGCGCTGCGGGCCTTCCTGCGGCAGGATCCGGACGTCATCATGGTGGGCGAAATCCGCGACCTGGAAACCGCCGACATCGCCATCAAGGCCGCCCAGACCGGCCACATGGTGATGAGCACGCTGCACACCAACGACGCGCCCACGACGCTCACCCGCCTGCTCAACATGGGTGTGGCGCCGTTCAACATCGCCTCCAGCGTCATCCTGATCACGGCGCAGCGCCTGGCGCGCCGGCTCTGCGAGAACTGCAAGACGCCGGCCAACTACCCGCGTGAAGCCCTGCTGCGCGCCGGTTATGCCGACACCGATCTGGACGGCTCCTGGAAGCCCTTCCGCGCCGTGGGCTGCTCGTCCTGCAACAACGGCTACAAGGGCCGGGTGGGCCTGTACCAGGTGATGCCCATGACCGAAGCCCTGCAACGCATCATCCTGGCCGAAGGCACGGCCATGGACATCGCCGATCAGGCCCAGCGCGAAGGTGTGCGCGACCTGCGGCAGGCCGGTCTGGTCAAGGTGCGCGCCGGTCTGACCTCACTTGAAGAAGTCATTGCCGTCACCAACCAATGATGACCCACCCTTGCCTGCCTGGCCCGCACACGGTGCCTCACCGTGCAGCCCCTCATTGATCCGGAGTACCCATGGCGACTGCAGCAGCCACCCGAAACGTCAAGGAAATGGTCTTCGAGTGGGAAGGCCGTGACAAGAACGGCAAGATCCTGCGCGGTGAAATCCGTGCCGCCGGTGAAGCGGCCGTCAACGCCAGCCTGCGCCGCCAGGGCATCCTGCTGACCAAGGTCAAGAAGCGCCGCACCAGCGGCGGCAAGGCCGTCAAGCAGAAGGACATCGCGCTGTTCACGCGGCAACTGGCCACCATGATGAAGGCCGGTGTGCCGCTGCTGCAGTCGTTCGACATCGTGGGCCGTGGTGCCACCAACCCGCGCCTGACCAAGCTGCTGGGCGACATCCGCGCCGACGTCGAGACCGGCACCAGCCTGTCCTCGGCCTTCCGCAAGCACCCCATGCATTTTGATGCGCTGTACTGCAACCTGGTCGAGGCCGGCGAAGCAGGCGGCATCCTGGAGCAGTTGCTGGAGCGCCTGGCGATCTACCAGGAAAAGACCCTGGCGCTCAAGAGCAAGATCAAGTCGGCGCTGATGTACCCGGTCGCGGTGCTGGTGGTGGCTTTCATCGTGGTGGTGGTCATCATGATCAAGGTGATCCCGGCGTTCAAGGACGTGTTCGCGTCCTTTGGTGCCGACCTGCCCGGCCCCACGCTGATGGTCATCGCGATGTCCGAGTTCTTCGTGGCCTACTGGTTACCGATCTTCCTGTCGATGATCGGGGGCGGCTACATGTTCATGCAGACCTGGCGCCGGTCCGAGAAGATGCAGATGGTGATGGACAGGCTGCTGCTGCGCCTGCCGCTGTTCGGCTCGCTGATCGAAAAATCGGTGATCGCGCGCTGGACGCGCACGCTGTCCACCATGTTCGCGGCGGGCGTGCCGCTGGTTGAGGCCCTGGATTCCGTGGGCGGCGCTTCGGGCAACGCGCTGTTTGCCGAAGCCACCAGCAAGATCCAGCGCGATGTCTCCACCGGCAGTGCGCTGACCACCTCGATGCAGGGCACTGGCGTGTTCCCGAACATGGTCATCCAGATGGCCTCGATCGGCGAAGAATCGGGCTCGCTGGACCACATGCTGGGCAAGGCCGCCGAGTTCTACGAAGAAGAAGTGGACGACATGGTCAAGGGCCTGTCCAGCCTGATGGAGCCGCTGATCATCGTGGTGCTGGGCACCATCATCGGTGGCATCGTGGTGGCCATGTACCTGCCGATCTTCAAGATTGGTGCCGTGGTCTGAGGCCCGCACACGCATGAACAACCTGACGCTCGAAATCTGGCTGTCGCCCTGGGTGCTGGGTGTACTGGGCCTGGTGATCGGCAGCTTTCTCAATGTGGTCATCCACCGCAAGCCGCAACTGCTTGAACGCGAGTGGCTGGGTGATGCAGCGGCCTACCTGCAGGACAGCCCCACCATGGCGCGCGTGCTGGGCAGCACGGCAGCCCGGCAGGCTGAACTGGCCCGGCAAGGCGCCGCGCTGGCCGCTGAAGTCGAGGCGCTGCCGCCGCTGAGCCTGTCGCGTCCGCGTTCGCGTTGCCCGAAATGCGGCCATCAACTGGCCTGGCACGAGAACATCCCGGTGCTGGGCTGGTTGATGCTCAAGGGGCGCTGCTCGGCCTGCGGCGAGCCCATCTCGATGCGTTACCCCCTCGTCGAGCTGTTCACCGGGGGGGTGTTTGCCGGTGCAGCGCTGATGGCTGGCCCCAGTGCCACGGCGCTGGTTTACTGCCTGGCCCTGGCCCTCATCATCGCTGCGGCGCTGATCGACCTGGACACCACCTTGCTGCCCGATGACCTGACCTTGCCGCTGATCGGCCTGGGGCTGGTGGCGGCCTGGCAGCACTGGCTGCCCATCAACCTGGAAACCGCTGCGCTGGGCGCGTTGTTTGGCTATTTTTCGCTGTGGGCCGTGGCAGCCACCTACAAGCTGCTGCGCGGGGTGCAAGGCATGGCCGAAGGTGACTTCAAGCTGCTGGCGGGTCTGGGCGCGCTGCTGGGCTGGCAAGCCCTGCCCACCATCATCCTGCTGTCGTCGGCCGTGGGTGCCGTGGTGGGCATCTTCCTGATCGTGGCCAAGGGCCATGGGCGCGATGTGCCCATCCCCTTCGGGCCCTACCTGGCTGGCGGCGGCATGGCCTGCCTGTTCTTCGGCAGCCACCTCAGCGGCTGGCTGCCCGGCTTCTGATGGTGCCAGCCGGCGCGATCCGCCATGTCGGCCTGACAGGCGGCATTGGCAGCGGCAAGAGCACCGTGGCCGCCCTGCTGGTGCGCCATGGTGGCACGCTGGTGGACACCGATGCCATTGCGCACGCCCTGACCGGCCCGAACGGCGCCGCCATGCCCGCGCTGTGCGAGCGCCTGGGGGCTGACGTGGCCGATGCATCGGGCGCGCTTGATCGTGCGCGCATGCGGGCCCGTGTGCTGGCCGACCCGACCGCCAAGCTGGTGCTCGAAAGCATCCTGCACCCCATGATCGGCCAGGAGGCCCAGCGCCAGGCGGCCGCCGCGCCAGGCTGGGTGCTGTTTGATGTGCCCCTGTTGTCGGCCAACAGCCACTGGCGCCGCCAGTGCGACCGCATCCTGGTGGTCGATTGCAGCGCCCCGACCCAGGTGGCCCGTGTGGTGGCCCGGTCGGGCTGGCCGCCGGAGCAGGTGGAGCGTGTCATCGCCTTGCAAGCCAGCCGGGAAGCCCGCCGGGCGCTGGCCGATGCGGTCATCTTCAACGACGGCCTGAGCCCCGAGCAACTGGCCGACGAGGTCAACTGCCTGGCCCGCCAATGGGGCCTGGGCCACCCGCTGCAAACACCGGCCAGCGCGGCGGTCTGAGCGTCGCGGTATGGAACAATCAGCAGGCTGACACTGGCACCATGCCGACGTCACCTCCATGAGCCCCGCGACAAGGAAACGCCTTGGTCCTGTACGAGTACCCGTTCAACGAAAGCGTCCGCACGATGCTCCGCCTGGAGCATCTGTTTGACCGGCTGGGCCAGTTGTTGCCACGCGATGCCGCGGTGGATCACCACTTTGCGCTGGTCACGATGTTCGAGATCACCGATGTGGCGGCCCGGGCCGATCTCAAATCTGACCTGCTCAAGGAGCTGGAGCGCCACAAGGCGCAGTTGGTGGCCTACCGCAGCAACCCCCAGGTGTCGCAGGCCGCCCTCGATGGTGTGATCCAGCGCATTGATCAGGTCTTCAACGGCCTGAACCAGCAACCGGGCAAGGCCGGCCAGGCCCTGGCCAACAACGAATGGCTGACCAGCGTGCGCAGCCGCATCAGCATCCCCGGTGGCACCTGCGAATTTGACCTGCCCGCCTACTACGCCTGGCAACAGCGTGAGCCTGCCCGCCGCCGCGCCGACCTGATGAGCTGGGTGGCCACCTTGGCCCCGCTGGCCGAGGCGCTGCAGGTGCTGCTGCAATTGGTTCGTGATGCCGGCGTGCCGCACAAGGTGGTGGCCAGCGCCGGGCAGTTTCAGCAAAGCCTGCCGCAGGGCCGCAGCTACCAGTTGCTGCGCCTGCGCATCGACGACAGCGATGGGCTGGTGCCCGAGATCACCGGTCACCGGTTGATGGTGTCGGTGCGGCTGATGCGCGCCGACGCCGAGGGGCGCCTGCGCCCGGCCCAGGCCGATGCGCCCTTTGAGCTGACGCTTTGCGCATGAGCACCCCACCCGAACCCCGCCGCGTGCCCTGCCCCACCTGCCAGCGGCCGACCATCTTTGCCCCCGAAAACCGCTGGCGGCCGTTTTGCAGCGAGCGCTGCCGCGGCGCCGACCTGGGCGCCTGGGCCAGCGAAAGTTATCGCGTGGCCGTGCCACCGGCCCGCGAAGACGACGACACCCTGCCAGACTGATCCACCGGGCGCACAGCATGCTCCGATTCCCGGTGTTGCGTCGTTGGCTGAGGATCGGTGCGCTGCTGTTGGCCACCCTGCTGGTGCTGCTGGCTGCGTCCACCTGGTTATTGCCACGCTGGCTGCACAGCCACCTGCCCGAGATGCTGGGCCAGGCACTGGGCCGCACGGTGCATGTGCAGGCCGTCAGCTGGCAGCCCTGGCGCCTGGCGCTGGCCCTGCAAGGCCTGCAGATCGACACAGGGCCGAATGAACCCGCAGGCCGACCGGCCCTGTTGCGCCTGGCTTCGGTGGAAGCACAACTGAGCCCGCAGGCGCTGTTCACGCTGCAGCCCGTTCTGGCATCGCTGCAGGCCCAGGGTTTGCAAGTGCACCTGGTGCGCAACCAGGCCGGGCAGCTGAACCTGCAAGACATCCTGGACCACCTGGCCGCTGGCAAGCAGCCGGACACAGGCCACGACGAACCCGCGGCCTTTGCCCTGCGCCTGCTGAAGCTGGAAGGCGCTGCCTTGAGCCTGGAGGATCAGGCCCTTGGGCAGACCCATGTGCTGAGCGAGCTGGCGCTGCAGGTGACGCAGCTGTCGCGGCTGCCTGCGGATGCCAACACGCCGGCGCAGGCCAGCCTGCGCGGCAAGCTGCAAGGCGCCGCGCTGGCCCTGGATGCACAGGGGCTGCCCTTTGCTGCCACGCCCAGCGCCGACGTCCACCTGAAGCTGCAAGGCCTGCCCTGGCAGCCCTACCTGGGCTACCTGCCTGCCGGCCTGCCGGTGCGTGTGGTGGCGGGCCAGTTGTCGCTGGACATGGCTGCCACCGGGCGCCTTGAATCGGGCCTGCCGACGCTGTCAGCCAAGGGCCAGGTGAGCCTGGACCAGGTGACGGTGAACCAGGCCGACGGCCAGCCGCTGGCGCAGTGGGCCGCGCTGAGCGTGCCGATCCAGCAACTGGCCTGGCCGGCGATGCGGATCGACCTGGGTGAGCTGCGCTGGGATGGGCTGCGGGCGCACCTGCGGCGCGACGCCCGGGGCCAGTGGGCAGGGCTGCCGCCCAGCCCGGCACCGGCTGCCGCAGCGCCTGCCTCGGCAACACCGACCAGCTGGCAGGTGGCCCTGGCCGCCCTGCACCTGAACCAGGCTCAGCTGGCCTGGCACGACCAGGCGGTGCCCGGTGGCAGCAGCGTGGCCGTGTCGGCCATCCAGCTGGACTTGAAAGCCGTGCGCTGGCCCGCAGTGGAACCCTGGCCGATCAGCCTGCAAGCCCAACTGATCAACCCGGCCAGGCCTGCCGAGGCGCCGGGGCCATTGAGCGTGTCGGGCCAGGTGCATCCCAATCAGGCCAGCTTGAAGCTGCAAGCGGACGGGCTGGATCTGTCGCTGGCCAACCCTTATCTGGCCGGCAGCCTGCGCGCGCGCCTGAGTGGCCGCGCCAGCGTGCAGGGCCAACTGGACTGGGCGGCCGGCGACGCACCCAGGCTGCAGGTGTCAGAGGCCCAGGTGGGCTTGCGCACGCTGCGGCTGGATCCACCCGGGGATGGCGCCCAGGCGCCTGCGCCCTGGCGGCTGGATCGCCTGGACCTGGGCCCCGTGTCGGTGGACATGGTCAGGCGCCAGGTATCGGTGGCGCAAGTGTCGCTGTCCGGCGCATCGGCCGACCTGGCCCGCGACGCCCAGGGCCAGCTGAACGTGCAGACCTGGCTGGCGCCCTCGCAGGCGGGGCAGGCGCCGGCAGGCCCACAGCCGCCCGCCAGGCCTTGGCAAGTGCAAGTAGGCAGCCTGCAATGGGACAAGAGCCAGGTGCAATGGCGAGACGCGATGGCGCCCACACGGGCCGGCCAGCCCTTGAGCCTGACGCTGCAAGGCATTCGTGGCAGCGCCAGCCATCTGGCGTGGCCACCGCAAGCCGGCGCACAGGCCACGTCGCCCATGGAGCTGAACGCCCAGTTGGCGGCGCCATCCACGACGGCAGGCCCTGCTGCACCGCCGGCACAGCTGGGCTGGTCGGGACGCATCGGCGCCGCGCCCTGGTCATGGGACGGCCAGTTGCGTGTGCAGCAGTGGCCGCTGCACCGGCTGGCTGCGTACCTGGATGCCAGCCTGCCCGTGCGCCTGCGCCGCGCTGAGCTGTCGTTTCAGGGGCCTGTGCGCGGCCAGTTGGCGCCCGCAGGGCTGAGCCTAGCGGCCAAGGGCCAGATGCGGCTGACGGATTGGCGCATCCAGGCGCGGCCTGGTGCGCTCTCGCCCGACGATGCCGGTGACGAATTGCTCAGCTGGCAATCGCTGGCGCTGCAGAACCTGGACTTGCAGCTGGCACCGGCCCGGCGCCCATCGCTGGCCATCCAGGGCCTGGTGCTGGATGATTTTTTTGCCAGGCTGCTGATCACCGAACAGGGTGACTTCAACCTGGCCGCGGTGACCGACGACCGGCCGCACGACGGCGCTGGCCAGCAAGCCTCTACGCCCGAGCCTGCCAAGCCGCTTGGGGCGGCCCCGGCGCCCGATGGATCCAACGCCGCCGACAAGCCCGGCCTGCCGCTGGACCTGGCCATTGGCCGCACGCAGATCCGCAATGGCCGGGTTGATTTCACCGACCATTTCATCCGGCCGCATTACAGCGCGCAGCTGTCGGATTTGCAGGGCGAGATCGGGGCGCTTGATTCATCGCGCCGTGACATGGCGGCCGTCAAGATCAACGGCCGCGTGGCCGACACCGCCCTGCTGGCCATCGAGGGCAGGTCCAACCCCTTTGTGAGCCCGCCAGCGCTGGACGTGAAGGCCCATGTGACCGAGCTGGAGCTGGCGCCGCTGACACCCTATGCCATCAAGTACGCGGGCTACGGCATCGAGCGCGGCAAGCTCAGCGTGAACCTGGGCTACAAGGTGGATGAAACCGGCAAGCTGGACGCCAGCAACCAGATCATCCTGAACCAGCTGACCTTTGGCGACAAGGTTGATTCACCCACGGCCACCAGCCTGCCTGTGCGCCTGGCCGTCACCCTGCTGAAAGACCGCAACGGCGTGATCGATGTGAACCTGCCCGTCAGCGGCAGTCTGCAAGACCCGCAGTTCAGTGTGGGTGGCATCGTCTTCAAGCTGGTGGTCAACCTGGTCGGCAAGGCCCTGACCGCGCCGTTCTCCTTGTTGGCTGGCGGTGACAACACCGACCTGAGCCTGGTCGAGTTTGTGCCCGGCACGCCCACGCCCACGGCTGCGGGGCAAGCCGCCCTGGCCAAGGTGGCGCAGGCTCTGCTGGATCGTCCCGAACTGGCGATGACCGTGATGGGCGTGGCCGACCCGCTGGCCGAACACGATGGCCTGGTGCGGGCCCTGCTGAACGAGCGCCTGCGCACCGAGCACCGCCGCCTGCAACTGCGCGTCACGCCCATGCAGATCGACGGCCCCAGCCCGCAGGCCACCGAATCGGCCATCACGCCGGCCGAGCGCGCCGCCTTGCTGCACCGCCTGTACCGGCAGACGCCGCTGCCCGACAAGCCGCGCAACCTGTTCGGGTTGGCGGTGGATGTGAGCGCCGAAGAAGCCGAGAAGCGCCTGCTGGCTGCCACCCGCATCAACGAAGACCAGGCCCGCCAGCTGGCCTTGCAGCGCGGCCTGGCCGTGCGCGATGCACTGGTGAGCCATGGCCTGCCCAGCACCCGGCTGTTTCTGGCCGCGCCCAAGGTGCGTGCATCGGGCGAGGACGACGCGGCCTGGACGCCGCGTGTGGAGCTCACGCTGTCGCAGCCTTGAGCCACCGCTGAGGCACACTACGGCGGGCACAGCCCACCCAGGCCACCGCGCTGCAGCGGGGCGTTTCACGAAGGACCACCATGGCCGACGACAGCCCCAGCAAGGCGCCCGGCGTTCCGCTGGAATTCCTGGCCAAGGTTGAGAACCTGATCCGCGCGACGGGCCACACCGCGCTGCTGATCGTGCGCACCGTGCTGCTGGCACCGCAATTTTTCTTCAACCGGCGGGTGCCACCCACCGAGGCGATTGCGCAAGCGGTGGCCACCGGCCGCGCACTGCCGCCCCTGCTGTACCTGACGCTGATGGCGCCGCTGGTGCCCATCGGCAACAAGCTGCTTCGCGACATGTTCGAGGCCAACGATGCCGCCGCGCGCCTGCGTGAAGGCCTGCGCCAGCTTGGCGCGCTGGACGCTGCAGGCCTGGCCTGGCAGGTGGCACCCACGGTGCTGGGCATCTGGCTGCTGGCCGAGGCCTGCGCCTGGCTCTTGGCCCGGATGACCGGCCGGCCTCGCGCTGAATTGAGCCAGGCCCTGCTGTTTTGCTACGCCATGCTGTTCAGCCTGAGCAACGTGGGCTTGTGCATCATCCTGCCGTCCCTGGTCATCGTGGACGGGCCGCTGCCCATCAGCCCGGCGACAACCGATGCGCTGCTGACCATGTTGTTCGTGATTGGCGCCGCCGCTGCCGGGCTGTTGGGCTGGCAGTTGATGCAGGACAGCCGGCGCACACTGGCCGATCGCGCCCGCGCGCTGCGCCTGGCGGCCATGGCGGTGGCCATCGTGCTGCCCGCTGCCAGTTTCATCAGCACGGCCATGTTCACGCTGAAGCACGTTGACGACACCGACCGGCCCGACCTGGCACAGCAGATCGCCGACACGCTGGCGCCGGTGGATTCGGCAAGCCAGGATCGCGCCCGGCACATCATCGTGACGCAAGGCCGCCATTGCCGGCTGCGCTCACCGCAGGAGTTGCGCTGCTCGCTGCTGCTGCGGCCCTTTCAGGATGGCGCCCTGATGGTGGTCGAGATGACTGATCCACGCCTGACCGTGCAGCGCACGACGCCATTGCCGCCCAAGGCCACCCAGGCGCAGCGGGAAGGCGTGCGACAGCCCTTGCGCATCGATTGGCTGTGGCCCGAGCTGGGCCGTGGCCAGTGGCTGAAGCTGGGCGGCACCGAGCCCACCGCCGTGGAAATCAGCGTCACGACCGATGCGCTGTGCCAGGCCCTGGGCCAGCTCGGCGCCACCACCCAGGAGCTGGACAAGGCCACCCTGCGCCTGGACCTGCTGGGCATACGCCTGGCCAAGGATCACTTCAACGCCCAGCCCGAGCCGCACCGCCTGAGCCTGCCCATCCCCGAGGATGCGCGAAAGGCACTGCGCCAGGGATGCGGCCTGCCGGCTGGTGCGGGTGCCAAGGCCGCGTCGGCCGGGCAGTGAGCGGGCGCAGGCCTTTGTCGTGGCGTCTGCACGGCCAAGTTCTGCCCAAGCGCTCAAGCCCCCCTTGAAACGCCCGGCATCGTCCCTATAATTGGTTCTGCTAGC
>Ga0228698_1000832_pt1 | contig 18338 bp, 13 predicted proteins | sample McNCre117_Aug_MG_FD_178015 | JGI IMG/M metagenome (GOLD analysis project Ga0228698, IMG submission 178015) | Freshwater microbial communities from McNutts Creek, Athens, Georgia, United States - 1-17_Aug_MG | ecosystem: Environmental > Aquatic > Freshwater > Creek | place: USA: Georgia...
TCAAACTTTTGTGGCTTGTCGGCCTGACCTTCCATCATATCTTGAAGAAGCTCAACATTCGGTTTGTCGCCTGAGGGCCCACAAGAGGTGAGCATCAAGGCGACAGAGCCAGCAACTGCGATCATGAATATATTTTCCAAAGCTCTCATGATTAGAACTCCGCCTTTTTTACTTCAGAAGCACCAAGAGCTCTGAACATTTCACTGATTTTAGACTCATCATATCCGTTGTCGTCATTAGGGATAAAGATCGCAAACTTGCTACAAGTGAGATCTTTATCAATAATCGGCGGATCAATTTTGGGCATACCGCAAGCATAAAACAAAGCGCCTACACTGCTCAAAGCTGCAAACAAAATCGTCAATTCGAACATTATCGGAATAAAGGCAGGCAATGAAAAGAAAGGCTTACCACCCACATTGATCGCCCAATCAACCGCCGATGTCCAATAGGTAAGAGCCAATCCACCAAAAAGGCCAACCAGAGCCGCGCCAAAAGTCACATAGGGAATCCATGATCTTTTGATGGCGCATGCCTCTTCCATTCCGTGAATCGGATAAGGTGAAATCGCCTCAAAATTTTTGAATCCCATCTCGCGAGTTTTATAGGCCGCCTTGATGATCGACTCTTCAGTTTCAAAAATGCCGGCCATGCCGTATTTCCAGGATGCCATTAGTGGTGCCCTCCTTCATAACCTACGTTCTTCACCGGCTTGACCTCTGCAATCGAGATTGCTGGGAACAAACGAAGATAAAGTAGGAACAATGTCAAAAACATACCAAAACTACCCACCAAAATGGCGGTATCGTAGCGGCTCCAAGCGTACATGCCCCAGTTGGATGGCATAAAATCTCGGTGCAATGAAGTAACTGTGATCACAAATCGCTCGAACCACATTCCGATATTTACGAAAATTGAAACCACAAACATCACAGGGATACTGCGGCGGAATTTTCGGAACCAGAAAAGCTGCGGAATGATCACATTACAGCTGATCATGATCCAATAGGACCATGCATAAGGTCCCATGGCGCGGTTGATGAAGGCATAGCGCTCATAGGCATTGCCTGAGTACCAAGCAATGAAAAACTCAGAGCCATAGGCGTAACCCACCATAAGACCGGTAGTCATGATGATTTTATTCATCACTTCCATGTGGTCGATAGTGACGTAGTCCTTAAACTCCGGAAATCCAATACGAACCAAGGTCATCAAAGTCACAACCATTCCGAAGCCAGAGAAAATCGCGCCGGCAACAAAGTAGGGAGGAAAGATTGTAGTGTGCCATCCTGGAAGATTCGAAACCGCAAAGTCAAAAGAGACAATGGTATGAACCGAAAGAACCAGCGGAGTCGAAAGACCTGCCAACAGAAGATAAAGCATCTCATAGTGGGACCAGTTTTTTGCAGTCCCGCGCCAGCCCAGAGACAATGCTCCGTAGACGATTCTGCGTATATTATTTTTTGCGCGATCTCTAATGGTGGCAAAGTCAGGAACCAATCCAATGTACCAGAATACCATAGAGACTGTGGCGTAAGTTGATACGGCAAAAACGTCCCACAAAAGTGGTGATCTAAAGTTCACCCACAAAGGGCCCCGTTGATTCGGATAAGGAAACAACCAAAAATCCAGCCACGGACGACCAGTATGCATCAGCGGAAACAAACCCGCAGTCATAACCGCAAAAACCGTCATGGCCTCAGCAGTGCGCGCGACCGATGTTCGCCATTTTTGACGGAACAAAAACAATACGGCTGAGATCAGAGTGCCGGCGTGACCAATACCAATCCAGAAAACGAAGGTGATGATCATTGTTCCCCAGCCCACTGGATGATTCACACCCAGCAAGCCCATGCCCGTACTGACAACAATCGCAATAGCTATGATGTAAAATAAAAACAGGGCCTTCGCAGAGAGAAACATCCCGAGCCATCCCTTGGAAGGGAGTCTCTCGAGAGGAGCCACGATGTCTTCAGTGATTTGTTTTAGGCTCTTGTTACCAAGAACCAGCTGATTTCGCTTTATCATGAATGACCTCCACCATGGCTGCTTGTCTCGCCGCCTTTGTCATTATTTCTGATCTTTGTCATGTACCGTACTGACGGTGCCGCATGAAACTCTTCAAGCAAGGCGTAGGCGCGCTTGTCTTCATTAAAGATTTTAGCAACACGGCTGTTCGGATCGTTCATATCACCAAAAGTGATCGCACCGGTTGGGCAGCTCTGTTCACAGGCCACCTTGATATCGCCATCCTTCAGCTCACGATTTTCAACTCGTGACTTAACGCGAGCCTCTTTGATTCTGTGAGTGCAGAAGGTGCACTTTTCCATGACCCCTCGAGGCCTTACTGTAACCTCAGGGTTGAGAGCCAAGTGCATTGGCTTTTCGATCAACTTTGCGTAGTTGAACCAGTTGAAACGACGAACTTTGTACGGACAGTTGTTAGAGCAATACCTTGTTCCGACACAGCGGTTATAAACCATGTCGTTCAAACCTTCGCTAGAGTGAACAGTCGCCAATACTGGACAAACAGTCTCACAAGGAGCGTTGTCACAGTGTTGACACATCACTGGCTGGAACACGGTGTGAGCATCTTCAGGAGTGCCCACATAATATCGATCAATGCGAATCCAATGCATCTCACGGCCTTCAAGAACGTATTTTTTGCCGACAACAGTGATATTGTTTTCAGACTGACAGGCAACCATACAAGCCGAGCAACCGGTGCAGGTATTTAGATCAATTGCCATGCCCCACTTGTTACCGTTGTATTGATGTCCTGACCAAATCGACCAAATTTTGTGTTTGTGATTATTTGCGGCCTCATCCTTCACATACTCATTGAGAGTGGCCTCAGCTACGATCTTTCGGCCCTCCATAGTGTGGTGAGTTTGTGTCGTCGCAAGTTTGGTTTTTAATGAAGTTTTTGTGACGCTGGCTTTAGCACCAGAATACACAGCACCCGCTTTGCCAAACTGAACCAGCTGGTAGGCATTGCTACCCACTCCATTTGTGACCTTACCACCAGCTGTGCGGCCGTAGCCAACAGCGATCGCGACAACGTCATCGTGCATTCCTGGCTGAATCAATGCTGGCACTTGAAGTGTCGACTCGCCAACCTTAACTTCAAGAACATCACCTTGAGCGATCTTCATGCTCTCCGCGGTTTTGATCGAAACACTAGCGTAGTTGTCCCAAACGACTTTGGTTACCGGCTCTGGCAGCTCATTGAGCCAAGACACGTTGGAAAGCGTTCCATCCATAAACATTGAAGTTGGATGAAGCACCAACTCCATACCTGAAGCTTTAACTGGCTTGACCGCGGAAAGCGCTTCGACTTTAAAGGTTCTTTCGCTGCTTGGCTTATCTAAGCTAGCAACACCGATGGCACCAGATTGAAGAGCGTCTTCCCAAAAGTCTTCAAAGGATTTGCCTTTGCCAAACTTTGGATGAAGCTCATCGCGCCAAAAGTTTCGCAAATAATCGTAAAAAGTCTCAGGAGTGGTCAGACGCTTAGGCCCAGTCTCAGCCATAAATGCCCACGTCATCAATGATAACTGTACTGATCTCGTGTCGTACATAGGACGGATCGTTGGCTGCTGAAGGCTGATAACATCTTTATAAGATTCGCTGTCCCCCCAAGCCTCCATCGAATGATTGTCTGGGATCATGTAGTCAGCTTGCTTGCCAGTCTCATCGATACGATCACCCGTGTAGAACACCATCTCGGCCTTTTTAAGAGCCGAAGCAAATCCCGAATTGGCTGCAGAGTATATTGGGTTTGTTTTGTGAATGATGACAGTCTTCACCTTGCCAGCATTCAGATCTTCTATGAGGCCCATCAACTCTTTGTTAGAGGCTTTTGCTGAAGTCAGCGGAATTTTTGCATCCACTGTATTGCCATCGTTACCGAGGGCCGCGTTTAAAAAGTTTGCAGCCAACTGAACTTCGTGCGCCCACTCGGTTTTGGTTTGCAAGCCACCCGCCACAACCAGTGATTTGCCTTTGTGGTGGATCAAATCTTCAACCAGCTTTTGCCAAGCCTCTTTTGAAATTGCCAATTTTCCAGCAACATTTGCAAAAGGCTCTAGAGCCGCCTTTACCGACGAGTTGCCTGCGTATTTTCCGAAGGCCTTCGTGACGACGATGTCATGGGCAAGGCCCATCAGCACATCTAGCTGCTGCGAAGGCTTGATGCGAACACGGATATCAGCATTAGCTCCCGTCAATGAATAGGCTGAATCAAAAACCACAAGCTTTGACATGGTCTTTGGATTTTTACGGCCTTCAGCAAATTGTTTTGTGAAAGTGGTTGGCGCTATCCAAGTGCCCAGGAAGTCCGCGTCCACAGATACGATCACTTTGGCTTCATCAAATCTGTAGTAAGGAACAACATCGTCTCCGAAAGCGGCCTTTTGCCCTTCGCGGATTTCATCGTGAGCCAGTGGCTCCCAAACGACATGCTGAGCCTTAAAGCCCTGACAGAAATCACTCACTACGGCGCGAGTCGCGGGTGAGGTCAAATTGCCGGTCAAAACAACAACTCCACCTTTTTTGAGCTGCTTCACTGCTGCCGCATCGATGTCTTCCCATTTTGCGGAAATAGTATCGCGGTTGGTGCGCTCTTTGTTTTGCAAGTTGCGCTTAGGTCCCTGCAAACGCTCAGGATCATAAAGTGACAAAATGTGAGCTTGAGCTCGGGCCGACAAACCACCTTTGCTGAGAGCATGGTTGGGATTGCCTTCAACCTTCGTGGGGCGACCTTCGCGAGATTTTACCAACAGACCAAAAGTTTCAACACCGTCAGACCAAGTCGAAGTGTAAAAATTCGAAACACCGTGGGTAACTTCTTCGGGTTGCTTATTATAAGGAACAATTTTTTGCACTGGACGGCGGATACATCCCGCTGTCGCCATAGCCAGTGAAGCCCCCATCAATTTCAAGAACTCTCGACGAGCCCAGCCATCTTGGCCTTCGTTCTCAGCCCCCTCACGAAGAGGTGATGACATGAACTCTGTCTCAGCTAGTTTTTGAAATTCAGGATCTCCACCCCACTGCTCAAGGGACATCCAATATTTGGTGTCACGAACAGAAGCTGGTGTGTTTGCAGCAGATGTATTTTCGTTGTGTGTTTCAGACATGGTTCAAGCTCTCTTAGTGGTGGCAGGTTGAACAATTGAGAGGGGCTTTGTTTTCAGGTTGGCGATGACAATTCACACACCAGCCCATAGACAAATTCGAATATTGGTAGACCTTTTTCATCGTCTCCACAGGGCCGTGACATGTTTGGCAGTTCACGCCCTTTGCCAAGTGAGCTGAGTGATTGAAGTGAGCATGATCCGGAAGCATATGGACCTTAACCCACTCGATCGATTTACCTTCAGTGTAGGCATCAACCAGCTTTGCGATCTCAGGACTTGGCTCATTGGTGCCTGGCTTATTGCGAATGACAAGGTGGCAATTCATACAAGTCGAGAGCGCAGGAATATTTGAAGATTTTGAACGCTCAACCTGATTGTGGCAGTACTGACACTGAATTTGATTTTGACCCACGTGAAGGGAGTGATCAAAAGCGATCGGTTGTGTTGGCGCGTAGCCTTGGTTGTAACCAAAACTTCCCCAGCCGAGTTTTTCCATAAACTCAGAACGGCAGCCCGTGAGGGTTACCATCGCCAAACAGACGAGAGTGACAAATACCGTTCCAGCGCCCTTCGAGCTTGATAAAATTTTACCAAGCTTTGAGGGCCTTTCAGTTTGCATTTTTCCTTGCATACAGCTTCCTTATATAGGCTCATTGATGCGATCGATCAGTTTTATTGAAGCCATAAAGTAAAGCCTTATGTCGCGAGAATCAATGGGCTTTCAGTTTCCCCTGACGCAACACTGCAACGAACACCACTGACAGAATGTGAACTGCTACAAAAGCAGCCACGTACTCCACTCCACCAGCGCCAAATCCGTAAGAGTGAAGTCCGGCTCCGAGCACGAAATTCACTCCGTACCAAGCCATGATCACCAGAGAAAATGTCAAAATTGAGGCAGCCACCATTCCGAAATCTTTGAGCAAGCCTGCAAGCCGTCCATGCAAAACTGCCACATAACCGAGCAGCGCAATCAAAGCCCAAGTTTCTTTTGGGTCCCATCCCCAAAAGCGGCCCCAAGAATAATCTGCCCAAATTCCACCCAAAATAATTCCGGGCGCCAAAAAGGCCACACCGATTTGTTTAGCCCGATAAATTCCAAGCACGATAGCTTTGATTTCGGCCTCATGGGCTTTTTCATCTCGGGCAAAATAGACCAAACCCAAATCTCCCAAAGCAAAGGCCAAGAAAAAGGCGGCGTAACTGATAGTGATAGTCATCACGTGGATAGTGAGCCAATAATTCGATCTTAGGACGGGCTCCAGTGGCTGAAGGCTTCCGTCCAAAACTGCCGGAGCCATATTTGCCAACACCAAACAAAAGGCCCCCACCATGGCACCCGCCAACAGCACAAATCTCCAGCGATAAAACGCTTCGATAACCATTGAAAACAAAATCGTCCCGAAAGCCACCCAAACTACGGTCTCGTACATATTTGTGACTGGAGGTCGACCCATCAGCATCATCCTCATCACCATGCCGCTGATATGGACTGCAAAACCACTCACCACAAAGGCCCATCCCACCTTATATAAGACACTTCGACCCAGGATCCACTGGAGGCCCAAAGCAACTACGGCAAATATATAGAGAACCCATGCCCATCGATAAGGATGAAAATTATTGTAAAAAACCTCGAGCGAAATCTGGGAATCTTCGGGGTACAATTTTGGGTTCTGAGCTCTCGCTGCCTGTGCAAACTCATGGGCCGCCAAATCAATTTTTTGAATCGCAGAACTCACATCGCCGCCGGTGGCAGTCGCCGCCAACATTTCGATGAAACTCTTGCTGACTCCGGCAAAGGACTCTTGAAGAGCCGGTGTCATCTCTGGCAAAGATTGCCAGGCTGTGACTTGAGAGTCCGGCGAAGGCGCTAGTCGCAGCATTCGACCCGAGGCAATCTCACGAAAGGTGTAGAGCTGACTTTCAAGACGTTGAATAGCTTGAAAATAAGGGTCAAGTTTTTCTTTGGTTTCGCGTTTGCTCTGCAGCTCCTGCATCACCAGAGCCAGGCGCTCATTGATCCAAATCTCTTTGAGGCTAAAATATTTTTTATCATTTTCGAGCTTGAGGGCTTTTTTTAAAAGATTGTGCTTGATCTCAATGAGCTCTTTGTTCTCCCAAGCCTCGGGCTGCAGGAGCCAGGTGAGAACAATTTCCTCAGCGGGTTTACCCTCAAAGGTCTCTTTCCCGTGAACCATCTGCAGGGCCTCTCGAGAAAAACTCTCAAGGGGCTTGATCCGTCCCGCATCTTGAACAGCGATCGATTTTAAACCGCCGCTAGCCGCACCGGCAACCCCACCAAAAACCAGAAGTGCGACTGTCAACACCAAGTTCATCAATAGCTGTTGCAAATTAGGCATTCATTTTCCTTGCTGCCGCTGAGGCTGCTTTTCGTTTGTCATAAAAAAGCAAAACGATTCCCAAACTTAAAATTAAAGAGCCTAGGTATTTGAGCGGGCGCCCAGGGTCGTAGTTGACCGACAAAATGGAAGTCGTTGGTTTGCCATCGGGCCCGTTTTGAAAACTGGCCTGGTAAAAGGTGAGACCATTTTGTTTGAGAGGTTCATTCATTGAAATCAAGTGCTGGCCCGTAACCCCAGGCAACTCCACCACACTTTGATAGGATGCCGCTCGATTGGTGCCAGGATATAGACCCATCTGAAAATCAGTGAGCTTCATTTCAAAACCAATATCGATCCGACGGTGGGAGTAGGCGACTATATATATACCCGATTTTGCGTACACCTTGACCACATCATCTAAGGCCACGGCGTATTCTTTGCCTTGGAACTTAAATTGGATGGCGGCCGTGGTCAGCGGCGTTGGGCGAGACAGCACCTTGAAGTCCCACTTCTCAACGGCTCGAGGAAAATAGCGCAAAACCTTGAACTCAAGATCCATCCAGCCTGTCTTCACGGATTCGCCCTCGCGAATAAGCCCGCTCACTGGGCGACGGGCCGGGTCCTTGTACAAGACAGAGTAACGAAGTCCCTCGGCGAGGGGCTCCACGTAGAGCTCATTGGCCCCCAACGAAACTTTCGGCGCTGGGCCGAGATGGAATTGCGCTGGGCCAAAATTGTGATGAGCCGTTTGGCCTTGCTTTTTTTGAACCATCCATTCATTGACATTGACACGTGAATTTTGAATTTGAAAACGGACTGCTGCTCCTGCTCTTTCGTCATCAATGGCTTCGATTTTTCGACTCGGTATTGCAAATGGCTTGTAATCATCCACTACCAGCTCGCCCTCAAGAACTGGAATTTTAAACGGCTCCTTTTCGCTCGGCCGATTTAAAAACAGATCGACTTCTTTTTGGAAGACCTTGGCAAAGCGATCGTCCTCGAGTGAGGACCACACGGTGATTTCGGTTTCAGGCAAGCGCACATACCGGTTGCCTCGACCAATTTCAAACGCCATGGTGCCATCAAGGCCATACTTCATGGTCACTGCAGCCCCCCAAAGCAAGGCCAAGATTCCGATATGAGCCATCACAAAAGAAATGTGTTTGCGCTTCCAGGGCCAGCGATCCACCATGACTGCGATCAGGCTGATAGCCAACATACCCATCACTGCAAACATCCATGGAGTTTTGTAAACCCACTTGGCGGCAACTTCAGCATTGTATTCGGCTTCGACCAGGGTGCCGGCGGCGATGATTATTGATAAAATACTAATGGTAAAAACTGCAAACTTCAAAGATGCTAAAAACTTATTCAATTTCGAATTCAATCGAAAAAATCGAGACCATTGCCGTTGGCTTTGAACCCCTGGCGACTTATCTTTAGAATCTGTATTTGAGGGCGGCACTGTTTGATCCACGGTGAGTCAACCTACTCCGTCTTGATTTCGGGGTCGAGGACTTTTGCAGAGTATTTCCGAAGGATCCAGATCGTTGGTGCGGTCCAGCGACCACTTGACGAGCTTAGACCATAAGCTCTTAATATAACATTTAGAGTCGACGAAAATGAAGGGGGCTAGACATGACTTCAGCCAAATCTCCGAGACATTGGATCTGGATCCGTGGACTTGCTCGGCACTCAGGCCACTGGGCTTTTTTTGAGGACGCTTTTCGTGAAAAATTTCCCGATGACATTGTTGAAATGCTGGACGTTCGCGGCAATGGCAATCAGGCCCACGCACCGAGCTTTTTGACTGTTGCTGAAAATGTTCGTGACCTCAGGGCCCGCTCGCAGATCTTGAAACAGGGGCCGGTTCATTTACTGACGATTTCATTAGGCTCTATGATCGGCATCAAATGGGCCGAGCTCTACCCAGAAGATGTTGCCAGCCTGACAGTCATGAACACCTCCGATGGCAAAAATTCTCTGCCTCATCAGCGCTTGAGATTTGGCAATTTAAAAAATCTCTTAACCATCGTCGCTGACTATAAAGATCCCGTCGCCGTTGAACTGAAAATTATGGAAATGATCGCGCAAAATGTCAGCGCCAAAGAAGAGTTGGCTCGCAAATTTGCCGAGACCCCGCCTACCAAGGTCTCCAATATTACTCGTCAGCTGGTAGCGGCCTCGATGTTCCGTTTGCCAAAAACTGCGCCGCATTTGCCGGTTCTTATTTTGGGCAGCAAGGGCGATCGATTCGTGAATCCTATCTGCAGCCAGCGGATCGCCGATGCTTGGGGCACTTCTGTGCATTGGCACGACAAGGCCGGGCATGATATCCCCCTAGAAGATCCAAATTGGGTCAGCGATGAGCTCGAACATTTCTTAAGTTGAAAACTACTTTTGAGCTTGAATCAGATCTGAACTGAGGATGTATCTCAAGGCCGCCTCGACCTGCTTTTGAACTTTTGTGGCCTTTTCTGGCAACAACTGCTTTGTCTCTTCATCCATATAAAGGGCTCGGTTCATTTCGACTTGAATGGCATGCTGACCTAAATCAGGCCTTCCATAGTTTTCACTCACCCGCCCACCCAAGTAGGGCCAATTATAGGCAACGCGAAAGCCCGCTCTGGCGTAGGCCGAGATTACTAAATCCACAAACTGGGGCTCACAACTTTTTTGACTGCAGTCACTGACCACAATTTCAGCCCGATACTCTCCTGGATCTCGGTGCATTTTTGTTCCTAGCGAGGGCATGCTATGAGCATCGAGATGAAAAACTTTTTTATGTCCTTGAGCGAATAGCATTTGGTACTGCTGCCGAACACGCTGATGGAAGGGCTCATAAATCAGATCAACCAATTTTTGATGCTGCAGCTGCGACATCGGCTTTAACATCAGGGGCTGATTGTGAGTCGTCACCACCCAATGAAAGCCTCGGTTGAAGGAGCCCGACGGATTGGTGCTTCCTAAAACCGAGTCACAGTCGATATCACTCGGAATACGATTTAGGTCTGCGGCATATCGGTGCCATTCGGTCTTCAGCGACGTGATATCTAATTTTTCAAGGCCAGGGGCGTACAGCTGATCGACAAAACGATCGACATCGCACATGAGAATTGGCTCCGGCAGTTGTTGAAGCCAGGCGCAGTCCTCTGGAACCCGCTCTCCCGAGTGAGGAATAGTGACAAAAAATGGTTTTTCAGATGCTTGTTTCATTTGAGTTGACCTATTGTCTGGTCAGGCTAACCTGAAGGCCTATGAAAATCTATACCAAATTCGGCGATCAAGGTCAGACCCGCCTCGTGGGTGGCGAATGTGTGCAAAAAAACAACCCGCGCGTGGAGTGCTATGGAACGGTCGATGAGCTCAATAGTGCCATTGGCCTCGCCATTTCCCAGATCGAAAAAGAATCCTCAAAATCTCTGCTGTCTTTGCGCGATCAGCTGCACCGAATACAAAACGAGCTTTTCAACCTAGGAAGCCTTTTGGCCTGCGAAAAGGTCGAAACTCTGCCGCTATTGCCGGCCCTGCAAGGCCCACACATCTCAAGTCTCGAAGCTGATATCGACAAGATGACTCAGGAGCTTCAGCCACTTAAAAACTTTATTTTACCGGGCGGTAGCCCACCTGCAGCTGCACTTCATATGGCCAGAACAATCTGTCGACGGGCCGAGCGCAACAATGTGGGCCTGATCGAAACCCTCCAAGGTAAATTGACTCCCACTGAAATCGAAACTCTTAACACCTGCTTGGTCTATCTCAATCGTTTGAGTGACTACCTGTTCACTGCGGCCCGATTTGCCAACTTTTCAATTGGCGTTGACGACCAGGTTTGGAAGAAATGAATCTCGAACTAGCGACTCCAGCGGACAATCAGGAGCTCTTAAACTTTTTCAAAGAGTTCCCGGTAAAAGGCCTTGTCGAGTTCAAGCTCGACCGCCTGGTTGATTATTTTGGACCCTATAAATTGCATTCTGATCATTTTCAAACCTATGTGCTGAAAGACAAGCTGAACAAGATTCAGGCAACGGCAACCTTTGTCTTTCGCGATGTCATGCAAGACGGAAAGGTCGAACGCATTGCTCTGGCAACTGACCTCAGAGTGGCCCCCAATCGAAATGCCATGCTTCAGTGGTCAGGACATATTTTGCCGGTCATGGAAAAAATTGCCCTCGAGGAAAACGTGACCCAATTCTTCTCGATGATCAATCTCACCGAGCCTGCCGGGATCAATCTTTTTGTTAAGCCCAGAGCCCTGAAACGCCCGATGCCGAGATCTTATCTCTACCGAAGGTTCAACTTAACCACTATACATGGCAAATTCCCGTGGGCTCCCCAACCATTACCGCATGTTAAAATACGCCGAGGGACAGAGCAAAATTTAGAGGCCTTACTTGCCTATATTCTGAAGCGGTCGGCCCACAAAACTTTCAGGAGCGTGTGGAACTTAGAAAGCCTGCAGGCCAAAGTCGCTCATATTCCAGGCATGAAGCTTGCGGATTTTTTAATTGCCTACGACAGCCACGAAAACATCATTGGCTGCATGGCCCCGTGGAGTTACAAGGGAATTCAGGATTGGATTCCCCGCTCTTACACGCTCAGAGCTCACAACTTTCGACAGTTTTTAAAATTTGGCAATGTCCTTGGCTGGACCCGAAAACTCTCAAAGCCGATTCGTTCTACCGGCCTTGAGGCCCCTCTCAAATTTCAGTATCTCACTCACTTGCATGTCGACAATGAAGACATCTTCGAGTGCCTGATTCATTCGGCCTACCAAAATGCCAGCGAAGATGAGTTCTTATGTTACGCTCAGCCTCAGCAGGACCTGCGCATTCAACCACCGGAGAGTTGGATTACCAGTCAAATTCCGCACGCTATGTACACAATGATCGCACCCCACAAAGATCCACCGGGCTACCTGCACCCGTCGATAAATTTAGATCCAGAAATCGAAGCTTACCTGATTTAGCATGGGCTCTGGAGCTGACTCCAGACTTAAGTCTCATTAGGTGTGTTTTAATACCAAGAACTAGCTGTTTTTGTTAGGATTTGCCATGGTTCACGACTAGGCCAGACAGCTTGTCGGGTCTTCTGGAATCGATAATTTTATGGCCTCTGAAATGAAGCCGCTGGATAGGAATTAAAATTGGCGAGCAACAAACCGTTTGATAAAAACAAGCCAGCTTTTGAAAAGCTCCTTCCCTATTTGTTTTTTATTTTTCTGGGTTACTGTGTAGCGGATCTTTTGATTCTGAATTTTCGCGACCTGATGCTGCCAAATCAGCCACCACCGGCTCATCCCAAACGGGCGAGCAGTCTGGACTCCAACAACCGAGGGGCCTACAATTCCATTATCTCACGGAACATCTTCAATCCGGAGGGAGTCATTCCTGATGCTCTCACTGCCGATGGCAAAGAGGCCAAAAAACCTCGCGAAGATATGCCTCCGGTGCCTTCACAATTGCCGTTGAATCTGGTGGGCACGATTGTGCACTCCAATCCCGAAAAATCAATTGCCAGCATTGAAATCCGAGGAAAAAACTCAGTTCTTCCTTTTACAATTAATCATGAAATTGAAAAGATCGCTACGCTCACAAAAATTGAACGCAACAAAGTTTTTTTACGAAACCTCAATAACAATCAGAACGAATATTTAGAAATGAAGTCGGCTTCAAAGATTTCATTTTCAGGTGCAAAGCCCATGGTCACCGAAGGCGTTAAAGCCAGTGGAGAGGTCAAACAGGTGGCGCCTAACAAGTTTGAACTCAAGCGCTCTGATGTTCTCAAGTACACTTCTGACATGGCCTCAGTGCTGCAGCAGGCAGCAATGGCCCCCAAGCGTGGTGCTAGCGGTGACATTGAGGGTTTTAAATTCTTATCCATTCAACCTGGCAGCATTTACACCCAGCTTGGATTTCAAAATGGCGATGTGATCAAAGGGGTCAATGGCGAGCCCGTAGATAGCCCAGCCAAAGCCATGGAACTTTACAATACTTTAAAAAATTCAAACAACATAAAAATCAAGGTTGAACGCGACGGACGCGACACTGACTTTGATTACAATGTGAATTGATTTTTTCAATTCACTGGAGGTCATGGATGATCAAAAAACAAAAGCTGGCAATGAGCCACTCAAGACCTGTTCGCAAAACTCGGTTGGCGACATCAGCCCTGGTCCTTAGCTTGTTGAGCTCTCAGGCCTTTGGTCAATTTGACGATTTTGGGGGCGATAGTTTTAATCCGCCACCACCACAACCCGCCAATGACTTTTCGACACCTCCTCCCCCACCCAGTCAGATTCAAGCCCCACCGGCGCCCACTGCTTTCCCTGCAATGCGTGGCTCCTCGAATGCTGGCAAAGAAGGCAAAGACGCAGCCTCTGGCGGGGTCCTCGGTAGCAAACAAAAAGATAAATTTGCCAAGTCCGCCATCGAAGACATTACCAACGAAAACTTTCCAGAGACCATCGACTCCTTCGACTTTCCAAATGCCGACATTCAGGACATCGTCAAAGCCATCTCTGAACTCACCGGCAAAAATTTTATCATTGACCAAGGTGTTCGTGGCAAAATCACGATCATTGCACCTTCCAAAATTACCGTCGCCGAGGCCTACAAAGCCTTCTTAAGCGCGCTGGCGATCAATGGGTATGCTGTCGTTCCGAGTGGAAACTTCTTGAAAATCCGCTCCGCCAGAAACGCCCAACGTGACAGCATCGAGACCTACTCCGGAGCTTATTTTCCGAACTCTGATCAGATGATCACGCGAATCATCCACCTCAAGCACATCAGCGCCGATTTGGTAAACCGTGATTTGCGAATCCTCACCTCCAAAGATGGTGAAATGTCGATTTACGCTCCTACCAATTCAATTATTATCTCTGACTACGGCGCAAATATTGAGAGGGTGATGAAAATCATCAGCCAACTTGACGTCCCCGGCTTTGAAGATCAGCTCGAAGTGGTCCCCGTGCATTATGCCAAGGCCAAGGACATCGCCGAGCTGATCGACAAGATCGTGAACAAAGGCGACAAGAGCGCCAACAACAGAACTGGCGGATTTTCAGCAGGAGTCCCGCGCTTCACCCGATCAACTACATCCGGAAGCCAGGGTTCGGCCTATTACTTGGTCTTTCCAGATGATCGTACCAATTCTCTGATTGTGTCAGGAAATAAAGCTGGCATCGAACGTATCCGAAAACTTCTAAAGCAATTGGACTTTAGGATTCGCCCCGAAGAACAAGGTGGCGTGAACGTCTATTATGTCAAATATGGTGAGGCCGAAAAAATCGCTCAAACCATGCAAGGGATTGCCAAAGACAGCGGTCCTAAATCTTCGGGCAGCAGTGGTGGGCCAGGTGGGCCTCTTGTCGTATCACCGACTCAAGGTGTCCAGGCCTCTCAAGAAATTTTTGGTGGCGACGTCAAAATTACCGCCGACAAAGGCACAAACTCTTTGGTGATTGTGGCCAGCAAACAAGACTATGAAGTGGTTCTCAATTTGCTATCAAAGATTGATATTCCTCATGATCAGGTTTTTGTCGAAGCTGTAATTATGGAGATGAAAGTGGCTGACAATACCGACTATTCAATTGGCTACTACAAATTTGACGAGTCTGGAACCGGAGCCAAAACAGGCTTCAACGGGATCTCTTCAAACAGCGTCAACTCCCTCACAAATCTTCTGCAGCCCAATGGTGGTGCGGGAGCTATCTTGGGTTTTGGCAGCGGGGACACAGTGACTATCAAGGGGCAATCCGGCACCACAACAACTATTAACTCTCTGCTGGGCTTTTTGACCTTTTTGAAAAAGAACGCAGCCGCAAATATTTTATCAACCCCACAGGTATTAGCCATGGACAACCAAGAGGCCACGATTGAAGTGGGTGACAAAGTCATCACTGGTGGCAACTCGACAACCTCAACCACCGGCACGACTGTGACACCGATTTTTGAGGACGCAACGATCAAGCTGAAAATCAAGCCGATCATTTCTCCAGCTACTAACTCGATCCGCATGGAGCTCGATCAATCAGTGAAGCAGCTGTCAACTGCAAATACTCCCAAGGGCTTTCAGGATACAGCGCAGCCACTTGCGACCCGCAATATTAAAACCAACATTGTTGTTAACAACGGCGACACAGCTGTGCTTGGCGGCCTCATGAAAGAGGACGAATTTGAAGACATCACCAAGGTGCCTTTGTTGGGCGATATTCCGGTGATTGGCTGGCTGTTCAAATCTCGCAGCATGAGCAAGCAAAAAACCAATATGATGATTTTCTTAACACCTAAGATCATCCGCAACAGCGAGGATCAAAAAGAGCTGTTGAGTAAAAAAATGGATCAACGCCTCAAATATGTGAAGAGCATTGGTGGCCGCGATCCTTATGGAGAAGTGGCCGACGACTTGCAAAAGAAGACTGCAACCACCAAGGGCTCCACTCAAAGCCCAACGGGCGAAGGGATCAAGTAATTCATGGCCGGCAATATCGACGTTACCAATGTGCTTTCAAAAAATATGGGAATGAGCCCAGAGCAGATCAAATCTGTACTGGCCAACCCCAGTTCGATGGGCATTCAAAGCATTGGCGACTCGTTGGGCACCAAGGATTACACCACAGCTGATGAACTGATTGCAGAGCTGTGCCGCGAGATCGGGCTCGATTATATCAAAGACATTCCGGTCAATGATATATCGGTGGATCTGATTCGTGACCTGCCGATCAATTATGCCAAACAAAATTCGATCCTCCCCTACCGCGAAGAGAGCGATTGCCTGATCGCTCTGACCAGCAATCCGGTCAATCTGAAGGTTTTAGATGATTTGCGGGTGATGTTTGGCAAGCGCATCCGACCCCTGATTTCGACATCGTCTAAAATTCAAGATGCCATCAACAAGGTCTACGAAAAGAGCACCGCCAACTTGGCTGGCCTCGATGGGATTGAAGCCGAAGACTATGATCTCGATGATCCTATCGTCGATCTCTTAGAGGCTGGCGAAGATGATGCCCCTGTGATCAAACTAGTGAACTCCCTGCTCTTCAGGGCTGTTAAAGAAAAGGCCTCTGACATTCACTTGGAGCCCTACGAAAAAGACATGTCGGTGCGCTTTCGCATTGACGGTATCTTGTTTGATATTTTCAAACCCCCTAAAAAATTACAGAATGCCATCACTTCGAGACTGAAGGTTATGGCCAACCTGAACATCGCTGAAAAACGACTCCCCCAGGATGGTCGGATCCCGCTCAAAGTGGGCGGCAAAGATATCGATATCCGTATGAACGTGGTTCCGACCTCACATGGAGAGCGCATTGTTATGCGTTTGCAAGACAGATCCAATGTGGTTCTCGAGCTAGAGCAACTGGGATTTTCAGACGATCACCTGCGAAAAATTGATGATCTTATTGAACGCAGCTACGGAATCATTCTGGTCACCGGCCCCACCGGCTCGGGCAAATCGACCACTCTGTACGGAAGCCTGACTAAGCTCAACAAACCCGACGTGAATATTCTGACTGTCGAGGACCCTGTGGAGCAAAGAATTCATGGAATCGGACAAGTGCAGGTCAATGCCAAAATTGGACTGACCTTTGCGGCCGGCCTCAGAGCCTTTTTGCGTCAGGATCCAGACACTATCATGGTCGGCGAGATTCGTGACCTCGAAACTGCGGAGCTTGCAATCAATGCCTCACTCACAGGTCACTTGGTGCTCTCAACCATCCATGCCAATGACTCAGCGGGAGCCTTTCCGCGACTTTTAGATATTGGGGCTGAACCCTTTTTGATCGCCACTTCGATCTTAGGTATCATTGCCCAGCGCCTGGTACGTGTGCTCTGCCCGCACTGCAAGTTGAAGCATGAGCCTTCTGATTTTCAGCTGGGACTTTTGGGCCTCAAACGCTCCGATGTTCAAAACGCCAATGTCTGCAAACCCATTGGTTGTTCGCAGTGCAATATGAAGGGCTATATTGGCCGAACCATTATTGCAGAGATGCTTCTTGTCAATGATGACATTCGCTCATTGGTGATGCAACGTAAGGATGGTAATTCCATCCGTAAAGTGGCAGTTGCTGGTGGAATGAAGACATTTCGAGATCACGGGATATCTAAAGTTCTATCTGGAATAACTACTATCGAAGAATTGATGAGCAACACTCAACTGGATATATAGCATCATGCCCATTTTTGAATATCGTGGCCTTTTAAAAAGCGGCAAAAACACCAAAGGTGTAGTGGATGCCGAAAACAATCGCGCGGCCAGGGCCAAGCTCAAAAAAGATGGTATCTTCGTCGTTGAGCTTAAAGATAAGAAAAAGGCGATCGATGCATCGGCCAAAAAAAAGAGAGGCGGCAGCCAAAAATCAGTGGGCGTTAAAGATCTCTCGCTGATGACCCGCCAGCTCGCAACTTTGATCAAAGCCAATATCCCTCTGGTCGAGGCCATCGGCGCCGTTTCGGAGCAAGTTGAACACCCCACGCTGTCTGAAGCCATGGCCGACTGTAAAAACATGGTCAATGAAGGAAGCACCTTTAACAAAGCTCTCTCCAAGTACCCAAACATCTTCAACAATATCTACGTCTCCATGTGTGAGGCCGGCGAAGCCTCGGGAACCCTCGATGTGATTTTGTTGCGGCTAGCAGAGTTCACCGAGGCCCAAAATGAACTGCGCTCCAAAGTCAAAGGTGCACTCACCTATCCAGTGGTGATGCTGGTGGTGACTTTTGGTTTGATGGCCTTTTTATTTGTCTTTGTAATTCCAAAAATGGTTTCGGTTTTTGAAAGTGCGCCCAATCTCAAACTCCCCTGGTATTCGGAAGCCATCATCAATACCTCCACCTTTGTGGTCAATTAC
>Ga0228698_1000833_pt1 | contig 18336 bp, 20 predicted proteins | sample McNCre117_Aug_MG_FD_178015 | JGI IMG/M metagenome (GOLD analysis project Ga0228698, IMG submission 178015) | Freshwater microbial communities from McNutts Creek, Athens, Georgia, United States - 1-17_Aug_MG | ecosystem: Environmental > Aquatic > Freshwater > Creek | place: USA: Georgia...
GGCTGAGGCAAACTACTACCGGCAACTCGCCAGTCAGGCTACCGAGGTGGCCGCCTGACTTAACCCAACGAGCCTCCGCGAATGCCGGGGCGGTTCAGTTCCATGCCGACAAGGGCGCTTATCCCAACGATCTTGAAGATTTGGTGACCCACCGATACCTCAGAGCGCTGCCATCCAACCCCGTGTCGGGGGCTGTTGACTGGATCGTGGTGCCTCCCGCGCAAGGCCAGGCAGGGCGCGTCTTTGATGTGTCTGCCCCAGCCGCGTCGGTTCAGTCGAGTCAAGACGAGGCGCCCCAGTGACGATGCGCGCCGGCCTCGCATGCCAATCGGCGGGGCAATGGCGTTTGGCGGACAGCCGCCCATGGCGCTCCAGAGCATCCATGCCACCTTGCCGGGGCGCAATCTTGCTCGCCTTGTTGGTGGCACTGGCTGTGCTGGCGTGGGCGGCCGCCGCCAGCGTGGCCGTGTTGGGGCCGGTGACTGCAAGAAGCCAGGAGTCAGAACTGCTCGATATTGGTGAGCAGTACCGACGAGCCATCCAGTCCTACGTGGCTAGCTCGCCGGGTGGGATCAGGCAGTACCCAACTCGGCTGGAAGACCTGGTCAATGACAACCGGTTCGCCCAGCCCAGGCATCACTTGCGCAAATTGTTCCGCGATCCCGTGAGCCCCCACCAGCCTTGGGGCCTGATCAAGGTGGGTGAGGCAATCGTCGGGGTGCGCAGCCAGTCCACGGCCAAGCCGTTCAAGACGGCGGGGTTTTCGGCTGAGCAGGTGGGGTTCGCGAGCGCCAGAAGGTACGCAGACTGGCAGTTCAACGTTGGTCTGTCGCGTCCTTGAGTTCCGGCGGGAGGCCTTCCCGCCGTTGATGACGCATTGCTGGACATTGTTCCGCCAGCCGCTTATCCACAGTTGAGATGACGCGCGGGAGCTGATATCCAAGGCGCGGCGCGGTTGCAACTTGTAGCATTCGACGAGCGCGTGCTTTCAACTGTTAGCTTACGCGGCTTCCATTGGCCGTACGTTGGTCCGACTTGGAGTCGGTCCCGTTGATGCGACCTGATTACCCGATTCGGTCGTCCTGTCGCCAAGTCAGTCTCCACGCAGGCGGTACGTCGAGAAATATGATTAACGGAATATGCCCGTACAACCCGCGTCGACCGTTCTATTTGAACGATGCGCTTCTAGCGTTTGGCGTGCCCGTCCCTTCGGTGAACTGCACTTGCCCATAGTAGAAATGCCAACCCTTCCTGAAGACGATTTCGAGAAGCTCAAGAAGTTCATGGGGCTCTTCTATGAGTGGTTCGAGGCAACGCCCCAGCATCCGCCAGAGGTTCATCCACTTGTGGTGATGGAAGGCCTGGAGTAGAAGTCACGGTCTCAAGCAAAGCGTGGACTTGAGATGGCGATCAATGACTGCGTCGAGGTGTCTTGCGGATGGAGCCCCGACGTAGTGGCGCTGGCTGACAAGAGGTTCGTACTCAACGGCGCACCCTCACTGTCCCAAGTTAGGGCGAGGTACTCGCGGAAGTACCTTCAGGTGCTCAAACGAGGGAACATCAAGTCCCTCACAGAGTATTACTTGGTGAAGGGAATACTCGACGGTGGTGGGGTAGAGCCGGGTGCCGATGAAGCCGGGAAATTGGCTGCCATGCTTGCCGACTATGAGAGCCGTGTTCCGTGAGTGCATGGGCGAACGGAGGCGGCTTGTGGCGCGAGACCACTGGCTTTGAATCACCGAGCGGCGCTGTTCAGGCAACACGAGTGTCCGGCAACCCTGGATCGACTGGGCGCCAGGCCGTGTCGCTGCAGCCTGGACTTGCTAGATACGACGAAAGCCAAGTACTTCAGCTTGCATTGGTGTGCCCATTGATGTACGATTTTATTGCATTAAATGTTCACTATTTGGAGGCTGCGATGAATGGGCTACAAGGCAAGGTCGAAGCCGCTTTGGAAGCGTTCTGGGACGAACGAGCGATTCCTGATGATTATGGTGAGGCTGCCACGGTGGATGACTTGGTAGGGCCCGTAGAGTCCATGGTTGCAGTCGACGTGCTGGTGGCCCTGGACAACATCACCGGGATGAAGCTGCCGAACTCGGTCATTCAGGCTGGTGGCTACAAGGCGAAGGCGGAGTTCGTCACTAAGCTGACTGCCGCAGTGCTCGACCACGTAGCCAAGAAGTTAAAATCATGAGCAAGGCCGCAGACAACACCGAGGAGCCGGATCGAGTGCAACTGGGCCGGCGTCTCCGAGAGTCTCGGGAGTACGTGGGCCTCTCGCAGGAAGAGGTCGCGTTCGCTCTGTCCATTTCCCGGCCAGCTGTGGGCAATATCGAAGCGGGCTCGCGCAAAGTCGAAGCATTCGAGTTGAACAAGTTGAGCGAGTTGTACGGTCGCACGGTGGGTTACTTGTTGACGGGCGACTCGACGGCCGAAGATGTGCGAGTGGCCTTTCTTGCGCGCGCAACGAAGGGTTTGTCTGAGGGTGACATGGAAGAACTTGCCCGCTTCGCGGCTTTCTTGAAGAACTCCCCGAAAGCGAAGAGGCGCGCCCCATGAATGCGGATGGCGACGCCCTGCTGACCGCTGCGCGCCGAGCAGCCGAGGTTTTGGAGGAATTCGAAGCAAAGAAGCGCATCGAGGCCGGCTACACCCGAATCGACGCCGAGCAGATTGCCTCGGATTCTGACGTCGTCGTCATTTATCGCAAGTTCGACCTGCTGCTTGGTGGCTTCCTGGTCGAGTCCGGCAACCCGGGCATCATCGTCAACTGGGATCGCCCCCGTGGCCTGGTCCACATGACGTGCGCGCACGAGCTCGGACACTTCTCTCTCGGCCACGGGAGCACTTCAGACACCACGGTCGATGTCCCAAAGAGTGCAGCCCTTGTCGAGCGTACGGCCAATCAGTTCGCGTATGCCCTTCTGGCCCCAGCGTGGCTGGTCGCACAGACGATGCGCAATCACCGTTGGGGCCGCGCCAGCTTGCGCAATCCAGCCATCGTGTACCAAATGTCGTTGCGGCTGGGAATGAGCTACGTAGCCATGGCTTGGTCGCTCGTTCGCCTGGGTCATCTGACTCCCGCTGAGGCGGGTGAGCTCTGTGAAGTCGCCCCCGTCACCATCAAGCGCGCACTGCTCGGTGGCGCTGCGCCCAATGATTCGCGCAAAGATGTATGGATGCTGACCGAAGCTGATCGAGATCGCGTGTTGGAGCCTGGAATCGGTGACCAACTGGTCTTCGATCTACCTAACCACGCCACCTCGGGCCACCTCTGGACAGTAAACGAAGCGCTGAGTGAGGGCTTTATGCTCAAGCCGTTTGTGCGCGATGCGCGCCACGCACGCGCGCCACAGGGCGCCGACGTCATCGTTGGAGGTGATGGCGCGAGGCTGCGTTACGAGCTAACCAGGCTGCACGATACCGGCGCTGCGGATCAGCGCACTTCCCCCGACTCTTCGCCTACCGCCGAGGACCCCGACGCCGTGCCTACGCTCGAGGCAAGAAAGAAGGCTATCGCGCTCAGAGAGCTTGCGCCCTGGAAGCGGGAGCAAGCACCCCTCGCACAGATCATTATGTTCGCGGAATTCGAACGGCTCGACGGTGGCCTGCCGCAGGCTGAAATCGATCGACGGTTGGCGAGGATGCGGCCTGCCTGATGATCTCCACTCAAATCGATTTCTCGGCCCGGCTGGGCGCAGCTCGGGACCAAGGCCGGCGGCCGACGTGCCTAGCATTTGCGGGATCTGACCTCAACGCTGAGGCGAATGGCATAGGGCATTTAAGCGTCGAATACCTTTGCCACCATGCGGCGAAGCTCGCCGGAAACTGGTGCCCAGGCCGCGGCTTCGGGTTGGACGATGTCCTTGGCGCGATCCGCAGCCCTGGTCAGCCGCTGGAGTCGGCCTATCCGTATCAGCCTGACGGTCACGACACGCCTCTGACCGAGCCTGACGACGCTGCGGAACTGGTCAGTTCTTCGACTGCGCGTTACTTGGTCCTGACAGTTCCTGATGTTGTGCAATTGATCGCGGCTGGGAAACCCGTTGGTCTCGTAGTCCAGGTTTCTCAGTCGCTCATGGCACCGGTAGACGGGGTTATCGCGTTCGATCCGCTTGTGCTACCGGACCAGTTCCACGCGCTGATTGGCGTCGGCTTGGGAGTGGAAGAAGACTCGGGCCAGATGTACCTGCTGGTTCGAAATTCTTGGGGCCAATCATGGGGGAAGCTTGGCCATGCTTGGCTCTCCACTGCTTTACTGGAAATTCTGCTTGTGGAAGGCTTTTTGATCTGACCATGGCCAAGCTCTTTGATACCGAAGCACGCGTAGTCCCGACCTGGCTGGCAGCATGCAGGTACCTGAACGCGCAGAAGAAGCGGCAAGGCAGGAACTTGCTCCTGGAGATCACTAATCCGCTGACGATCACAGCATCGGACCGTGACGTGATGGCAAAGGTCGATACGGCGCTCGCGCACTGCAATCTCACTTTGAAAACCGTCGCAGGGACAATATTCCCGCTGGCCCTTTACAAGCAGTTCGGTCGACCTGGCTACTATGAAAAGTACAAGGAGATGCTTAAGCGAGGTAAAGCCGACAACACCTGGGGTACCTACGCACATCGCATGATTGAGCGGCCTGGCAGGGAGCCTGGCACGACGATCAACCCGCTCGACTACCTGGTGTGGAAGCTCAGCAATCAGCCAACGAAGGCAGACGGCAGGATCAGCTCGTTCACTGCTACCTATGAATTGAGCGTCGCTGACCCGGAAGCGGATCTACAGGCACAGCCAGAGTCCGAGCCCGAATGGCAATGCGATCTTCAATTTGAGCCGGTTGAAGGGGACGTGCCGACATATAACCCAGCTCTCGACATGAAGGAATGGCTGGGTCTGCCATGCCTCTCGCATCTGAGCTTCAAGCGCGTCCAGAAGGGTTCAGCGTATGCGGTCGACTTGACGGCAATTTATCGCTCGCACCACTATTGCGCTCGCGCGCTCGGCAATCTGCTGGGTCTGGCACAACTGCTGTCCTTTGTTGCAAAGGAGAGCGGGCTTGACGTTGGCACTCTCAGCTGCCTATCCACCCATGCGGAACTCGATGTGGGCAAATGGGACGGCGTTGGGGTAGCAAACGTCGTATTGGCGGAGTGACGGCATCGCTCCGGAGTTAGAACAGTGCAGCCTGCGGCGTGGCGGCGACTGGCCGCATCTCCGAACCGTATATCCGCTGCATGCCTTGACGAAAATCTGTGACGCCTCCGTAGCTGGGATGGCGTACGCATTCGACTTCGACGCCGAAGGTTGATGCATAGGCAACGGCGTCCTGGCCAATGCAAACAATGCGACTGATTTTCAGCCATTCAATCAGCGTGTGATTCAGTTCCGTGACCTCGGAAAGCTCACGTGCGGCGAACTTTCTGTTGGTCATTGGGTCGTCCGGATCATGTGGGTGAAACGGGAACACGTTCCACAGCAGCGGCGGCCGTTCCAGACGCGCCAGCACAGCCCAGATCTCGGTCGCGGTGCGTTCGGCGATCGAAGGCCCCTTAGTCGCCTTGCTTGGCGAAGAACCTGGGTAATGCTCAGCAATCAAGGGCAGGCGCGCTTCGTCGGTCAGCGCCAGACCCGTGCGGCGCCCACCACGGTAACCGAGGTCTCGCCCCATCCAGATTGTGTTTGTGCCAAGGCTCTCAACAGCGCCAAGATAGTCGCGCAGATTCTTGCGCCGCAACGCGGGTGCATTGACCAGGTCGTGGACCTCGCAGTGATCGCGGTAGGGGTTGAATACGCCATGCAGTTGAACGTCAGCCAGTGCAGCAACGAATTCGCGTGGGTTCATGGTTTTGACACAGGTAGAGGGGGCGGAAGAACAGCGCCGACTTCTCGGGAACGCCGGGGCTTTGGAGGAAGGGCGGGCTCAGGTGGTAGAACCAAAGGCTTGAAGCCGATCTTGTGTGCCTCCATGTCGACAGTGACGATGCCGCTGCCAGCTGCACTGAGTTCGCGGAAGACTTTGAAGCCCTCGAGGATTGCAAGCTCCCATTGCCAGAGCGAACAGTCGGCCACCTCGTAGCCTTCGACCATGTCCTTCACCTGCTTCAGCAAACCATATTCGAGCTTGCCGACCTCAGTGTGCTTGTAAAAGGCATTGCGGTCTGCGTGGTTGAAGATCCACGTCGCAATGCCTTCCTCAATGATCGCAGCTCGAGCCCCATCTTCGTTCTCGTCCTTTTCCGGGTCAGATTTGCGCTTGATTTTCAGCAATGCTCGAATCACTGGCGACCACCCCAGGTGAGCCACATAGGCCAGATGAAAGACGTCATGGAACCTGTAGCCATCGGGCTCCGAGCGGTTGTCGGTCAGCCGATCGCCAACATTTACGTTCCGAATTTGCTGGATGACGTAGGGGCGCTCATTAACCTGCCCCTTGTTATAGAGGCGCTCGATGAAGGCCACTTCGAACTGGCGCTCAAATCTCTCGTGAGCAGGTGATGTTTCGTCGAAGTGAGGGAGGTATTTGGCACCTTGGCGAGGCCAGCGCGATTCAAATTTCTTTAAGTTCTCGGAGACCACATCGACGAACTTGAGATCGAAAAGCCAAGCGACGGTCACCAGGTCTGCCAACAACACGGCCAGCAAGGCCGGCGGCGTAGGGCTCACAAGATCAGGCGAGCTGGGAACGCCCATCAACTGCCCAACATGGTGACCCAAATCGGATAGCACCTGGACGCGATCCATCGCCCGAAGTTGCTCGCTGCACATCGCATAGATCCCATCGAAGGGCAGGAACGTGAGCTGGCCCGTCGGTGGGGGGCTGGAAACCTCAAACCGACGCTTCAACTCGCTGAGACCCGCCACGCCGATTTCAGGCAGGCTGTGGCCGTAGCCGACAGCGACTTCCGTCAGGTACCAAAGGCAGTCACCAAGCTCTTCCAGAACGACCTGCTGCTTCGCGATCCCGTAGTCGCGGTACGACTTCTTGACGGCAGCCAGAAGTCCGCCCACCTCACCAATGAGACCAAATCTGAGTTGGTGAAGCGCCTCGTCCTTGCCCTTGAACTGGTTCGCCTCATCAGCTCGCTGCTGATATTCCTTCAGCGTTACCAGCGGTGCACCGTTGCTTGAGATTGCCGACTTCTTCATGATGTTGTCCCTCCCAATTTGATTTGGTCAGGACTGTGACACAGCCGGCGCTTCCAATTTCAGCTCGCGCTTGAGCAGCTTTGAACAAGTGATGATGGTCTGTCGGTCGCCCATGCTCGCACCCATGGTCAGGGCTCGATCACGGACGTTGACGGTCACGTCGTAGTGGGGGTACACAGACTTCGACTGGAACCACGCTTGGCGCAAACCCAGGCGCCGGGCGAATGCATGGACTTCCGACAGCGTGTCCGCAACAAGATGACACCAAAGCTTCCCGCGCCACGGGATCTGCTCGTCATCAACGTAGACAGTCATGTCTTGCCTTTATGCAAATTTGGTTGCATAATAATATGCAAAGATATGCCAAAAAGCAACCCCCTTGCGGATTCGAAGTCTCTTGGTTCGGAGCTTCGAAAGCGCCGGAAAACTCTGATGAAGACGCTCACGGAAATCGCTGAAATCAGCTCCGTGGACGTTGGTCAGCTTTCACGCTTCGAGAACGGGATCATGAAGCGCGATGGAGGGAATTTGCAAATTTATCTTAAGACTTTGCGAGAACTCGAGGGCGCTGCGGCGTCCACAATGTCGCCAGGGGTAGTCGAGAGATTTGCGGCTGTCATCAACCGCTCCACTCGTCATGCCAAGGCTGCCACGGCATTTGTGGATGCACTTGAACAGTTAATGTGACGGCATAGAAAGGGTCTTGGCCTTATCCGGGCTAACACGTCAACCAGCTGCCATTGATCCCTTTTGATAGGGTGCTTAGTCGCAGAGCGCCGGCTCGTGACATGAGCCAGTTGAAGCTCGTAGCGTGTTGGCGCCAGCCCAAAATTGACCAGGCGGGGAGGCGGACAAAAACTTGGACTGGTTATGCAGCCAGGCCCAGGCTCCTGCCGTGCTCGGCAGGGCTGAGGAAGCCGAGCGAGCTCTTGATGCGAACTTCGTTGTACCAGCGGATGTACGCGTCCAGCGCGGCGATGAAGTCTTCGATGGTCGTCGAGAGCCAGTCTCGCGCGAAGAACATCTCGGTCTTCAGCCGCCCGAAGAAGCCTTCGCAGGCTGCGTTGTCAGGCGAGCATCCTTTGCGCGACATAGAACGAACCAGCATCGCCTCCGTGATTCTCGTCAGCCAGCCTGGCCAGCGGTAGTGTCCGCCGCGGTCAGAGTGGACCATTGGCCGGTCACCGCAGGCAGCGACCTTGTCGATGGCCGCATCGAGCATCGTGTTGACCAACTCGGCGTTCGGCCGTGTACCGATCGACCGGCTGACGATCATGCCGTCGAAGCAGTCGATCATTGGCGACAGGTAGACCTTGCCCGCGGGAATCTGGAACTCCGTGATGTCGGTGAGCCACTTCTCGTTCGGAGCGTCGGCACTGAAGTTGCGGTTCAGAAGGTTGTCGGGCGCCGGACTGATCTCGCCCATATACCAGCCGTATCGGCGCGGCTTGCTCGTTGCGGCGACCAGGCACTCCTGCTTCATCAGACGGCGAATGACCTTCTCGGAGATGCTCACCGATTGATCGTTCAGCGACGCGTGGATCCGCCGGTAGCCGTAGCAGCGGTAGTTGCGCTCGAAGATGTCGGTCATGGCCTGGCGCACGTCGGCGTACTTTTCGGCCATCTCGGGCCTGGCCCGATGGAAGAAGCAGGAACTGCGCGGCAGGTCCAGTTCGCCGAGCAGTTCGGCCAGCGAGTAGGTCGCTCTCAGGGCATCAACCAACTGCGTCTTCTCCCGATTCGTCAGCTCTTGCCGGTCGATGCCCAGTTCTTCTTTTAAAAGTTCATTCGCCTTCTTCAGCAGGTCCTTCTCAAACTGCAGGCGCCTGATGTCCCGTCGCAGCGCCTCGACCTGTTGTCCCAGTTCGGCTCGGTCAGAGGTTGCGGGAGCATCTTGCTGGCGCTTCATGGGTACGGGTGCGTCGTGGCCAAGCAATTGATTCTTCCACTTGTACAGCGAGCCTCGGGTCACGCCCACATCGTCGGCCACCGCCTGCGCGCTCGTCGGCCGCATACACAGGGCGATGACAGCTGACTGCTTGGCCTCGGGCGCCAGTTCGGGGACTCGTCCCCCGACGCAAATGCGCCCTTGCGGATGAACCTGCGCGATCCAAGCAGACAACAGGTCCCGAGATGTCTTGCCCAGCGACCTGATCGTCGCCGCGATGCAGCGGCCGTGCTCAAGGTAGTGCTCTACGGCCCGGTCCTTCTGTGCCTGCGAGTACCTGGGCGGACGAACGTAACCGACGGGCAAGTGGCCCTACGCCTCGTTACTCGCGATACCAGTCCTTCAAGGCGTTCTCGGTCGGGTAGCCGAGCTGGCGAATCGTCTGGCCGACGCATTTGCCCAGCTTGATGTAGAGCTTGACGGCTCGAAGCCGATCTTCGTGTGAATACATGAACTACCTCTCCAGGTAGTCCAAGAAATCGTCCGCACCCCCCCGTGGAGCAGTTTTCAGTCGGTGCCAACAGACACGATGACAGGCTAGAAGGCGGAAACGCGGCTGCGCTGCTGGCTGTGACAACAGGTTGCTCCGGTCAATCTTGGGTCTGCGCCAACTCGACACGCAACAAGGAAATGCCCATCAGATCGGCAATTTTCGATCCAAATTTCGCAACTAATTCAACTTGTCGCGAATATCGACCTTGCTGTCACTTTCGGCAACTCGGCAGGCGCCAGGTTGACGGTGATGCGCTTGTTGTGCGGAAAGGCCAGGCCCGAGTTGAGCAGCGCCGCCCGCACCCGCTCCCTGGCCTCCTTCACTTCGGTATCGGCCAAGCCCACCAAGGTGAAGGCGGGCAGGCCGTTGGCCAGATGAACTTCAACCTGAACCGGCGGCGCCGCCAGGCCATCCAGGGCCCGGCTGGTGATCACGGACAACGACATCTTGTCTCCCCAAACTGCCCAGCCATTGTGCGCGAGCTGCCGCGCCGCATCTTGGTGCACCAAGGTGGTGCAAAAAGCGGCCTGGCGCTGTTCTGGTGCGCGGTTTGGGAGGCGGCATGCCGCAAGTTGGCCCGCTTTCACCGCTTTGGGGCGCTCACACAGCGGCAACAAGTTGGCACGGATGCTGCAAAGGAAGGTTCGAACCGAATTTCATTCGCCCCTTCACCCCTTTGGAGCCCTGCACCATGCAAAAGACCCTTCTCGCCCTCGCCGCTGCCGTCGCCGCCACCGCCATGCCCGCCGTGGTTCACGCCGCTGACGCCGCGCCCGCAGCGCCGGCCGCCGCCTCGATCGCCTACAACGTGGGCGTGGTCACCGACTACCGTTATCGCGGCATCTCGCAGTCGCGCCTGAAGCCCGCCCTGCAAGGTGGCATCGACTACACCAACCCCAACGGCGTGTACCTGGGCACCTGGGCTTCGACCATCCAGTGGGTCAAGGACGCTGGCGGCAAGTCGGACGCCGAAATCGACCTGTACGGTGGCTACAAGGGCGAGATCAGCAAGGATGTCTCGTATGACGTCGGCGGCCTGTACTACCTGTACACCAGCAACAACCTGAACCCCAGCGCCAACACCTTCGAAATCTACGGCGCCGTCACCGCCGGCGTGTTCACCGCCAAGTACTCGCACGCATTGACCAACACCTTCGCGTTTGCCGACAGCAAGAACAGCGGCTACCTGGATCTGTCGGCCACGTTTGACCTGGGCAATGGCCTGAGCGTCGCCCCGCACGTGGGCCACCAGACCATCGCCAAGACCAGCGCCGCCAGCTACACCGACTACTCGGTCACCCTGACCAAGGACTTCGGCAACGGCCTGGCCATCACCGGCGCGCTGGTGGGCACCGATGCCAGCAAGACCGGCTACGTCACGCCCGCTGGCAAGTTCACGGGCAAGAACGCCGTGGTGCTGGGCGCCAAGTTCACTTTCTGATGCGCCTGTTGCGCTGAACTGGAGAATCAACATGAAGATGGTGACTGCCATCGTCAAGCCTTTCAAGCTTGATGAAGTCCGCGAAGCCCTCAGCGCCATTGGCGTGCAAGGCATCACGGTGACCGAAGTCAAGGGCTTCGGCCGTCAGAAGGGCCACACCGAGCTGTACCGTGGCGCTGAATACGTGGTCGACTTCCTGCCCAAGGTGAAGATCGAAGCAGCGGTGGACGACAGCGTCGTCGACCGCGTGATCGAGGCCATCGAGTCCTCGGCCCGCACCGGCAAGATCGGTGACGGCAAGATCTTCGTGGCCCCGCTGGAGCAGGTGGTCCGCATCCGCACCGGCGAGACCGGCAAGGACGCGCTCTAACCCCCGATTGGCGCGTGCGGCCTGGGCGCCGCATGCCCACCACCATCCCCTTTGATTTCTTCTGAAAGTATCACCATGAGAAAGCTCATCGCTTCCCTCGCACTGGGCCTGGCGGCCTGGAGTTTTGCGGGCAGCACGATGGCGCAGGATGCCGCGGCATCCGCGCCCGCTGCCACCGCTTCGGCGGCTGTGGCCACGGCCCCGGCGGCTGCACCGGCCAGCGCCCCTGCTGCAGCCGCTTCGGCTGACGCCGCATCGGCCGCTGCCTCCACCCCCGTGGCCAACAAGGGCGACAACGCCTGGATGCTGGTCTCGACCCTGCTGGTCATCATGATGACCGTGCCTGGCCTGGCCCTGTTCTACGGCGGCCTGGTGCGCAGCAAGAACATCCTGTCCGTGCTGATGCAAGTGATGGTGACTTTCTCGCTGATCGTTGTGCTGTGGGCCCTGTACGGCTACAGCCTGGCTTTCACCGAGGGCAACGCCTTCATCGGTGGCTTCGACCGCATCGGCCTGAAGGGCATCTTCGATCCGATCAAGGGTGACTTCGCGATGGCGGCCACCTTCAGCAAGGGTGTCTACATTCCCGAGCTGCTGTTCGCTGCCTTCCAGGCCACCTTCGCCGGCATCACCTGCTGCCTGATCGTCGGTGCCTTCGCTGAACGCATCAAGTTCTCGGCCGTGCTGCTGTTCTCGGCGCTGTGGTTCACCTTCAGCTACGCCCCCATCGCCCACATGGTCTGGTTCTGGATGGGCCCTGACGCCTACAGCAGCAAGGCTGTGGTCGACGCCATGAACGCCAAGGCCGGTTACCTGTGGAACCTGGGTGCCCTGGACTTCGCCGGCGGCACGGTGGTGCACATCAACGCCGCTGTCGCTGGCCTGGTGGGTGCCTTCATGATCGGCAAGCGCGTGGGCTACGGCAAGGAAGCCATGGCGCCTCACAGCCTGCCCCTGACCATGGTTGGCGCTTCGCTGCTGTGGGTGGGTTGGTTCGGTTTCAACGCCGGCTCGGCGCTGGAAGCGGGCAACTCGGCTGTGCTGGCCTTCATGAACACCTTCACCGCCACCGCTGCTGCCGTGCTGGCCTGGTGCCTGGGTGAAGCGCTGATGCGTGGCAAGGCTTCGATGCTGGGTGCTGCCTCGGGTGCCGTGGCCGGTCTGGTGGCCATCACCCCGGCTGCTGGCAACGTCGGCCTGATGGGCGCCATCATCATCGGCTTCATCGCCGGCTTCGCCTGCCTGTGGGGTGTGCATAGCCTCAAGCGTCTGCTGGGTGCTGACGACACGCTGGACGTGTTCGGTGTGCACGGCGTGGGCGGCATCATCGGTGCCCTGCTGACCGGCGTGTTCAACAACCAGGCCCTGGGCGGCCCGGGTCTGGTGTCCGATTGGGTCACCGCCACGGTCTCCAGCAACGGCGTCATGGACCAGCTCATCATCCAGGCCAAGGCTGTCGGCCTGACCGTGGTGTGGTCGGCTGTGGTGGCTGCCATCTCCTTCAAGGTTGTCGACCTGACCATCGGTCTGCGCGTCACCGAAGAAGAAGAGCGCGAAGGTCTGGACATCAGCTCGCACGGCGAAACCGCCTACACCAAGTAAGCGCATCGCTGCACCAGGCACCCGCCACTCCGGCGCGGTGCCTGCTTAAGACCGAAGGCCGCCCCACCCGGGCGGCCTTTTTTCATGGGGAAGGCGCAAGACGAGCCCCTTGCAGGCGCGGGGATTGGCACCATCTGGTTACGATGCCTGCTTTCGGCACTGCCTCAAGGTTTGTTGCGCCATGGTTCCCCATCTCACCACTGCTCTCACCGGCCCGATCAACGAGCTGGAGGCCCGCCTGCTTGACTCCATGCCCGCCATCGAGCGCTGGTTTCGCCTCGAATGGATGGAGCACACGCCGCCGTTCTACTGCTCGGCCGACTTGCGCAACGCCGGCTTCAAGCTGGCCCCGGTGGACACCAGCCTGTTCCCGGTGGGGTTCAACCACCTGACCGACGAGATGCTGCCGCTGGCTGTGCAGGCGGCCATGGCGGCCATCGAAAAGATCTGCCCCGAGGCCCGCAACCTGCTGCTGGTGCCCGATCGCCACACCCGCAACACCTTCTATCTCAGCCACCTGCAGCGCCTGGTGCGCGTGTTCACGCAGGCCGGCCTGAACGTGCGCCTGGGCGCGCTGGACGCCGAGCAGAGCGAAACCCAGGTGCTGGCCCTGCCCGATGGTGGCGAGCTGGTCATCGAGCCCCTGCTGCGCCAGCGCAGCCGCCTGGGCCTGAAGGATTTCGACCCTTGCACCATCCTGCTCAACGATGACCTGCAATCGGGCGTGCCGCGCACCATCACGCACCTGCACGAGCAATACCTGCTGCCGCCCCTGCACGCGGGCTGGGGTGTGCGCCGCAAAAGCCGCCACGCTCAAAGCTACGAAGAAGTGGCCAAGAAATTTGCCAAGCTGCTGGGCATGGACCCCTGGCTCATCAACCCCATCGTGGCCCACACCGAGCCCCTTGATCTGCGCAGCGCCGCCGGCCTGGACGCCGCCCAGGCGCAGGTCGATCTGGTGCTCACCAAGGTCAAGCGCAAGTACAAGGAATACGGCATCAACGAGCGTGCCTTCGCGGTCGTCAAGGCCGACAACGGCGACGGCAAGGTGGGCATCCTCACGCTGCGTGACGCCAAGGAACTGGCCGACGTGGCCGAGCGCTGCAAGGCTCGCCAGACCACCGGCGAGGCCGGCCCGCCTGTCACCGCCTTGATCGTGCAGGAGGGCGTGCCCACCTATGAACGCGTGAACGAAGCCGTGGCCGAGCCCGTGGTGGCCATGATCGACCGCTACGTGGTGGGTGGCTACTACCGGGTGCATGCCGAGCGCGGCGCTGATGAAAACCTCAACGCGCCGGGTGCCAGTTTTGTGCCCCTGGCCTTTGCCGAAAGCCCCCAACTGCCGCGCCCGGGCACCAAGCCCGGTGTGAGTGCGCCCAACCGCTTCTACATGTACGGCGTGATCGGCCGCCTGGCCATGCTGGCCGCCAGCTACGAGCTCGAAGCCACCGACCCCGAAGCCGAGGTCTACGACTGAGCGGTGGTGTGGCGCGGCCGCACTTTTGCCGGCCGATTGGGCGCGATGGCGCTTGACGCACTGCACAAGGGGCGGCGCACAATACGCGTTTTGGCCACCGGCACGGGCTTTGTTCCCTTGCCCCTCTGCAGTGAGCACGGCAAAAGCCCCCAAATCCCCCGCCGCCCTGGCCGCATTGACCTTGGGCGCACTGGGTGTGGTGTATGGCGACATCGGCACCAGCCCGCTGTACGCCCTGAAAGAAGTCTTCCACGGTGGCCATGTGGCCACCACCCCTGAAAACATCCTGGGCGTGCTGTCCCTGATCTTCTGGACGATGACCATCATCGTCTCGATCAAGTACGTGCTGCTCATCCTGCGCGCCGACAACAATGGCGAAGGCGGCCTGATCGCCATGCTGGCCCTGGCCACCACGGCCGTGAAAGACAAGCCGCAACTGCGCGCCACGCTGATGACGGTGGGGCTGTTCGGCACGGCCATCTTCTACGGTGACGGCGTCATCACGCCTGCCATCTCGGTGCTGTCGGCCGTCGAAGGCCTGGAGGTGGCCGCCCCCAGCCTGCACGCCTTCGTCATCCCCATCACCCTGGTGGTGCTGGCGGGCCTGTTTGCCGTGCAGCGCTTTGGTACCGGCGGCATCGGCAAGTTCTTCGGGCCGATCACGCTGGTGTGGTTTGTGCTGCTGGTGTGCCTGGGCCTGCCCCATGTGCTCGACAACCCCGCCGTGCTGGTGGCGCTGAACCCGGCCTATGCCATCGCCTTTTTCAGCGCCAATCCGGTGGTGGCCTTTGTGGGCCTGGGCGCTGTGGTGCTGTGCGTGACGGGCGGCGAGGCGCTGTACGCCGACATGGGCCACTTTGGCAAGCAACCCATCCGCATCGCCTGGTTCGGCTTTGTGATGCCGGCGCTGGTGGTGAACTATTTTGGCCAGGGCGCCATGCTGCTCAAGCACCCCGAAGCCATTGACAACCCCTTCTTCCTGATGGCGCCCAAGTGGGCACAGCTGCCGCTGGTGATCCTGGCCACGGCCGCCACGGTGATCGCATCGCAGGCCTTGATCTCGGCGGCGTTCTCGGTCACCAAGCAGGCCATCCAGCTGGGGCTGCTGCCCCGCATGGCCATCAAGCACACGTCAGTGCGTGACACCGGCCAGATCTACGTGCCCTTCGTCAACTGGGGCCTGTTCGTCTTCATCGTGCTGGCTGTGGCCCTGTTCAAGAGTTCGGACAACCTGGCCTCGGCCTACGGCATCGCCGTGACGCTGGACATGACGATCACCACCGTGATGACCTTCTTCGTCATCCGCTTCGGCTGGAAGTACCCGCTGCTGCCCAGCCTGGCCGCCACGCTGTTCTTCTTCGTCATCGATATCACCTTCTTTGCCAGCAACATGCTCAAGCTGGTGGCCGGCGGCTGGTTTCCGCTGGTCATCGGCATCGGCATGTTCACGCTGATGGTCACCTGGATGGATGGCCGCCGCATCATGGGCCACCGCCTGCGCGACGAAGCCATCGATCTGAAAAGCTTCCTCGAAGCGGTGTTCATCAGCCCACCCACGCGCGTGGAAGGCACGGCGGTGTTCCTGTCGGCCGACACCGGCCTGACTCCCAACGCCATGATGCACAACCTCAAGCACAACAAGGTGCTGCACGAGTACAACGTGTTTGTCACCGTGCGCCACCACGAAGTGCCCTGGGTGGGCTTTGACAAGCGCATCGAGCTGGAAAGCCTGGGCCACGACTGCTGGCAGGTGGTGCTGCACTTCGGCTTCAAGAACGACCCCGACGTGCCCGAAGCCCTGAAGCTGCTTGAAGGCCGCGGCATCCCGCTGCCCGACATGGACACCAGCTACTTCCTCAGTCGCGACATCGTCATCCCCACCTTCGGCGATGGCATGGCCATGTGGCGAGAAAAGCTGTTTGCCGGCATGCACCGCAACGCCGCCGCCGCGGCCGATTTCCTCAACCTGCCCAGCAACCGCATCGTCGAGCTGGGTGCCAAGGTCGAGATCTGAGCGCGGGCCGCGCAGGGCCCGCGGCGGTTCATTCCAGGCTGATGCTCTTGCGCTTGACCAGGTCGCCATAAGTCTTCGACTTGACGGCAGCCTGGCGCTCGATCTCCTCGGGCGACCAGCCCAGGTTCTCGAAGGCAAAGGTCTCGTAACGCGCTTTCACCTCAGGGTCGGCCAGCACCTTGGTCACGTCGGCGTGGATGCGGTCGCGCACCGCTGGCCGGATGCCCTTGGGTGCCACCAGCACCACGAAGGAGTTGACCTCCAGCCCCGCCGGGCCGCCTGCCTCGGCCACGGTGGGCACATCGGGCATCTGAGGCTGGCGCTTGGGTGCGGCAATCGCCAGGTAGCGAATCTTGCCGGCCTTGAAGGCACCCTGGCTGGACGGCAGCGTGGCGAAGCTCCAGGCGGGCTCGCCATTGCCCACCGAGGTGTAGAGCATCGACACCTCGCGGAAGGGCACATGCACCATGTCCACGCCGGTCAGCAACTCCAGTTGCTCGCCGCCCAGGTGGCCGGGGCTGCCCACGCCCCATGAGCCGAAGGTCAGCTTGCCCGGTGCGGCCTTGGCGGCACCCACCAGATCGGCCATCGTCTTCCATTTGCTGTCGGTGGGCACGGCCACAAAGAAGTTGGTGCGAAACAGCGTCGTCACCGGGTCAAACACCTTCAGGGTCTCAAAATTGCGCGACTTGTACAGGTGCGGCACGGCGGCCAGGTGTTCACTGTCCAGTTGCAGCAGCGCGTAGCCATCGGCCGGCGCGCGCCGCGCCGCTTCCATCGCGATGAAACCACCACCGCCCGGGCGGTTTTCCACCAGCACCCGCTGGTTCCAGAGCTTGCCCAGCTTGTCGGCCACGATGCGCAGCACGGCATCGGGGCCGCTGCCGGGCGCAAAGGCCGTGTACACCGTCACCGTCTTGGTCGGAAAGTCTTCAGCGCGGGCAGCGGGCGTGGACAGCGTGGCAGCCAGTGCGGCCACCACGGCCGGCATGGTGGTGAGCAGGGCGCGGCGGGAAATGGTCATGGAAGTGCGTTGGTGATGAAAGGGTTGGGCGCGGTGGGCGCCAGGGCCGCCGGTGCCAGATACAGCGCCCCGGGCATGGTCAGTGAGTTTGCAGCATTTGGCGGCGGCCGCGCTGAGGGCTTGCGCTGAGGCCAGATCACCTGCCACGAACGTGGCAGCAACTTGTCCACAGGGCCTGTCCGGCCACAGCGATCCAGTCGCTGCCCACCAGCCCTCACGCCCCCCCACCCGAACTGCTGCGCGTCACCGATGCAGGCACCCTGGGTCTGGCCATCCGGCCCCGTCGCCGCGCGCAGTCCTTGCGCATCGACGACGCTGCATTCCTGAGGGGCGTCTCCGTCCACCTGCTCTCTCGCCTTGACAACGGCACGGGCTAGGTGCGGCTGGACAAGCTGCTGATCCTGCGCTTCGCCCAAGTGGTTGCGCCTGAATTCGCCTACTACTTTTTGGTGAGTCCACGAGGGAAGCGATGGATCTGGAGTTCGACAATGGCTCAGCGCAACCCAATGGCTGAAGCGCTCGCGGAGGCCGCAGTGGCCTGAACAGCTTCATCAACCCCGCCGTGTCGCGGGGGCATTCCAGGGAGACTCAAGTGGCAACAGACCACCAGCGCATCCTGATTCTGTGCAAGACCTACCCGTCGCCCAGCGCGCGGTATGTCGAGACGTCCTGCGTGGCCGGCATGGCTGATGACGGCCGACTGGTGCGGCTCTTCCCAGTGCCCTTCCGGCTGGTGGAGGACGAGCAGCAGTTCCGCAAGTGGCAATGGATCAGCGCCCGCATTCGCCGCGCGCAGGACGACGCCCGGCCGGAAAGTCATC
>Ga0228698_1000834_pt1 | contig 18336 bp, 16 predicted proteins | sample McNCre117_Aug_MG_FD_178015 | JGI IMG/M metagenome (GOLD analysis project Ga0228698, IMG submission 178015) | Freshwater microbial communities from McNutts Creek, Athens, Georgia, United States - 1-17_Aug_MG | ecosystem: Environmental > Aquatic > Freshwater > Creek | place: USA: Georgia...
ACGCAATGTGGTATGCTGGTGTGTGTAAAAAGTTGAACCATTAGTGCTATAAGTTATTCTATGCCAAAGAAAAGTCCTTCGAGAAAAAAGAGCCGCAGAGCGATAATCACGGGTATTACTGGTCAGGATGGTTCATACCTCGCTGAGCTTCTTTTGTCGAAAGGATACCGCGTGCATGGCATCATGCGGCGCCTCTCGTCGTTTGCGAGCGCGCGCATCGACCACCTCTACGCAAACAAAAACTTTTCGACATCGTACGGTGACCTGACTGATGCCAGCTCGATCTCGCGTATCGTGACGGAGTTTAAGCCAGACGAGTTCTATAACCTCGCAGCGATGTCACAAGTGCGCATTTCGTTTGATGTACCGGAGTACACGCTTCAGACAAATACCATCGGCGTGCTCAACGTACTAGAAGCACTCCGCACCTTCTCGCCACACACACGCTTCTATCAAGCATCAAGCTCCGAGATGTTTGGTGCACCAAAGGTCCCTCCACCATTTAACGAGGATACACCGATGCGTCCGCAGAGTCCGTACGGCGTGTCGAAGCTCGCCGCCTTTCATCTCACCCAGCAGTACCGAGACGGCTACGGCATGTTTGCGACGACCGGCATTTTGTTTAATCACGAGAGCCCTCGCCGTGGTGGTAACTTCGTCACCAAGAAGGTGACGACCGCTGTTGCACGTATTAAGAAGGGTCTTCAGGATGGTCTCGTCCTCGGTAACCTCGACGCAAAGCGTGACTGGGGCTGGTCCCCAGAGTTCGTGGAGGGTATTTACCGCATCATGCAGCTCGACAAGCCAGATGTATTTGTCGTAGCGACTGGCGAGACGCATACCATCAAAGAGTTTGTGAAAGAGGCGTTTGCCTATGTCGACCTCGACTGGAAGAAGTACGTCACCTACGATGAGAAATACCTCAGGCCAAACGAAGTGCCACTCTTGCTTGGTAATGGTTCAAAACTGAAAAAGAAAACAGGCTGGGAGCCAAAGATGAAGTTTGCTGACATCGTGCACCATATGGTCCAGTTCGACCTCGATCAGATTACTGACTAAGTATTCGTATGATAGCTGAAATAAAACATGGCGATGAGGTGATCGCACTCCACATCACGACAGACGACCTCACTCCGGGCACACACCCCGTCACCGACCCAAAGAATTCGCTCCAGATGCTCATGATGAAGCGTGACGCAGGGCACATTTTTGTAAAGCACACCCACGAGCTCAAAGAGCGTGCGACGAGCATCCTGCAGGAAGCGGTGGTGGTCACGAGCGGTGTGCTCAAGGTGAGTGTCTGCACCCGTAGCGGTGAGGATGTCGCGGATGTACCGGTACGCGCAGGCGAATGTCTCTACATTGTGAATGGCGGTTTTAAGATTGAGGTCCTGGAGACAGCGACCTTCTTCGAATTTAAAAACGGTCCACACACCGACGATAAAATATTGTTATGAGCATCATCATACCGCAATACACCCTCGATGGTTTGGGAGGCGAGTATCTCAAAACACGTGAGGTTGAGGAAAAGATAGCTGCATACGTGGGTGCAAAGCACTGCATCATGGTTTCAAACGGAACCGTCGCTATTTTCCTCGCACTTCGTAGTGTTGGCGCAAAGAAGGTGGCCATTCCCGCGCTGACTATGTTTGGCACCATCGTTGCGGCAGAGCTCGCTGGGTGTGAGGTGGTATTGGTGGCAAACAACGAACTTCCTGAGGATGTCGACACCTACATACATGTGTCCCTCAATGGCCGCCACGAAGGCGTTGCAGAGCTACAAGCACGCTATCCCAAGGTTCGTGTTATCGAAGACAGCGCTCAGTCTCTGGGTTCACAGCATCAAGGCAAGTTTCTTGGTACGTTTGGCGTTGCGGGCTGCTACTCGTTTTCGCCGCACAAAATCATTTCAGCGGGCAATGGCGGCTGTGTGGTGACGAATGATGACGACATTGCTCACGCGGTACGCTGTTTGAAAAATTTCGGAAGGGCAGAAGGAGGCGCCGACACTCATGACCGTATCGGATACAATTTTAAATTTACGGATATTCTTGCTGAGTTTATGTTGCCGCAGCTCGCAGAGCTCGACCAACGCATTGCCCGCAAGAAGGAGCTTTACGCCGCATACTACAAGCATCTTAGTGATAATATGTTGCCACACGAAAGCGTGCCGTGGTTTGTCGACTATTACGTAGATAAACCTGAGGACCGCGCTGGCTTCGTGCAGTTTTTGAAAGACCGCGGTATTGGCACACGCCTCATGTACCCACACTTGAATACACAGAAATCGTTTGCACACCTGGAGATATATGGAGATAGTATTGAAACAACACGCCGCGCAGCGACCGGTGTGTGGCTCCCATCGTATCTGACCCTGACAGATGCTGATATTGCGACTGTCGTTAGTGTCATCACAGAGTGGCGTCACTCGTTATAGTGCGGATCGATTTGTATCCAGCTCTCTGGAACAATGTCATTTACAAACCCCGTTGGAAATTTATTGAGCCACTTGTTCGGCGCAACCACTATTTTCTCGGGGTTTTTGTTGAGCCATGCACCCCACCAGCTAAAGCTGCTGTTTGCAACAATGGCATGCTTTGCATGGCTGAGTAAGTGTATGTCGTCGTGGGGAGCAGCTGTATTTCCTTCAATGTAGACTGTCGGGTAGGGAAAGTGTATTTTCTGTTCCGCGAGATGAATATCATCAGAAAAAACGAACAGCGTCGGGTTCGGCACACTCCGCGTAATATACTCGAGTGCATCCCGGTAGTACGCGAGTGAAAGTTCGCCATGGATTTTCCTCGTGACTGGGTTGCTTACGTAATCCAGCAACCGAACATGGATACTCACTGAATTCGTCGCATCCATCTGGTCTGCGTATTCCTTATTTTTTCCGGTGAGTGGTTGCCGTAGTTGAAAATCTTGCAGCAGTGTATCTCGTATACCGATAAAATATTTTTCTGATTGCCACCATCCGTGCAGGTACGCAGGAGATGTTGTCTCCAAGACTACCGGATCAAAAACAAACGGGAGCTTTTCTTCCACGTATACTGTGGGATCACTCAAAAGCATATTGTGCAAAAACCATCGTCCACCAGATCTCTTTCGCTTTTTTGTGAAATATGCAATATCAGCAGGTGATGCGATGCGGTCAGCAATAGAAATATCAAAGGCCTCAAGCGCAAGGCTGTAGTCACCCAAAGGGTTCACCTTGCAGGTACTGACGTCAAATAAAAGCGGAGTCTTATTTTGTAATGACAAGTGCCGTCCGAGTGCGTACTCAAACATGACATTGCCAAGTCCTCCTTCAAGACGTACGAGTATCATGGTGAATGGCGGTGTGTTTTTTGGTTGCGTCGGTACACGTAGGTAATGGTAAGCATTACAAATTGCGCCAATAATCCCGAAGAAGGGTACCAGCAGTACGAGCATTACTATTTTTAATATTTGCCCAGGCACCGTTATTGCGTAGCGATCCTTGATAGTTCCGTGTGAAAAAATAAATAAGTCTGCCAGGGCGCGTGACTGCAATACTACGGTGAGCGCTAAAAGCTGGCTCGGGAATACCGCGGCGAGGTATTTAGGGAAAAAGAGTTTAAAAAAGAAAGGAGCCGAAACAATATACGCAACGGTTATTGGTACATAAACATATAAAAGGTATTTTGTTTTTTGCAGTATTGCATGTGCAGCTTCTTGTCGCGTTTTGCTGGCGATACGGGGCAATGCCATGGCGTTTATGTTGTCGCTTATTGTTCGCAACTCACGTGCTGGTCCTTGCGCAATGGAATATGTTGCAAGTGCAACTGGCCCTGCAAAATGCCAGAGGAGCAACTGGTCGATTTGCGCGGTGACAAGCTGAAACGTCCCGAGAATACTCAAGTGTTTTGCATAATGAATCACTTCTGTGTGGTGCGTAGGATCGTCGGTGACCTTCATGATTTTTAGTGAGTGAAGATAGGTTATGTATCCAATGCCGACACTCGAACCAAGGTACGCAATAATGATAATCAGAATATTTTTTGTCAGTAGGAGAAGCGCTATAACGATAGAAATTTGTACAATGGTACGAATCACATTGTAGTAGGTTGCAGTTTTGAAGTCGCCCGTTGAAGAAAAAAGACTCTTGGTAATGGTGAGATTTGCCTGAAGCGGGTTGGTAAGTGCGACTACGACAAATGCCCACCCGAGCAAGTCATTTGCCATATAGAAGTAGTAGCAAGCAATCAAAAACGCAACAATTGTAGAGGGAATGCTCCACAGAAGCCCCGTTCGAAACGCTGAGGGAATAACATTTTCCTGCTTTCGGTTAAGTGCCAACGTCAGTGATCCCCCAAGGCCGTTTAGCGTAAACGCTCCGATAACACCCGCAGTCGCTAGTACGTATTTGTACACACCAAAGTCTTGTGGGGAGATAAGATTGGCAAAGACGACAGTGAGTGCAAAGCCAGAAACCGAACCAACGCCACGCGTGACAAGAAGCCAGAAGTTACTGCTGGCAAAATACACCATATCTGTTTTGGTATATCGCTCGCTCCATCGCAAGATGTTGTAGAGGCGCTGTTTGGTCTTTTGTACCATGCAGAGAAGTATAACTCATCGAGCACGGGTAAGTATGCATTTGTTCCGTTCATTGTGAACCACTATACTGATAGTGGCGTTTACTAACACTTAGCAATATAAAAATGGCTATGAAGAAGTACATTGTTCGCGTATGTAATTTTGCACTCCTCTTTAGTATGGTCTTGCCGTATCAGTTTGCTGCCGCGGCTCAAGTGCCGCTCCCCGTGTCGTGCTGGTCGTTTGATGAAACCAGTGGTGATGCCCATGATGCCATCGGCACGAACACACTCGTGAATCAAAATAGTATGCCGTACACGACAGGAAATGTCGGCGGTGCTGCAGATATTGATGACCACAACAGCCTTACTGGCGCGCAATACTTGAGTATTGATGACAGCGTTCAGCAAGGTCTTCAAATGACCGATACACTGTCGGCGTCAGTATGGATCAACTATGACGAATCGATGGAGAACAAGTACAGCATGATCTTCTCAAAGTTTGGCGCTGCACCTGACTACTCATCGTTTGATATTTCCTACGCGCTTGCGTTCAATGGCGTAAGTCACCAGCTGCAGTTCTGGGCAAGTCGAGATGGCGACACAAGTTCTGATAGTCACCCAAACATTGCTCCTGTAGCTGTCTGGGCGTTTACTCCAACCCCTGGTGTGTGGTATCACCTTGTCGTTACCTATAAGGCAGGAAACGTTCATCTCTTTATCGACAGTAAGGAACAGAAGGTGGTTTATAACTACACTGATACTTCTATCCATCAATCCACTGCACCATTTGCTGTGGGATATACCTCAGTCATAGGCGAGGCACATGAAAAGGTTGATGAGCTTGGTATATGGAATGTCGAGTTGAGCAAGCAGCAAGCAAAGGCTCTGTACAACAAGGGGAATGGAGTGTCGTGTTCGTCACTGTAACGAGTTATAGAAGTTAAAAAACTACACATAACAAGCACAACGCGCGGAATTATGCCGCGCGTTGTGCTATTTATAAGCTGTCAGCATACCTGTACGTAATTTTGATATTTTTAAATAATGTGCTTTTGTTAAATCAGAAGTCATATTGAGTTTAAAGGAGTACGTATTGATGAACAAAGCTCTTGTATGGGTGCACGGGTGTTCACTGCAGGCAGACGGTTGGCAAGATAGTGTCATCGGTGTGGGTAAAAAACTCGGTCGGGCACCGTGTGGTCTTCGACTGTCATGTGAGTTTGATAAGGTATTGCTTGTGCTTGGCTCAGGGGTGATCGCACGAAACGGTATACGTGAGTCGGCGTACACTCACCAAAAGCTTGGTGAGTGGCTCGGAACTCCCGCAGCGCGTAGCGTGTTTGCGTCGCGCTACTCGTTCGACGAGGCGAAAAGGATATATGAGCAAGCGCACATCGATACTGTATCGCAAAATACTGCCGAAGAAATCAGTACCGCACTGTCACTGTGTTACACGTATGGATGCAATGCACTGTGGCTTGTGAGTTCACCTGCGCACATGCCACGTTGTCTCAATGAGGCACTGAAGGCAAAACATGGTGGCATCAGGATCTATGCGGCACCGTCGGAGACAAATACTCATAATTTCGCCCCAGAATATACCGTTATCGTCGAGTATCCACACCGTGGCGATGATCCATCGCCATATATGGGTGGTCATGTGCGGCGTATGCTCCGTGTCCCGCCAAGTGAGCGTGTCACTATGCTACAGGACTTAGATGTATTGCTCCGCGCATATCATGTATAGACGATTCAGCCGCCAAAACTTTGTTTTGGCGGCTTTTTTACTCTTCTCTGTAGTTGCCTAGAAGATATGCGACACATCCTGGCTCTGGCAAGGAGTGACGACCCCCACCTCGGGGTGGTATAGTTTCCGGTATTATGAAAGATATTTTACGAAGCACAGTCCTTATCGGTATTTTTACGGTGCCGTTTTTGCCGCTTATTGTTAGCAACTCACTTTTCTTCCCGTTTATTACCGGCAAAAACTTTGCCTTCCGTATTATTGTTGAGGTTATCTTTGCAGCGTGGGCACTGCTCGCACTTATGGATACTGCATACCGCCCGCGCTTCTCGTGGATCCTCGGCGGTTTCGTGTGGTTTGTCGCGGTGATGTTCTGCGCTGACATCTTCGGCGTATCGCCGCACAAGAGCTTGTGGTCAAACTATGAACGCATGGAAGGATTTGTGACACTCATTCATCTCTTCTTGTACTTTGTTGTTCTCGGCGCATCGCTCACCACAGAAAAATTGTGGAAGGCATTTCTCAATACGTCCATTGCCGTTGCAGTATTGATGTCAATGTATGCATTCGGACAAATTTTTGGCTGGATCTCGATCGAGCAAAGCGATGTGCGCGTTGATGCTCGTCTCGGCAACGCGGCATACCTCGCTATCTACATGCTCTTCCATGTATATCTTGCTATCTATGTGCTCGTAATGACACGAAGCCGAAATTTGAAAATCATGTACGGGCTCCTCTCACTGGTATTCGTTTTTGTCCTCGTAGAAACCGGTACACGCGGTACGGCCATTGCCCTCGCCGGTAGCGCATTACTTACGGTGGGCTATATCGCGCTTTTTGAGCGTGAGAATATACTCATGCGAAAAATTGCCATCGGCGGTCTGGGAGCCGTCGTTGCTGTTGTGCTTAGCCTTGCGGTGGCAAAAAATACCGCGCTGGTGCAATCACATCCAAACGTTGCACGTCTCACGACGATTTCACTCGGCGAGGCGCAGACGCGCTTTACCATCTGGAAGCTTGCTATCGAGGGAGTGAAGGAGCGTCCGATTCTTGGCTGGGGTCAAGAAAACTTCAACTATGTCTTTAATAAATACTACAAGGCGTCACTCTATGGACAAGAGCCATGGTTCGACCGCGTGCACGACATCGTCTTCGATTGGCTGATTGCAGGTGGTATTGTGGGATTCCTCTCGTATGTCTTTGTATTCCTTTCGTCCGTCTACTATGCGGCAGTTCGTCCGTTGTATGCAAAATATAAGGATACATTTTCAGTAACCGAGCGCGGTCTCTTACTTGGTGTGCTTGCCGGCTACGTCATGCACAACATTTTCGTGTTCGACAATCTTATCAGTTACACCCTCTTTGCAGCGGTGATTGCACTCATTCATGCTCGCGCGGTCACGAATGAAAAGCCGATATTCGAAGGAATTGTCGAGGATACCATTATCACAAACATTGCAATGCCTACCATCGGCGTACTTGCGGTTGCAATAGTGTACTTCGTCAATGTGCCAAGCCTGCAGGCTGCGGGTGACCTCATCGACGCTTTTCAGGCGTCAAATCCTGATGCGCAGTATGCTGCCTTCGATAGCGCGCTCAATCGTGGGTCGTTCGGACAGCAAGAGATCCGCGAACAGCTCACCCGCATTACGCAGTCAGTTGCACAGGACCCACAGTTTGCTTCAAAGCTCCAGCAACTCTATGCGAAGCTTCCGCCAGCAGAGCAAACAAAGAAGATTACAGAGCTTCGTACAAAGTTCCTGACCCGCACTGATAGTGAGCTGACACGACAGGTGCAGGAGACCCCAGATGATGTGCGTATCTTGGTGTTCCAAGCCTCGTTCTATCGTGTCGTGGGCAAGGCCGATATTGCAGAAAAGATTCTCGATCGCGCAGTGCTGCTTTCACCTCAAAAGCAAGGGACGCATTTCGAGCTTGGTCTTTCTCTCATGCAGCAGCAGAAGTATTCAGAGGCTTTCAATCGTTTCAAGATTGCGTATGAGCTTGAACCAAAGAACGATCAGGCACGCATGCTCTATGCAACAGCGGCAGTGTACATGCATGATATGAAGACACGCGATATGCTTATCACGCCTGCTTTCCATGAGCAGTATGTGACAAACGATTTCATTGTCCGTGCGCTCTATGACACCAAACAGTATCCTGAGTTGATCATGCTCCTTAATGAGCGTATCAAGCTACAGCCAAATGATACGCAGCTCCGTGTTTCGCTCGCAGCAGTTTTGCGCGAAGCAGGTGCCACAAAGGAAGCGATTGCCGTACTGCAGAAAGCTATTGTCGACTTCCCATCGTTTAAAGATCAGGGAACACAGTACATCGCACAGCTTGAAAAAGATGCCACGCCGACCAAATAATATGTAAGTAAAATCCCTCGCAAATTGCGGGGGATTTTCTTGCGTATGTTTTGGGTGGTTGTATACTATGCGAGTGAGTGTCAAAGTGTGACGCTTCAAAATGAAAGTCTCGCAAAGTCCCCGGGGTGGGGGCTTTTGCGTTTTTGACCTGCTGGGGGAGCAGGTCAAAAACGCAAAAGGACCATGCCAGATATTTTTGGCGCAGCCACAAAAATATCGACATGGTGTACTGCCCCTGTAAGGGGGTTGCGTGAAATGTGTCGGGGGCACTTTTAGATACGCAAAAGAACGTTGCGAGATTTTTTTGGCGGAAGCCAGAAAAAATCCACAACGTGTACCGCCCTCGTAGCGGGGTTGCGTTTACGCAAAAGCAACCTCGCACCGTACTTCTTTCCTTTTTCCTCAAAGTGCTATACTACTTCTGTTGGCGGCAAGGTATGGCTAGCGGCGGCACTCACATTTTAGACTTTCATTTATTTTGGAGCTTCGCACCCGCTGGCCATTCGTTGCTACGAACAGCTACATATATGGATATACAAGAAGGAGTACAACTCAAAGACTATACGACATTTCATATCGGCGGTACTGCCGACTTTTTTATACGTGTACGAACAGTCGATGAGCTGAAAGACGCAGTCCGTTTTGCTCGTGAAAAGATGCTGCCAATAACCATCCTTGGCGGTGGCTCTAATATGCTGGTAGGTGAGCAAGGTATCCGCGGCGTCGTTATCAAAATGGATATCGGCGGTATACGCTATGAACCGACAGGACAGTATGACGCACTCGTCCATGTTGGTGCAGGCACGATACTCGACGCGCTGGTAGAAGACACTATTGCACACGGCTACTGGGGGCTTGAAAACCTTTCTGCAATTCCCGGCACGGTGGGAGCAACACCAGTACAAAACGTCGGCGCATATGGTGTCGAGATTGGTTCTCGTATTGCACGCGTCGTGGTGTACGACACGGCAGCGGAAAAAGAAATCACGCTACCTGCTACAGTATGTGCATTCGGCTATCGAACGTCCCTCTTTAAAACAGGTGCTGGGAAGCACTACATCATCACTGGTGTCACGTTTGCACTGACGCGCGTACCACGCCCGCACATCGAGTATGCGGATCTGCGCAAAACATTTGGCGACACGGTGCCTTCGCAGCGCGACATCCGTGCAGCACTCATTCAGATCCGCGGAAACAAATTTCCTGATTGGACGAAGGTCGGCACCGCAGGGTCATTTTTCAAAAACCCTTCGGTGAGCAAAGAAGCGTACGCGACACTTAAGACAAAATACGAGACACTTCCCGGATATGAAAACGAAGACGGTAGTATCAAGATTCCACTCGGGTTTGTCATCGACAAAATCATCGGTATGCGTGGTGTGCGTAGTGGGGACGTAGGTACCTACGAGGCACAGTCGCTCGTGATTGTGAATTATAAAGATGCGACGGCGTACGAAGTCGACATCTTTGCTCGTGAGATTGAAAAAAAAGTTTTTGCTGCGATTGGCGTTTCCATCGAGCGTGAAGTACAAATGTTTTTGTAAGCACAAAAAATAAAATGAAACGTGCGCGATATATTTTTCTGAAAAAATATATCGCGCACGTTTTTATAAAAATATTTTTGCAAAAATAATTTAGTTATCCACACAAAAAATATTTTTTGTGTTGTTGTATTTTTTTTATCACTGATAATAGAACTAACAGCGATTGTTGTTCACTTCGAATGACAACGCGGTCGAAAATAAAAACAAATAACGATCGTTAAAACTATTATGGCAGCAAAAAAGAAAGTAGCTAAGAAAGCAGCTCCAAAGAAGAAGGTTGTAAAGAAGACCGTAAAGAAAGCAGCTCCAAAGAAGAAGGCAGCAAAGCGCCGCCGATAATCTTGCACACAATAAAAATAACGTCCTTGGTATCGAAAGGACGTTATTTTTATTTTATGGTATTCTTCTTCGATGTCATTTTTAGATAGATTTTTTGGCCACGCCTACGAAAAGGAGCTCAAGTCAATAGCGCCGCTCATTCCACGTATCAGCTCATTCGAAGCAGCATTGACACCACTTTCTGACGACGAGCTTAGAGCAAAAACTGCCTCATTTAAAGAGCGTCTTATGAAGGGGGAGACACTCGACGACCTGCTTCCCGAGGCGTTTGCAGTGGTTCGCGAAGCATCGCGCCGTACCTTGGGTCAGCGACACTACGATGTGCAGCTCATCGGCGGTATCATTCTTCATCATGGGAAAATTACCGAAATGCGTACCGGCGAAGGAAAGACCTTGGTGGGTACACTGCCTGCGTACCTCAATGCACTCACGGGAAAGGGTGTACACGTGGTCACCGTGAACGACTATCTTGCGCGCCGTGATGCAGCATGGATGGGACAAATATATGCCGCGCTCGGTCTTTCGGTCGGCATCATCAATACTGACGGCTCATATATATATGACGCAGGTCATACCGATAAAGACGCACTTCGTGATGCTGAAGGTTCATTTAAAGTGGTCTACGAATTTTTGCGACCAGTCACCCGCAAGGAAGCATACGATGCGGATATTACGTATGGTACCAACAACGAGTTTGGATTTGACTACCTCCGTGACAACATCGAATATGAAATGTCAGCACTTCGTCAGCGTGAGCATACCTTTGCGATCGTCGACGAAATCGACTCGATCCTCATTGACGAAGCGCGTACACCGCTTATCATCTCTGCACCGACACGCCAGTCTGAAGACCTGTACGGGCAGTTTGCAGCTATCGCAGCGCAGCTCATGCCAAACGAAGATTACACCATGGACGAAAAGCTCCGCAGCATTTCGCTTACGGATGCTGGTATTCACCGTGTAGAGACTATGTTGGGTGTCGGAAATATTTATACAGAAAAGGGCATTAAGTACGTGCACCACTTGGAGACGGCGGTTCGTGCACGTGCGCTCTATCATAAGGATAAAGAGTATGTCGTTCGTGATGGCGAGGTGGTGATTGTCGACGAATTCACCGGCCGCATGCAGCCAGGTCGTCGTTGGTCTGATGGCCTCCACCAGGCAGTGGAAGCAAAGGAAGGAGTTTTTGTGCGTGAAGAATCGCGCACCTTTGCGTCGATCACCTTCCAAAACTATTTCCGCCACTATGACAAGCTCGCCGGTATGACGGGTACGGCACTCACCTCAGCAGAAGAATTTTATACGGTGTACGGCCTCGAGGTAGTACCAGTCCCAACAAACCGCAAGATATCGCGTATCGACACGAACGACCAAATTTTCCAAACAGAGAAAGGAAAGTTTCAGGCGCTCGTGCGTACCGTCAAAGAATTGCAGACAAAAGGACAGCCAGTCCTCGTCGGTACTGCATCAATCGATAAAAACGAAATACTTTCTGAGTACTTCACCAAGGCGGGTATTGTACATGAAATGCTAAATGCTAAGAACCATGAGCGAGAAGGCGAGATCATTGCGCAGGCAGGCACGAAAGGTCGCGTGACCCTCGCGACCAACATGGCCGGCCGTGGTGTCGACATCAAGCTTGGCGGCAACCCTTCCACACAGGAGCAAAGCGAGGAGGTAAAGACACTCGGCGGTCTCTTTGTCATCGGTACCGAGCGCCATGAAGCGCGTCGTATCGACAACCAGCTCCGTGGTCGTGCAGGTCGTCAGGGTGACCCAGGCGCAACGCAGTTCTACGTTTCGATGGAAGACCAGCTTATGCGCGTCTTTGCAACTGATGCTGTAAAGAACATGATGGGTCGCTTCGGCATTCCTGAAGATCAGCCTATCGAGAACCGCCTCATTACACGCTCACTTGAGTCTGCGCAGGAGAAGATCGAAGGATTCAACTTTGACGCTCGCAAGCACGTGCTCTCGTACGACGACGTACTCAACAAGCAGCGCATGTCTATCTACGCGCGTCGTCGCAAGCTCCTCGTCGGCTCACACGAAGAAATCGAGGCAGTGCTCACTGAAGTCTGCGCATCGTTCCCCGAGACCGCTGCGGTCATCGAGGCACGAAAGAAAGAGCTTGGCGATGACGCTTGGTACGCACTCGCACGTCGCTTTATCCTCCAGGTGCAGGACGAGCTCTGGGTTGAGCACCTCGAGCTCATGGACTACAGCCGCTCGAGCGTGAACCTCCGTGCGTATGGTCAGCGTGACCCACTCATTGAGTACCGCAAAGAAGCGACCCGTCTCTTTGCAGAAATGCAGCAGGCATTCCTTGCGCGCATCGCGGAGTTTATTCCGAAGATCATGCCCGAGGCCGTCATCCGCGAGGAGGCAGCGCAAAAGGCAGCCCTCATGAATATCCAATCGCAAGGTGCAAGCGGTGTCAGCGACAGCCGCGGTGGAGCAGTAGCGGTAGAAAAGTACAACCGCAACGATATCGTGACCATCACCAATGGCACCGAAACAAAGGAGCTTAAATATAAGAAGGCTGAAGAATTGCTCAAAACCGGCGGTTGGACTATTGTGTAGCTACTAGTCGTTAACGCACTTCCGTATGTTTCATCTCGTCGTAAGGGTAGTCGTCACCGCGCTTGCACTTATCCTCGCAGCCAATGTGGTTCCCGGCATTTCAATTAGCTCATTCGGCGTCGCGTTGATTGCTGCGCTGGTGCTCGGTATCCTCAATGTCTTGGTAAAGCCAGTGTTGTTTATTCTTACACTGCCAATCACGATTCTGACACTCGGACTTTTTACGTTTGTTATAAACGCTTTTGTGTTTTGGCTGGTGTCTGGCCTCTTAACCTCGGTCTCAATAACGGGCTTTTCTGTTAAGGGCTTCGTGCCCGCACTTCTCGGCTCGCTCATTGTGACTGCCGTCAGTACCGTTACACACAAGGTGCTTGGATAAACACTTTCACGACCGCACGATACTTATAAAAAAGCTCGCGTTATGCGCGAGCTTTTTCGTATCAGTGTCGCGCCTACGGATCTCTTCACGAAACTTTGGCGACTGAAGTTCTTCCGGACTCATATCGAGGATGTGCAGATTGATGAGGTTGACCACGGCTGCTACTCGAATGGTTCCATGCACAAAGGCAATGCCAAGGGAAGCGCCAGGTGTATTTTCCAAAGCCTCTTGTGCACGTTGTTTTGTGCGCTCGATCATTGGTGACGCAAACACGTCAGGCTCGGCCTGCGGAGATACCAAAGTATGCTTGGTAATGAGGCTCCACCCTGTATGTCCTGAACGTGCAGACAGTGCTGCACGAACAATAGCGTCCAATGCTTCGTTACCGGATAGTGCAATAGACCACGACATTTTGTTCTCCTCCTAATAATGAACGACTCGCTCGAAAATAGCACAGGCTCCGTGTGTGTCAAATGCTACCTATCAAAGTACTGAAATTTGTGGTACAAATGGGCTCTATGTTTATAGACGAAATGACCATCACAGCAAAAGCAGGTAACGGCGGCAGTGGTGTCGTCCGCTGGCTTCGTGAGTACGCGCGTCCGTGGGGTGGTCCTGCAGGGGGTAATGGCGGCCGTGGCGGCGACGTGTACGTCCGAGCTGTCCGTGATCTTGGCCTTCTTGCGCGCTATCAGGGCGTAAAGGATTTTCCTGCGCAAAACGGCGAGGATGGCCATGGCAAGAGTATGCATGGCCGTGGAGGCGACGACCTCGTTATCGACCTCCCGATTGGCTCCATTGTGACCGACCGTGAGCGCGGTATACGCTATGAGCTCGTTGAGGAAGGACAGCAACTCAAGATTCTCAAGGGTGGTACCGGAGGCTTGGGCAACGAGCATTTTAAGTCTGCCACAAATCAAGGTCCTGAAGAGCACACAGCGGGTCGTGCAGGTGAAGAGGGTATCTTTGACATTGAGCTTGAGCTTGTGGCAGATGCTGGCCTCATCGGACTCCCCAATGCAGGGAAGTCGTCACTCCTCAATGCACTCACTGAAGCATCATCAAAGATCGGCGCATATCCGTTCACTACACTTGAACCGCACCTCGGCGTTTTCTATGGGTATGTGCTCGCTGACATTCCGGGACTCATCGAAGGAGCGTCAGAAGGAAAGGGGTTGGGGCATAAATTCCTCCGCCATGTACGTCGCACCAAAATGATCGTGCACTGTGTGTCGCTTGAGAACGAAGATTGTGTCGCTGCATACGAAACTGTACGTAAAGAGCTTGAAGATTTTGACCAAAATATTTTACAAAAACATGAAATTGTGTTATTGACAAAAAGCGATACTGTGTCAAAAGAAATTTTGAATGCTGAAATAGCTAGGTTTCAAGCCATGAAAAAAAATGTAACCTCAGTGAGCGTGATTGACGATGCGTCACTCAAGCTTTTTGGCGATCTCCTCTCAAAAACTTTGAGTCGCTAGCTACATCTGGTACTATTTCCTCATATGAATAGGGAAATAGAAACAACAAACGGGTACACACCAACCATTGGTCTTGAAGTTCATGCCGAATTAAAGACCGCCACAAAGATGTTTTGTGGTTGTAAAAATGCACCTCACGATAATGAGGTCAATACTCATGTCTGTCCGATCTGTATGGCACACCCGGGAACGCTCCCGCTCGTAAATAAAGAGGCTGTCCAAAAAGTGCTCGATGTCGGCACCGCAGTCGGCGCAACACTTGCAGGCTACACTGAGTTCGACCGAAAAAATTATTTTTATCCGGACATCCCAAAGGGGTATCAGATCAGTCAGTTTGCGTACCCGCTCGTTGTCGGTGGATCACTCCATAATGTCGCGCTCACTCGCATCCACTTGGAAGAAGACACGGCGCGATCGTCTCATGAACATGGCGAGGGCAGCATCGTCGACTACAACCGCGCCGGCGTACCACTTATGGAGTTGGTCACCGAGCCAGTCATCCATGATGCTGAAACAGCTGCCAGTTTCGGGCGTGAGCTCCAGCTTCTTCTTCGCGAGCTCGGGGTGTCGGACGCAAACATGGAAAAAGGCGAGATGCGCGTCGAGGCCAATATATCAGTAAGCAAGGACGGTAGCCTGGGTACAAAGGTGGAGGTCAAAAACCTCAACTCGTTTAAGGCAGTACAGGACGCCATCCGTTTTGAGGTGAAGCGTCACATTGCACTCCTCGAAAAGGGTGAGAAGGTAGTTCAGGAAACCCGGGGCTGGGACGAGAACCGCAGCCTCACCTTCTCGCAACGTAAAAAAGAGTCATCCCACGACTACCGATATTTCCCAGATCCAGATATACCAAACTTCGATACAGTGGATTCTGGTCTTATTTCAGTATCTCGTCAATCCGATATCTCGGATAAAATACCAAGTAAAATAAGGGAAAAGTATTTAAATCTCGGATTGCCGAGTAAACAAATTGAAGTGCTCATCGATATCCCGACACTCCGGGCTTACTTCGAGTATGCTGTTGTTCAAAATACATCGTATGCCAAGGTTGCGGCAAACTACCTGACTTCAGACGTTGTAGGACTTATGACTTCCGGGGCAGTCGTTGTTTTTGATCATGTTTTATCGGATCACCTGGCAGCATTCGCGGAACTTGTGGGAATGGTAGCGGATGGAAGTGTCACTTCACGTGTTGCAAAAGACTTACTTCCTGAAGTGCTAAAAGGAAGTTCAGCAAAAGAACTAGTGGCATCTCGCGGTCTCGCCACTTCATCGGATGCCGGAGCCCTTGGTACAGTCGTCGATCAGGTGATTGCAGCTAATGAATCCGTAGTAGCGGAGTACAAGGCTGGCAAGGTTGCTTCCATGCAGTTTCTTGTTGGGCAGTGTATGAAAGCGACAAAAGGTGCCGGTAATCCTGCAATATTGCGCTCACTCCTAGAAGAACGAATTAACAAGTAGAAATCTAGTTATTTCGGTTTCTTTTAAAAACTCGCTGTGGAGATATCCACTGCGAGTTTTTGTTTTTACTGGTCGGTATATAAATACAATGTATACTCATAGTATATTTGTATGGAGCACCTTGATATCGGTGAAAAGAGATATATAAAAGTCAGTTCGGCTGCCCGAGAAACTGGCTACACAACCGACTATATTGGTCAGCTTTGTAGAGCAAAGAAGATTGATGCAAAACTAGTGGGACGGACTTGGTATGTTTTATATGATGAACTCATCGCACATCGCCAGACACGCGGTAGGAGTAGCCATGAAAAGGCAAAAAAGGCTTTTAAAAAAGAAGTTGCTGCGATTGACGGAGAAACACGCATACCGATTACCATCGAACACACAGGACTCCGTAAGCGTCTCGTAGACGAACAGATAACCTATCATCGCGATGAGTCCGAGCTCATCCCTACATCCCTACAAGGAAAAAATGACGAAGAAGGGTCCGTGAGCAAAAAAATAGTTGTTGAAAAGGATTCCCATGAGCGCCCAGTAAGCTTCAATACAGCAGAGAAGCCGGAGATAAAATGGAATGGAACAATTGTCATTGAATCGCTCAATAACACATTAAATGACGAAATAACTAGTAATACAAAGGCAAAAACAACATCTTTGACACGGCACATACATCTTCGGGACAAAGAACAGGTCGCACATGTTGACCTTTCTGTAGCAGAGTCACCTCAAGATCCGTTACTCCAACGAGAACGCTTCTTAAATAGAGTAAACCGTGCGCATGATCTGAATACGCTTGAATCGGCTCTGAAAACAAGCGTAGAAGCAATACCGGAGCAAAGCGGACAATCAGAGGGTAAAATTTCGTCAAGATATCTCCGGATCGTCACGAAAAGTCTGGTCGCGTGCACTGTACTGATACTTGCTGTGGGACTTTCAAGTTTCTTTTTGGAAAAGAATGCGCTGTATATAGCTGGTACGGACGGTGGGGTCAGTGCACCGTACTATCAGAAAGGCTGGAGTATTTCTTCACCAAAAGAGATTAAAAATAATACAATGTTTCTTATCTCGAGCGGCAGAGATATATTTAAAAATAAGCGCTAATTGAACATTTTTTAGCTTCGGCGTTACCCATTTCTACGCTGCGCAGGTGATATATTTTTGCCTTCTTGGCTGTCCTCATGGTGCAATTTTGCAATGTGAGGGCATCATACTGCTCGAATTTTTTCATGAAAACCCCAGAACAATAATGGTGAACTTTGTTTCATAAAAGTCCTTCACAAAATTTTTTTAATTATAAATTGAAATCATCGGAGTCAATGGATGTTTTAGACTGAATATTTTTCTTTTTTAATATCAATGTACTATCCCCAGTTTAGCTATTTTTTTAAACGGTTTTTTACCAAAAACAGGCTACAATAAATCTTGTAAAAAGTATTGGCGTATCCATGAGTAGTTCAATTCAATTTCAGGGAAAAAACTATCTCTCTTCAAAAGAAGCGGGGCGTGTTTCTGGATACACAAACGACTATATTTCACGACTTGCTCGCGAAGGAAAGATTGATGCAACACGTGTTGGTACACAATGGTTCGTCGAACCGAAATCGCTAGACAGCTACTCGCAGTTCGCCGAAAAAGCTCGCGAAGAACGAAAGGAATCCTTACGTGCACTGCGACAAAAAGAACGCAAAAATTTTCCAGTCCCATCGCCACAAATTTTTGCCACTACTGTTAGTGCACCTGCGCTCGCTGATGTTCGTCCGTTTGATTTTTCTTTTGCACAAAGTGATGCACATCAAACTGCACTTTTAGCGGTGCTTTCTGGTGTTGCAGTTGCGGTGCTTTTTGTACTCCTCCCACCAACAATTTCT
>Ga0228698_1000835_pt1 | contig 18323 bp, 13 predicted proteins | sample McNCre117_Aug_MG_FD_178015 | JGI IMG/M metagenome (GOLD analysis project Ga0228698, IMG submission 178015) | Freshwater microbial communities from McNutts Creek, Athens, Georgia, United States - 1-17_Aug_MG | ecosystem: Environmental > Aquatic > Freshwater > Creek | place: USA: Georgia...
CCAGCGAAATGATGGTTCTCTGATGCTTGATCACGTTTGTCTCCTTTTGGTGTGCTTGTCGGCAATCGGATGGCCTTGCCGTCTACTGCTGCGGGGTCGGCGCGTCGTCATGGGGTCAACATCGCCCGCGGCCGGCCATCCGGTCGTCGCGGGCGGGGTTGTTCATGTCGACGCGGTCGGCCGGCGCATGGTCGGGTGTGTGCGGGCGGCGCCTCAGGCGCAGAAGCGGTTGACGAGGTTCTCCAGCGCTTCCTGGCGGCCGGACACCGGCGCCACGTCGACGTTGCGCGTCAGCGCCTGGTCGGCGAGCTGGCCCAGCGTGCGCTGGCCTTGCAGGATGGCCTGGCCTTCTGCGGCGTCCCAGCCGGCGTAGCGGCGATCGACGGCGGTCTTCAGGCGGCCGTCGTTGATCATCTTCTCGGCGACCAGCAGCGCCTGCGCGCAGACGTCCATGCCGCCGATGTGGCCGATGAACAGGTCTTCGGCGTCAATGGACTGGCGGCGCACCTTGGCGTCGAAGTTCAGGCCGCCCGAACCCAGGCCGCCGGCTTGCAGCACGTGGTACAGCGCCAGCGCCGTCTCGGGCACGTTGTTGGGGAACTGGTCGGTGTCCCAGCCCAGCTGCGGGTCGCCGCGGTTCATGTCCAGGCTGCCGAGGATGCCCAAAGCGCCGGCCGTGGCGATCTCGTGCTCGAAGCTGTGGCCCGACAGCGTGGCGTGGTTGGCCTCGATGTTGACCTTGACCTCGTTCTCCAGGCCGTAGCGCTTCAGGAAGCCGTAGACGGTGGCGGTGTCGAAGTCGTACTGGTGCTTGGACGGCTCGCGCGGCTTGGGTTCGATGAGGATGGCGCCCTTGAAGCCGATCTTGTGCTTGTGCTCGACGACCATCGTCAGGAAGCGGCCCAGCTGGTCCAGCTCCTGGCCCAGGCGGGTGTTCAGCAGCGTCTCGTAGCCTTCACGGCCGCCCCACAGCACGTAGTTCTCGCCGCCGAGCTTGAGCGTGGCTTCCAGCGCGTCGCGCACCTGGAGTGCTGCGAGCTTGAAGATCTCGGGATCGGGGTTGGTGGACGCGCCGGACATGAAGCGGCGGTGGCTGAACAGGTTGGCCGTGCCCCACAGCAGCTTCAGGCCCGTGGCCTGCTGCTTTTCGCCGAGCAGGTCGACGATGCGCTGGAAGTTGTCGTGGCTCTCGCGCGGCGTGGCGCCTTCGGGGGCGACGTCGCGGTCATGGAAGCAGTAGTACGGCACGCCGAGCTTCTGGAAGAACTCGAAGGCGGCGTCGGCCTTCAGGCGGGCCAGCTCCATCGGGCTGCCGCCCTGGAACCAGGGGCGCTCGAAGGTGGCGCCGCCGAACGGGTCCAGGCCCGTCCAGACAAAGTTGTGCCAGTAGCAGACGGCGAAGCGCAGGTGGTCTTCCATGCGCTTGCCCAGCACGACGCGGTCCTTGTCGTAATGCTTGAAGGCCAGCTCGTTGTTGCTGTCGGCGCCCTCGAATCGGATCGGGGCGATGTGGTTGAAATAACTCGTCATGAAGGCACTCGGGGGTCAGGCACCGCGCAGGCGGCGATACAGGTCACGGAAGCGCGCCAGGCGGGGGGCCAGGCGCGCATGGCGTTGGGAATCAGGGGCGAAGCGGGCCGCGATCGGCGGGCGCGCGCAGACCGTCTCGATGGCGGCGCCCGAACCGAGGCAGGCCAGCCAGCCCAGGCGTGCGGCGCCCAGCGCGCCGCCGGCCTCGCTGCCGGTGTGGACGACGATCTCGACGTCCAGCGTGTCGGCGATCAGCTGCGCCCAGTAGGGGCTGCGCGAGCCGCCGCCCACCAGCGACAGCTGCCGGACTTCGGTGCCGGCGGCGCGCAGCGCGGCCAGGCCGTCGGCCAGGCCGAAGGCGACGCCTTCGAGCACGGCATAGGTGCAGTCGGCACGGTTGGTCTGGCTCTTCAGGCCATGGAAGACGCCGGGGGCGAAGGGGTCGTTGTGCGGCGTGCGCTCGCCCGCCAGGTAAGGCAGGAAGATCGGCGCGCGCTCGCTGATGGCGGCGTCACCCGGCGCCAGCTCGGCCAGCAGCGCGCTTTCCGGCTGGCCCACGAGCTGGCAGAACCAGCGCAGGCAGCTGGCGGCCGACAGCATGACGCTCATCTGGTGCCAGCGCGCGGGCAGCGCGTGGCAGAAGGCGTGCACGGCCGAGGCCGGGTTGGGCGCAAAGCGGTCGTTGACGACGAACAGCACGCCCGAGGTGCCCAGCGAGATGAAGCCGTCGCCCGGCTGCGTGGCGCCGATGCCGATCGCGCTGGCCGCGTTGTCGCCGGCGCCGCCGGCCACGATCACTTCGGCCCCCAGGCCCCAGGCCTGCGCGAGTTCGGGCTTGAGCAGGCCGCTGGGCTCGCTCGCCTCCACCAGGCGCGGCATGTGCGCGCGCGTCAGTCCGGTGGCGGCCAGCAGCTCGTCGGACCAGTCGCGCCGGGCGACGTCCAGCCACAGCGTGCCGGCGGCGTCGGACGGGTCGGACACCTTCTCGCCGGTCAGCTGCAGGCGCAGCCAGTCCTTGGGCAGCAGCACGCTCTTGACCTGCGCGAAGATGGCCGGTTCGTGCTTCTTGACCCACAGCAGCTTCGGCGCCGTGAAGCCCGGCATCGCGAGGTTGCCGGCAATGGCGTGCAGCGCGGGGGCCGCGGCCTCCAGCTCGGCGCACTCGGCATGGCAGCGGCCGTCGTTCCACAGGATGGCCGGGCGCAGCACTGCATCGGCGCCGTCGAGCAGCACCGCGCCGTGCATCTGCCCGGACAGGCCGATGCCGCGCACGGCCGAGAACTCCGCCGGGTGAGCGGCGCGCAGCTGCGCGACGGCCGCCTGCGTGGCGACCCACCAGTCGGCGGGCTTCTGCTCGGACCACAGCGGCTCGGGGGTCGAGAGTGTCAGGGGGCTGCCGGCGGTGCCGACGATGCGGCCCGTGCCGTCGAGCAGCAGCAGTTTGACTTCGGACGTGCCGAGATCGATGCCCAGGTACATCAGACGAGTTCCTCAGTCGGGGTGATGCCCGTGTCGGCCAGTGGCAACGCGGGGCGGGTGAGTCGGTAACGGGCCAGCGCGGCGGCGCCCACGGCGACGGCGTTGGCCCCGAAGCGGGACGTGCGCACCGTGGGCGGCGGCAGGCTGGCGGCGGCGGCGTAGTCGTTCAGCGTGTCCAGCGCGGGCTGCAGGAAGGGCTGGCCCAGCTCGACGACGCTGCCACCCAGCACGATGCAGCCGGGGTCATAGGCGGTGGCGAGGTTCTGCAGCAGCACGCCCAGGTTGCGCCCGGCGGACTGCACGGCCTTCAAGGTGTCGTGGTCTTCGTCCACCAGGTGGGCGCGCACTGCGGCCAGCGAGCGCAGCGCGGCGCTGCCGTCGCCGCTGCCCAGCATGGCGCGCGTGGCGATCAGCGCCTCGGCGCAGCCGCGTCGGCCGCAGGAGCAGCGCGGGCCGTCCAGCTGCAGCACCATGTGGCCCACCTCGCCGGCGAAACCGCGGCTGCCCGTCAGCAGCCGGTCGCCGACGATGACGCCGGCGCCCAGGCCCTGGTTGATGGAGACATACAGCAGCGGGTCGGAGGCGGGCGAGGGGTTGAACTCCAGCTCGCCCAGCGCGGCCACGTCGGCTTCGTTCTGCAGGAACAGCGGCACGCTGGCCAGCGGCGTGTCCTGCAGCTGTTCGCCCAGCAACGTGCCGAAGGGGGTGTCGCGCCAGCCGAGGTTGGGGGCGAAGTGCAGCACGCCGCGCGCCTCGTTGACGCCGCCCGGCAGGCCCACGCCCAGGCCCAGGATCTGCTGGCCGGGGTCGAGTTGCCGGCGCACCTTCAGCAGCGCGGCGGCCAGGCTGGCAATGCAAGCGTCGACGGTGCGGCTGTTGCTGTAGCTGGCCACGGTGCTCGCGAGCACCTCGCCGGTCAGCGACGTGGCGACGACGCGCACCGACTCGATGCCCACCTCCGCACCCAGCAGCAGCAGCCGGGCGGGGTCGATGAACAGCGGCGTCGGGCGGCGGCCCAGGTCACCCGTGGCGACGACTTCGCGCTCGACCAGCCAGCCCTCGCCGATCAGCTCCCGCACCAGCAGGCTGACGGTGGACTTGGTCAGGCCCACGGCGCCCGCCAGGTCGGCACGCGACAGGCCCGGGTTGGCACAAAGGTGCCTGACCAGGGCCATGCGATTGATGATCTTGAGCAGCTGCTGGCTCCCAGCGCCTTCGGCCTGCAAACCTTGTCTCCTAGTTCTTGCCCTTGGGTGGGTTTTGGTGCATATTAGTTCGATCGTCGCACAAAGTAAATTGGGTGAAAGCCCCTAGCGTGTTTGGCGTCCACGCAACGAAGATCGCGCCGCACGCCGCCCAGGGCCTCGCTGGGCCGGCGGCGTCGTGCACGCGAAACCCTGATGTCAGACCTGTCCCTTCGCAAGATCGTCATCGTCGGCGGCGGTACCGCTGGCTGGATGGCGGCTGCGCCGCTGGCGCAGCTGTTCGCAGGCTCGCAGGTGGGGCGCGGGTGCACCGAGGTGGTGCTGGTTGAGTCGCCCGACATCGGCACCATCGGTGTCGGCGAGGCCACGCTGCCGCCGATCCGCGCCTACAACCGCTCGCTCGGCATCGATGCCGACGATTTCGTCCGCCACACGCAGGGCAGCTTCAAGCTGGGCATCGAGTTCTGCGATTGGGGGCGCGTCGGGCATCGCTTCTTCCACGGCTTCGGCGATTTCGGCCCGGCGATCGACAACCGCTCGGCCTGGCAGCACTGGCTGCGCCTGCAGCGCACGGTGGACAACCTGCCGCCCTATGAAGACTGGTCGGTCGCGACCGTCATGGCGCGGGCCAACCGCTTCTCGCCGCCAGAGGGCGACACGCCGGCGGCGGCCAATGCCTTCTCGTTCGCCTACCACTTCGACGCCGGCCTGTATGCGGCCTACCTGCGCGACTACGCGCTGGCGCGCGGCGCACGGCGCATCGAGGGCTTGATCGTCGACGTCGAGCGGCGCCCGGAGGACGGCTTCGTCGCGGCCCTGAAGCTCCAGGACGGGCGCCGCATCGACGGCGACCTGTTCATCGACTGCTCGGGCTTTCGTGCGCTGCTGATCGGCGAGGCGATGGCCTCCCCCTTCGAGGACTGGAGCGCGCTGCTGCCCTGCAACAGCGCGCTGGCCGTGCCGAGCGAACGCGTCACGCCGCTGACGCCGTACACGCGGTCCACCGCCCAGGCAGCGGGCTGGCAATGGCGCATCCCGCTGCAGCACCGCACCGGCAACGGCCATGTCTACTGCAACGGCTTCATCAGCGACGAGGCGGCGGCCGACACGCTGCTCGCGGGCCTGGACGGCAAGGCGCTGGACACCCCGCGCCAGCTGCGCTTCACGACCGGGCGGCGCAAGGCGGGCTGGGTGAAGAACGTCGTGGCCATCGGCCTGTCCGGCGGGTTCCTGGAGCCGCTGGAGTCCACGAGCATCCAGCTGATCATGGACGGCGTCGGCCGCCTCATCCAGTTCCTGCCCGACCGGCGCTGCGCGCCTCATCTGGCCGCCGAATTCAACCGCCTGATGGCGCAGCAGTACGAGACCACGCGCGACTTCATCGCGCTGCACTACAAGCTCACGCAGCGCCGCGACACCGAGCTGTGGCGTTACTGCGCCGCCATGCCCATTCCCGACACGCTGGCCCACCAGATCGAGCTCTTCCGCACGACGGGCCGCGTGGCCATCTACGACCGCGACGGCTTCGCCGAGCCGTCGTGGGTGTCGTTGTTCTTCGGCCTGGGGCTGCGGCCCGAGGCCTACGACCCCCTCGTCGACCGTGTCGACGAGGCGGCCCTGGTGCAGCACTTCGCCCGCGTGCGCCAGGCCATCCAGCAGACCGTGGCCGGCATGCCGGACCATGGCGACTACATCGCCCGATATGTCCAAGCCCCTCGCCCGCATCCCGGCCAGGGAGCGGCCCGACCAGCGGCCGGCGTATCCCATCACTGAGGAGAGACTGCCAGCAGACTCGAACAAGACAGTGGCCGGCGCCCCGCCGGCCTTTCGGAGACAACCAGGAATTACCAGCCATGAAGTTCACTGACGGACAGTGGATGCTTCAGCCGGGCGTCGCCGCGCATTACGCGGCCGAGGCCTACGCGATCGAAGTCCACGAAGACCGCCTCGTCGTGCTCGCCACGACCCGCCCCATCAAGCACCGCGGCGACACGCTGCAAGGCCCCACGCTGACAGTCACGCTGAGCTCACCGCTCGAAGGCGTGATCCGCGTCAGCGTCGAGCACTACACCGCCTCCAGCCCGGCGCGCCTGCACATCCCGATGGTCGGCGCCGGCAAGCCGGCCGTGCAGATCGTCGACGGCGAGACCAAAGCCACGCTGACCTCCGGCGCCATCTCGGTGGACGTCAAGAAGGGCGAGGGCTGGAGCCTCACGTTCCGTGAAGGCGAGCGCGTGCTCACCAAGAGCGACTGGCGCGGCCTGGGCTACATCCAGTGGGGTGCCAACGGCAACCACGTGCACGAGCAGCTGACGCTGGGCGTCGGCGAAAACGTCTACGGCCTGGGCGAGCGCTTCACGCCGTTCGTGAAGAACGGCCAGGTCGTCGAGAACACCAACAAGGACGGCGGCACGGCCTGCGAGCAGGTCTACAAGAGCGTGCCGTTCTACCTGACCAACCGCGGCTACGGCGTGCTCGTCAACGAGGCCGGCCCGGTGTCGTTCGAAGTGGGTTCGGAGAAGGTCGCGCGCGTGCAGTTCAGCCGCGAGGGCGAAAGCCTGGACTACTGCGTCATTGCAGGCCCCACGCCCAAGGATGTCGTGTCCCGGTTGACAGCGCTGACCGGCCGCGCGCCGCTGCCGCCGGCCTGGAGCTTCGGCCTGTGGCTGACGACGTCGTTCACGACGCAATACGACGAGGCGACGGCCACGCACTTCATCGACGAGATGAAGCGCCGTGAGCTGCCGCTGTCGGTCTTCCACTTCGACTGCTTCTGGATGCGCGAGTTCCAGTGGTGCGATTTCGAGTGGGACCGCCGCGGCTTCCCCGAGCCCGAGGCGATGCTCAAGCGCCTGCACGGCAAGGGCCTGAAGATCAGCCTCTGGATCAACCCCTACGTCGCTCAGAAGTCGCCGCTGTTCGCGGAAGGCGTCAAGAACGGCTACTTCATCAAGCGCACCAACGGGCTCACGTTCCAGACCGACCAGTGGCAGCCCGGCATGGCCATCGTGGACTTCACGAACCCGGCCGCCAAGGCCTGGTACCAGGGCCATCTGCGCCGCCTGCTGGCCACCGGCGCCGACTGCTTCAAGACCGACTTCGGCGAGCGCATCCCGAGCGAGGGCGTGACCTACTTCGACGGCTCCGACCCCGTCGAGATGCACAACCTCTACGCGCTGCAATACAACGAGGCGGTTTTCGAGCTGCTGAAGGAAGTGCAGGGCGACGACGCCATCGTCTTCGCGCGCTCCACCTACGCATCGGGCCAGCGCTTCCCGGTGCACTGGGGCGGTGACTGCTGGAGCACGTTCGAGTCCATGGCCGAAAGCCTGCGCGGCGGCCTGTCGCTGACGAGCTGCGGCTTCGCGTTCTGGAGCCACGACATCGGTGGCTTCGAGGGCAACCCGCCGCCGTCCGTCTACAAGCGCTGGATCCAGTTCGGCCTGATGTCCTCGCACAGCCGCCTGCACGGCAGCAGCTTCTACCGCGTGCCCTGGCTCGTGGACGAAGAGAGCTGCGACGTGCTGCGCGTCTTCACGCGGCTCAAGCACCAGCTCATGCCCTACCTGTACGCCAAGGCGTTTGAAGCCACGCAGACCGGCGTGCCGCTGATGCGCGCCATGCTGCTGGAGCACCCGAACGACCCGGCCTGCACGACGCTGGACCGCCAGTACCACCTGGGCGAAGCCCTGCTCGTGGCGCCCGTGTTCACCGACAGCGGCGAGGTCGACTTCTATCTGCCGGCCCTCGCGGGCGCGGGCCAGTGGACGCACCTGCTGTCTGGTGAGAAGAAGGCGGGTGGCAGCTGGCACCGCGAGACGCATGGCTTCCTGTCCATGCCGCTGTACGCGGCACCGGGCAGCGTCATCGCCTGGGGCGCCGAGACCGAACGGCCCGACTACGACTACAGCCGCGGCACCGTGCTGCGCGTGTTCGAGCTGGCCGACGGTGCGAGCGCGGCGTTCACCGTCGTGGGCATGGACGGCAGCGTGGCCGCACGCGGCACGGTCAGCCGTCGCGGTGCGCAGTACACGGCGCAGGTGAGCGAAGGCGCGCTGCGCGACTGGGGCCTGGACGTCGACGGCCGGCGCAGCCCGGTGCTGGCCGAAGGGGCCACGCTGAACTGGACGGTCGCATGATGCGCCGCCTGCTGCTATCGATGGCGTTGGCGGCAGGCGCCGCCCATGCCGACGGCATCGCCGTCAACCAGATCGGGTACCTGCCCGGTGCCGCCAAGGTGGCGGCCGTGCCCGCCGCGCAGGCGAGCACGGCGGCCTTCGCGGTCGTCGATGCGGCCACCGGCCGCACGGTGCTGCGTGGCAGCCTCGGCGCGCCTGCGCGCTGGGAGCCGGCCGCGCAGGACGTGCGCCTGGCCGATTTCTCGGCGCTGAAGGCGCCGGGCCAGTACCGCCTGCAGGTCGAGGGCCTGCCCGACTCGCCGGCCTTCACGGTGGCGGCTGACGCCTATGCGGCCGTCAACGCCGCCGCCATCAAGGCCTACTACTTCAACCGCGCCAGCACGCCGCTGCTGGCCGCGCAGGCGGGCCCTTGGGCGCGGGCTGCCGGCCACGCGGATGACCATGTGCTGGTGCATGCCTCTGCGGCCAGCGCCAGCCGGCCCGAGGGCACCGTCATCAGCGCGCCCAAGGGCTGGTACGACGCGGGCGACTACAACAAGTACATCGTCAACTCCGGCATCACCGTCTACACCTTGCTGGCTGCGTGGGAGCATTTCCCGGCGGTCTTCAAGGCGCAGAAGCTCGGCATCCCCGAGACGGGCAATGGCCTGCCCGACCTGCTGAACGAGGCGCTGTGGAACCTGGAGTGGATGCTGGCGATGCAGGACCCGGCCGACGGCGGGGTCTATCACAAGCTCACCAACAAGGGCTTCGACGGCATGGTCATGCCGGCCGACGCCACCGGCGAGCGCTACGTCGTGCAGAAGGGCACTGCGGCCACGCTGGACTTCGCTGCCGTCATGGCGCAGGCCAGCCGCGTGTTCGCGGCGTTTGACAAGCAGCGGCCCGGCTTGTCGGCGCGCATGCTGGCCGCGTCGCGCCGTGCCTGGGACTGGGCGCAGGCCCACCCCAAGGAGGTCTACAAGCAGCCCGCCGACGTCCACACCGGTGGCTACGACGACAGCCAGCTGGATGACGAATTCGCCTGGGCCGGCGCCGAACTGTGGGTCGCCACGCGCGATGCCCGCTACCGGCCCGATCTGGCGAAGCTGGCGATCAGCGTGCCGAACTGGGGCGACGTGAAGGGCCTGGCGTGGATCACGCTGGCGCAGCGCCGCACCCAGCTGCCGGCGGCGGACGCGGCGCTCGTCAAGGCGCGCGTCCTGTCGCTGGCGGGCGAGCTGACGACGGCGTGGCGAGGGTCGGCCTACCGTGTCGGCATGCGGGCGCAGGACTACGACTGGGGCAGCAGCTCCGGCGTGCTGAACCGCGCGCTGATGCTGATCCAGGCCTACCGTCTGCAGCCGCAACCCGACACGCTGGCCGCAGCGCAGGCGCTGTTCGACCACGTGCTGGGCCGCAACCCGTTGGGCCAGTCCATGGTGACGGGCTTCGGCGCGAAGCCGCCGCTGCACCCGCATCACCGGCCGTCCGAGGCCGACGGTGTGGACGCACCGGTGCCCGGCTTCCTCGTCGGCGGCCCGAACGCGGGCCAGCAAGACCAGAAGGATTGCCCGGCGCGCTACCCGTCCAACCTGCCGGCGTTGTCCTATCTTGACCACGTCTGCAGCTACGCCAGCAACGAAGTGGCCATCAACTGGAACGCGCCGCTCGTCTACGTGTCGGCGGCGCTGCAGGCCTTGACGCCGCGCTGACAACAAAAACAACAACGACGGAGACAACATGTCCTCGACCTCCCGCCACCCGTTGACCTGGGTGCCCTCGCTCTACCTGGCCATGGGGCTCCCCAACGTGATGGTTGGGGTGGTCGCGGCCATCATCTACAAGAACCTCGGCGTCGCCAACGAGGACATCGCGCTCTACACCTCGCAGATGTACCTGCCCTGGGTGCTCAAGCCGCTGTGGGCGCCGCTGCTGGAGGCCTACCGCAGCAAGCGCTTCTGGGTCATCAGCATGGAGTTCACGATGGCTGCCGCGCTGGGGCTCGTGGCGCTGTGCCTGCCGATGGCGGACTTCTTCAAGCTGTCGCTGGCGTTCTTCTGGATCGTCGGGTTCGCGTCCGCGACGCAGGACACCTGCGCCGACGGCGTGTTCATGACCACCGTCTCCAAGACCGACCAGGCGCGCTACGCCGGCCTGCAGGGCATGTGCTGGAACATGGGCGCCGTCGTCGCGTCGGGCCTGTTCGTGTCGCTCACCGGCTGGCTGCACAACCACCTGGGCATGGCGTGGGTGCAGTGCTGGGTCGTCGTGGTGCTGCTCGCGGCTGGTGCGATGGCCGCCTTCGGGCTGTGGCATGTGCGCGTGCTGCCGCCGGGCTCGCCGTCCACGCTGCAGGGCCAGGGGTTGAGCGGCGGCATCACGGCCACGCGCGAGGCCTGGGCCACGTTCTTCCGCAAGCCGCAGATCTGGATGATGCTGGCCGTCATCTTCTTCTACCGCTTCGGCGAGGGCTTCATCGAGAAGTTCGGGCCGCTGTTCCTGCTGGACGGCGCTGCGGCGGGCGGGCTGGGCATGGACAACGAGGCGCTGGGCCACATCAACGGCACGGTCGGCACGCTGACCTTCATCGCCGGGGCTTTTCTCGGCGGCTTCCTGGTCGCCAGGCGCACGCTGCCGCGCAGCTTCTTCACGCTGGCCCTGGTGCTCAACATCCCGCACCTGACCTACTTCTACCTCGCGCAGACGATGCCGACGGACACCGTCACCATCGCCGTCATCGTCTCCATCGAGAAGTTCGGCTTCGGCATGGGCTCGGTGGGCCACATGCTCTACATGATGCAGCAGATCGCGCCGGGCCCATTCCGCATGGCCCACTACGCGATGGCCACGGGCGTCATGGCGCTCACCAAATGGGCCACCGGTAGCGTGAGCGGCCTGCTGTGGAACGCCGTGGGGCACCAGTACGTGAGCTTCTTCGGCTGGGTGCTGATCTTCTCGATCCCCCCGGTCATCCTCGCGTGGCTGGCGCCGTTCCCGCATGACCACGAAGAGCAGCGCGAGTTCGACGGCCAGGCCGCACCGGCTGGAGGGCACTGACGATGAAGCCGCTGCTCACCCTGCTGATGGCCACCTTCACCACCGCTGCCATGGCCGCCGGCCCCACCTGCGGCGCCGACGTGCTGGGCACCTCGCGCACACTGACGCTCAAGCGCGAGGCCGCCGCCTGGGGCACTGCCCAGCATGCGCCGTTGCCGGGGCTGGCGCCGGGCGAGGTGGTGCTGACCTTCGACGACGGCCCGCGGCCCGAGTCCACGCCTCTCGTACTGAAGGCGCTGGCCGACCAGTGCGTGAAGGCCACGTTCTTCATGAACGGCGAGCCGCTGAGCCGCCACCCCGAACTGGCCCGCCAGGTGCGTGACGCCGGCCACACGGTGGGCATGCACGGCTACCGGCACGACAACTTCTCGGAGGCAACGGCCGAGGCCCAGGGCCGTGACCTGAAGGCCATGGTCGCCGCCTACGTGGACGCGCTGGGCACGCAGCCGGCGGCTTATCGCTTCCCGTTCCTGGCCGAGTCGCCGGTGCTGATGAAGGCGCTGGCCGCGTTGGGCATCACGGTGATGTCTGTGGACGCTGGTGCCGAGGACTGGCTGCCCGACCAGACCCCGCAGATGCTGGCGGACAAGCTGTTAGGTCAGCTCGCCAAGCCGGGCGGCGGCATCATCCTGCTGCATGACGCGCAGGATCAGACGGCGAGGGCGTTGCCGTTTTTGTTGCAGACGTTGAAGGCCAAGGGCTTCAAGGTGGTGCACCTGCGCTGGGAGTGATGGCACAGCCCACCGCCAAGCCCGGAAGTCGTTGGGCGCGGCTGTTCGGTATGCCCCCTTTAGCGCCGCCGAGCAGCGCAAGGGCTTGAGGGCGCGCGCGAAGCGCGCTTCGACCACTGACTCCGCGCAACTGTTTGACCGGAGCGTAGCGGAGGGAGTTTTGCGCGGGCCCTCAAGGCCTGAGCAGCGCAGGGAACCCGTAGCGAAGCGGAGGGCGGTGCGGTCGGGGGGAGCTCTTTGCCTACTTTCTGGCGGTCCAGAAAGTAGGTCGCCCGCGGGGGCGAAATCCCCGCACCACAGCGGCTGGAAAGTCGGTGGGTCGATGGGCCTCCACGAAACTCCTGCCTTGGGACGGCGTTTGCCGCGGCGGGCTGGCGCGTGAGGCCCATGCCGGGAATTCGCCCCGGCGTGCAAGTTGTCGCACTTTGTATGCGTCGAGTGACGAACGAAGGCGATGACGCTAAGCAGACTGGACGATGCACCTCAGCGGATGCTCTTCGTCGCGCGCTGCGGTCCGCACGAGAGAGGCCTTGTTCGCCGCGACATCGGACGCAAAACGGCCGCAGACGGCGTGGCCGTCACGATGGATCTTCAGCATGATCTTCACAGCTGACTCCAGATCGAGCATGAACTGCTCTTGCAAGATCTTTACGACGAATTCCATTGGCGTGAAATCGTCGTTGACCAGCACGATATCGACGCTCCCGGATGGCAGGGCCTTGGCCAGCGCCAGGTCTGTCAAGTCCGATTTCCTGATGCCGTGGGCGATGAAGTTGGTGACCTCGTAGCGCGAGGCACCATGACGCTTGAGGGCCTGTGCGGCCTGGCTTTCGCTCTCGCCGAAGATTGCGACCAGCACGTCGGAGCCGTCCACAGCCAAACGATTCGGTGGGCGCTTGAAGATTGCCAAGACGCGTGCTGCAGCACGCCGCCATCCAGTGGAGTGGGTGTCGCCGCCCCGTATCGCCAATACTCGGGTGATTGCGCGCTGGAGCGTACGTTCGTACTCCGGCGACGCCAGTGGCTCAACGGCTGAGCTGCGAGGGGCCGGCGGTTTGTTGTCCCTGACGATTGCCGAGAGGTCTTGGCGCAGGTCGCCGACGTGGACGGAGCAGGCCAGAAGTACGTCGGCGACCCGCGGGTTATGAAGCAGCGCTAACAGCAACTGCTCTATCGAGACGGTCTCGCTTTGCAACTCTCGAGCCTCTGCGAAGCTGCGTTTCAGGCTAGTAGACAGGTCTTCTGAGATCAAACGTCCTCCCGGGTAGCCGCCCTCGCGGGCGATGCGGAGTCTAGACTTGCGCCAGAGATACGTTAGCGCTCGGCAGTCTCCCGCTTCGCCGATGTCAGGCTTGATGCGTGAGGCACATGCCGGGAATTCGCCCCGGCGGGCGACCTACTTTTTGAGCGACCAAAAAGTAGGCAAAAAGTCGCCCTCGATCCGCTCGGCCCTTTGCTTCGCAGCGGGCTGCCCTGCGGTGCTCGGCCCTCGAGGCCCCGCGCAAAACTCCCTCCGCTACGCTCCGGTCAAACAGTTGCGCGGAGTCAGTGCTTGAGGCTCGCTGCGCTCGCGGCCTCAAGCCACTGCGCTCCGCGGCGGGCTCAAAGGGGGAGTGAAGAACAGCCCGCGCCTGAAGGCTTTCGGGCTTGGCTTTTTGTTGAGGTGCTGCCGAGCAGAAGCGGGCGGCGCTGCACGCAGAGTTGATCGAAAGCGCAAACAGCGCTAGCGTGAAGGCGCGTTAGTCTGGCATTCGCATCGGGCCATACGCAATCACGGGAGACATCGTTGATGAACACCCCTCTTGCCAATGCGGCCGTGGGCCTGGCAGGCCTGCCGGCCCCCACCCCCGGCCACCGCCCTTCGCTGGCCCGCCTGCTCCAGGCGGTCCGTACGCACATGGGCATGGATGTCGCCTTCATCTCCGAGTTCGCGCAGGGGCGGCGCGTGTTCCGGCATGTGGATATCGGCGAGGCGCGGCTGCTCATACGCCCGGGCGATGGCGACCCGCTGGAAGAGAGCTACTGCGTCCGCGTCGTCGATGGCCGCCTGCCCGAGCTCATCCCCGATGCTTGTGTCAATGCCGAGGCGCTGACGCTTCCCGTCACGCGGGCGGTGCCGGTCGGGGCTCACCTGAGCGTGCCCATCCGGCTGGCCGATGGCCGCATCTACGGCACGTTTTGCTGTTTCAGTCACGCGCCGGACCTCACACTCACGGCGCGCGACCTGCATGTCATGCGGGTCTTCGCCGACCTCGCCGCCGAGCAGATCCAGCAGGAGCTGAGCGAGGGCGATTCGCGTCGCATCGCGGAGCAACGCATCGACTCCGTACTGCAGTCCGATCAGCTGCGCATGGTGTTCCAGCCCATCGTCGACCTCGACACGAACCGCGTCGTCGGCTTCGAGTCGCTGGCCCGTTTCAGTGGCGAGCCCTATCGCACGCCTGACCTCTGGTTCTCCGAGGCCAGTCGCCTGGGCCGCACCGCCGAACTGGAGAGCAAGGCGATCCGGCTCGCGCTGGCCCGTCTGGGCGAATTGCCGGCCGACGTCTACCTCACGGTGAATGCGTCACCCGAGGTCATCATCCAGGGCGCGCTGGCCGAGGTGCTGCGTGGCCAGCCGCTGGAGCGCATCGTCGTGGAAGTGACGGAGCATCAGGCCATCGAGCGCTACGAGGCCGTGGCCGACGTCATTGCGCCGCTGCAGCGTGAGGGGTTGCGCATTGCCATCGACGATGCGGGTGCGGGCTATGCCAGCTTCCGCCACGTGCTGGACCTGCATCCGCAGATCATCAAGCTCGACATCAGCATCACGCATGCGATCGATGTCGACCGTTCGCGGCGCGCGCTGGCGGCGGCGTTGTGCGGCTTCGCTCGAGAAACCGGCTGCGGCATCGTGGCCGAAGGCGTGGAGACGCAGGCGGAGCTGGACGCCGTGCGCGCGCTCGGCATCGGCCGGGCGCAGGGCTACCACCTGGGGCGGCCCATGAATTTCCAGGAGGCGAAGGCCTCGACGGTGCACTGAGGTCGGCCGCAGGGCTGACGGGGCAGTGCATCCGCGCCGATCGCATCGAAGCCCGCGCCCTGGTCGGCGAGCAGCTGCGCTTCGCCGACGTAGGTCTTGAAGTGGGCGGGCCTGCGTCGAGTCTGGTGCCCGGAGTCGTCGGGCCCATCAGCGGCCCGACGCTCTGACATGGCCCGCAGGCGACTCAGTCGCGCGTCTTGCCCATGCGGCGACGCAGGCCCAGCAGCGTCAGGCCCGCGGCCAGCATGGCGTAGGTGGTCGGCTCGGGAACGGCGGAGACGTTGACGCCATCCAGGCCGATGACGGTGCCGCTGGCCGTGCGGAACTGCAGCACGTCCTGGCCTTGCGCGACCAGGTTGCCGATCTGGTAGCTGGTGCCATACGGGGTGTCCTCGGTACCAGCGAAGGACTGGCCGCCGATCTTCACGCCGTTCCACAACACGTCGACGGTGCCGGTGCCCACGGACGTGGAGCCATAGGCCGCGCCCAGCTGGAAGCTCAGGCTGTAGCTCTGGCCAGCGACGGTATTCAGCGTCTGGCTCCAGCTGGCTTCGTTGACGCCAGGCGTGCAGCCGGTGGAGTACCCGCAGCCGAGCCATGCGGCGTTGCGCGACTCGTCAGGCAAGCCCATCGAGCCCGGGAAGCCGAAGGTCGACACATGCAGCGTTCCTTCGCCGCGATCGTAGATGTAGACCGTCGATACGGTCGTGAAGCCGTTGCCGGAGGTCGACATCGACCAGCCGTTGACGTCGTCCTCGAAGCCGCCGTTGACCACGAGGTTGTCCGCAGAAGCGTTGGCGCAGTGCAGGGCGCTCGCGAGCGTCAACGCCGTCAGGATGTACTTGGTTGCTTTCATTCGGTGTTCAGTTCTTTGAATGGCTCTGCCGGGGCAGTGATTCGTCCCTCTGGGCTCGGGAGAAATTCTGTCGAAATGCCTGCTTTGGAGCATCGCTCAGGCGGGTGTCACCGGGCTTTGCTTGTGTTTCGAATCGTCAAATTCCACGGCGGCGCGAATCACGCCTGCAACTGGACGCACATGGGCAGATGCGGCGTGGGGATCGAGCGGTGCCACGCAAGGCTTACGTTGTGATGCAACTCGGTGCGGGGGCGTGTGCGGCGCGCATGAGGGGTGCGCTAGGGCGCGCGCCCGATGGCCCCGGCCCGCGTGACGCGGTGGAGGCCACATGAGCCAGCGCGTTCACCTGGCGGTGCCCCAGCGCCGACGTTGAACGCGGCCCTCACGCTTCGCTATGCTGCCCCAACACCGAAGGAGCCGTTCATGGATCTCGACAGCGCAGGCCTTGCCACCCGTCGCGCCGTACTGGGCGATGCCTACGTCGATGCGGCACTGGCGAACGCCACACCGTTCACGGCGCCGCTGCAGGAACTGGTCACCCGCCATGCCTGGGGCAACACCTGGCAGCGGCCGGGGCTGGACCTGCGCACGCGCAGCATCGTCACGGTGTCCATGCTCGTGGCGCTGGGGCGAACGCATGAGCTGAAGACCCATGTGCGCGGCGCTTTGAACAACGGCGTGACCGTGCAGGAACTGCAGGAGATCTTCCTGCACGCCAGCGTCTACTGCGGCTTTCCGGCGGCGGTCGATGCCTTCCGTGCGGCGGCCGAGGTGGTCGACGTGGCACCCTGAGCCACGCCGTGCGGGGCGAATGCTCCGCACGCGAGCCGGTTTCATCGGGCGGGCTTGAGGCGGCCCACGGTCCGTGGCCGATCGCCCATCGAGGCCGTGGCGGCTGGGCGGCAAGATTGGTGACCGTTTGCAAGGGCGGCCCGGCTCGCTCGCCCGCAGTCGCGGGCTGCGCAGGTAACGCGTTGGTGCATTGGAGCCGCTGCTTGCCGGCTTTCCGCCAAAGAACAGCAGCTTACGGAATCCGCAGGGCTGGTTACGAGCGGACGAAGAGCAGCAACCTACGCTGCGCGGGCTTTTCCGCCCCCCACCCCTCGGAGACCTTTTCATGCGCTTCCAGTTGACCTGCTCTGCCCTGGCCGTAGCTTCTGCGGTTGCCGCCCTGACGGCCTGCGGAGGCGGTGAAACCAACTCCGCCAACACCGATGCTCAGGCCCAGAGCAGCGCCGGCAATCTTGTGCGGCCGCTGGCGGCCACCTCCGCCAACGACAGCAACAGCACCGAGCGCGAAGCCGCGCCGAACGACGGCTGGGCCGGCCAGAACGGTGGCACGACCGGCGGCTCGGCCGCCGCACCGGCCGATGTCTATGAAGTCTCGACCCGTCAGGCTTTCGTGGATGCGTTGGCTGCAGGCGACCGCCCCAAGATCCTGCGCATCACCACCACGATCGACTTCCGTGAGGGCCGCGAGTACACCAGCGCCGCAGACCAGATCGCGCGCGGCCGTGTCGACATTCCGCCCAACACCACCATCATCGGCACCACGCCGGCGGCGGGCCTGCTGGCGGCCAGCCTGCGCATCAATGGCAAGGAGGGGGTGAAGAGCAACGTCATCATCCGCAACATCACCATTGAGAACCCCTGGGACGTGGCCCCTCCGGGATCTGCCGATGCCGAGTACGACGGCATCCAGATCATCAACAACGCCACCAACGTCTGGGCCGATCACCTGACGCTGACCGACGGCAGCCGCACCAAGGGCCAGACGCCTGGCCAGGTTCACCACGATGGTGCCATCGACGTGACCAACGGCTCCAACTACGTCACCGTCTCCAACACCTACTTCAAGAACCACGACAAGACCGACCTCGTGGGTTCCAGCGACAGCAAGACGACGGACCGCAACAAGCTGAAGGTGACCTTCCACGACAACGTCTGGGAGAACATCAGCCAGCGCGCGCCGCGCGTGCGCTACGGGCAGGTGCATGCCTACAACAACCTGCACATCGGCGACATGAAGCACCCGGAATACCCGATCGACGCCGTGCATGGCGTGGGCGTGGAGTCGGCGCTGCTTGCCGAGAACAACGTGCTGGAGATCGCCAACCTGAAGATCGAGAAGATCTGCACGCTGGTCGACAAGAAGGGCGGCTCGACCTACAAGAACACCGGCACCGTGTTCAACGGCACGCCCGTGGACATGAGCTGCGGCCTGAGCAGCGCCATCGGCTGGACGCCGCCCTACGCCTACACGCTGAAGACCCCGGCAGAGGTCAAGGCCAACGCGACCATCAACGTCGGCGCCGGCAAGCT
>Ga0228698_1000836_pt1 | contig 18321 bp, 15 predicted proteins | sample McNCre117_Aug_MG_FD_178015 | JGI IMG/M metagenome (GOLD analysis project Ga0228698, IMG submission 178015) | Freshwater microbial communities from McNutts Creek, Athens, Georgia, United States - 1-17_Aug_MG | ecosystem: Environmental > Aquatic > Freshwater > Creek | place: USA: Georgia...
CGAGAGCGTGCTGCTGCCGCGCGGTGGCGTCTGCGTCTCGACCCAGGTCGGCTGCGCGGTCGGCTGCCAGTTCTGCATGACGGGCCAGAGCGGCCTGCTGCGCCAGATCAGCTCGGCCGAGATCGTGGCCCAGGTCGTGCTCGCGCGCAGCCAGCGCAAGGTGGACAAGGTCGTCTTCATGGGCATGGGCGAGCCGTCGCACAACCTCGACAACGTGCTGGAAGCGATCGAGCTGCTCGCCTCCCACGGCGGCATCGGGCACAAGAACCTGGTGTTCTCGACCGTCGGCGACCGGCGCGTGTTCGAGCGCCTGCCGCAGGGCCGCGTCAAGCCGGCGCTGGCCGTCTCGCTGCACACGACCGACCCCGAGCTGCGCGCCCGGCTGCTGCCACGCGCGCAACGCCTCGATCCGGCCGAGCTGGTCGAACTCGCGGAGGACTACGCCATCGCCACCGGCTACCCCATTCAGTACCAGTGGACCCTGCTCGAAGGCATCAACGACAGCGAGGCGGAAGTCGAACGCCTGGCCGAGCTGCTGGCGGGCAAGAAAGCCATGATGAACTTCATACCGTTCAACTCGGTCGAGGGCTCGGGCTTCCAGCGCCCGTCGGAACAACGGGCCTGGGAGATGACGCAGGCCCTGCGCCGCCACGGCATCATCGCCTGCCTGCGCGACTCGGCCGGCCAGGACGTGGACGGCGGCTGCGGCCAGCTGCGGGCCAGGGCCCTGGACAAGGGCAGCCAGCCACAGGCGCGCCCGATCGTCTTGTCCTGAAACGCGGCATCACGACGATTGATTCCGAATCATGACATCCCACAAAATCACCTGGAACAGCTAAGATAGTTATCAATTAAGAACAGTTGATCCAGGGAGATTCTGCGATGGTTGATGGCATGGACCATGCTTCGACACGGCCTGGGGCTGGTGCGATCGTCGGGCAAGCGGCCAACCGCCGCCCAGGTGTCCCGTCGTCGCCACGGCAGCCCTAGGCCTGCGCCACAGGAAGGGCCATGCAAGACACCGGCCGCCCTCGCCCCTCGTGGCTGCCGGCCACGGGCTTCACCCTGATCGAGCTGATGGTCGCGGTGGCGATTGCCGCGATACTGGCAAGCATCGCCTACCCCTCGTACACCGCGTTCGTCCGGCGCTCCAACCGAGCCGCCGCCCAGGCCGAGATGATGCACATCGCCAGCCTGGCACAGCAGTTCTTCCTGGCCAACAAGAGCTACACCAACCTGGCCGGAATGGGCAACTATCAGGTGTCAAGCCAGGTCCGCGCGCATTACGACTGCTGGACCAACTTCGACCCCGACCACGGCGCCAACCCCAGCCCCGACATGTTCATACTGACCTGCGATCCGACCGGCACGCAATACAGCGACGGCACCTTGCAGATCCGCAGCGACGGCACCCGGACCCGCAACGGCAATGCGAGCGAGTGGTGAAGCCATGAACATGCCGTCAGCCAGCCCGGCCCCCGGTTTTTCCATGATCGAGGTGCTGGTCACCCTGATCATCCTGGTCGTCGGCATCCTCGGACTGTTCGGCCTGTCGGCACGGCTGCAACAGCATCAGCTCGAAGCGTATCAGAGGGCGCAGGCGCTGATGCTGCTCAAGGACATGGAAAACCGCATCGCGGCCAACCCCTTGAACGCCCACGACTATGCGACGGGATCGACGACCCCGATCGCCGCCAACGGAATCTGCCCCACGGCGTCCTCGACCAGGCAGCAGCAGGATGCCCTCGCCTGGTGTACCGAAATCGTCGGGGCTGGCGAAACCGACAACAACGCCAACGTTGGCGCCCTGATCCACGGCCTGGGCTGCATCGAGAACCTCGGCGGCACGAATCCGAACGGTCCCTACCTGGTCACGGTGGCCTGGCAGGGAATGACCGCTCTCGGGCCGCCCCTTGGCAGCCCCTGTGGTGCCGGCGCCTACAACACCCTGGCGGGCTGCGCCAACGATGCCTGCCGCCGCACCGTGAGCACCACGGTCAGGATTGCCAATCTCGCGACGCCATGAGGACCACGCACACGCCAGCACCGATCCGGCGCCAGCATGCCGGCCGGCGACTGCGGCCGCATGGATTCTCCCTGGTGGAGCTGATGATCGCGGTGGTGCTCGGCCTGCTGGTGACCGGCGCGCTGACGGCGACCTATGTCGGGCTGTCCCAGTCCGGCACCGAACTCGGCCGGACCAATGAGCAGATCGAGAACGGACGGGTAGCGCTGCAGCTGATCGAAACCGAGCTGACTCACGCCGGCTATTGGGGTGGCTTCATTCCGAGCTACGACGACCTGACCCAGAGCGCCGTGCCGGGCGACGTGCCGACGGCGGTGCCCGACCCCTGCCTCGCGTATACCCCGGCCAACTGGAATGCGGCCTACAAGACCAATCTGCTGGGCCTGCCGGTCCAGGTCTATGACGACGAGTCGATCGCGACGGCCACCAGTTGCGCCGGCATCACGAGCGACATCCAGCCCGACACCGATGTCCTGATCATCCGGCATGCGGCCACCTGCGTCGCGGGCGTCGGCAGCTGTCCCCCGATGGCGGCCGGCAATCTCTATCTGCAGGCCTCGTTCTGCACCAGCGAGCCCGCCACGCCCGTGCTCGACACGGCCAACTTCACGCGCCACCAGCGCGATTGCAGCGCTGCCGCCGGCCTCAGAAAATTCGTGTCGGAGATTTTCTACGTCCGGACCTATTACCTGACGGCTGGCGACGGCATTCCGACCCTGATGCGTTCGAGCTTCGAGCCCGGCCCGGGCGGCGGTCTGTCCCACCAGCCGGCGCAGGCCCTGATCCCCGGCATCGCGGCATTGCGGGTCGAGCTGGGCATAGACAGCCAGAGCCGCACCGGGACCGCCGTGGACTATGGCGCGGCGATCGCCTGGTCCGACCCAGACACGATGAAGGTGCCGACCAACCGTGGCGACGGCACGCCGGAAGGCGACTATGTGCAATGCTCAAGCGCTTCCGCCTGCAGCGTCGGGCAACTGCGCGATATCGTCGCGGCCAGGGTACACGTGCTGGCCCGGACACTGCAGCCGAGCCCGGGCTATGCGGACCCCAAGACCTATCACCTCGGCGCCAACGATTACGGACCCTACAGTGGCGACGCAGCCCGCTACAAGCGGCATGCCTACACCACCACGGTGCGCCTGAACAATGTGTCGGGCCGGCGGACAACGCCATGAAACACCGCCGGCCACCCAAGCGCCAAGCCGGCATCGCGCTGCCGGTCGGCTTGCTGCTGCTCGTGGTGATCACGATCCTGGTGTCCTCGTCCTTCGTGCTCAGCCGCAACGCCCTGACCTCGGTCGGCGACATGCAGTTCCGCAACGAGGCGATAGCGGCCGGCAACCTGGCGATGGAAACGGTGATCAACGCCCCCTTCACCACGGCGCCTGCGGCGGAATCCATCAACGTGGACCTCAACGACGACGGCGTGACCGACTATGTCGTCGCTTTCTCCGCCCCGATCTGCAGCGCGGCGACTCCGGTTGCGGCCGCCGTGCCCAGCAGCCTGTCCCTGCCCGGCAGCATGAGCCAGATGACGACCTGGGAAGTGCTGTGGGATCTGAACGCCACCGTGACGAGCGCGCAGCACACGGGCGCCTCGATCGCCATGCATCAGGGCGTGCGGGTGTTCATGACCGATGCCCAGAAATCCGCCGTCTGCCCTTGAGGCACGCCCAAGGAGAAAGATTCATGAATCCGAAACATCTCGTCGTCCTGACGACCATGGCCCTGGCCTGCGGCACGACCGCCCGCGCCGAGGACATCGACCTCTACATCAACCCCGGCGTCAGCAACAACACCCTGCCCAACGTCCTGTTCGTGGTCGATAACACCGGCAACTGGAGCACCCCCTTCACCAACGAGAAGGCGGCGCTCGCGGCGGTCCTGGGCAGTCTGGCGACCCACAGTGACGGCTCGGCCAGGTTCAACGTCGGCGTGCTGTTCATGGACGAGACCGGAACCGGCAACAACAATGTGCAGGGTGGCTACGTCCGGGCGGCGCTCAGGCCGATGACGACGGTCAACAAGGCCCTCTACACCGCGATGATCAATGCCCTGGACAGCGAGAAGGACAAGGGCAACTCGGGCGTGGCCGGCCTCGCGATGGCCGAAGCCTACCTGTACTACTCGGGCGGCACGCCGTACGCGGGCAACGGCAAACTCAAGACCGACTTCCACGCCAACAGCACCGGCAACTGGTCCAACACCTACTCGACCGCAGCGACCAGAACCTCGATGCAGGCGCTCTATGACCTGTCCGGCAACGCGCTGGCCTCGATGACAGCCACGCGCTACAACCCGCCGAACACCTCGAACTGCCTGAACAACTACATCATCTACCTGAGCAACGGACCGGCGCAGGACAGCAGCTCCGCGTCGATTCCGGCGATGACCCTGCTGTCGGCCGTTGGCGGCGACACCAGCCAGATTCCGGTGTCGCCCAGCGGATCGCAGTCCAATCTGAGCGACGAATGGGCGCGCTTCATGAAGCAGAGCCCCTACGGGATCACGACCTTCACGATCGATGTCGATCCGTCAACGTCGGGCCAGGGGCCGGGCTGGACCGCCTTGCTCAAGAGCATGGCCTCGGTCAGCGGCGGCGTGTACTACAAGGCCACATCCGCCAGCGGCGCTGGGACCGACATCCAGACCGCGCTCAACGCGGCGCTGGCCGAAATCCAGAACAAGGCCAGCGTGTTCGCTTCGGTGAGCCTGCCGGCATCGACCAATACCCAGGGCCAGTACCTGAACCAGCTGTTCGTCGGCATGTTCCGCCCCGATGGCGACGACCGGCCACGCTGGGCCGGCAACCTCAAGCAGTACAAGCTCGGCTACCTGAGCGGCTCCTCGGTGCTCCAGACCCTGGATGCCGATGGCAGCGCGGCGATCGACCCCAGTTCCGGCTTCGTCGGCATCTGCGCCCGCAGCTACTGGACGCCGACCGCGACCGACAGCTACTGGACCTTCCAGCCCATGGGTGCCTGTCCTGTCCCCAGCGGCCGGCCAATCAATTATTACCGTAACTCCAACTATCCCGATGGCGACGTGGTGGAAAAAGGCGCCTCCGCCTATGTGGTGCGCAGCCTGACGCCAGGCACGCGCAGCACTGTCTATACCTGCGCCACCGACTTCGCCACCTGCGCCTCAACCAGCACCCTCGGCAACCTCGCTGCCTTCAACACCGCCAATTTCGCCAGCCTCGGCGCCTCCAGCTCGTCGGAAGCGGCCAGCCTGCTGAACTGGGTGCTCGGCCAGGATGTCCTGAACGAAAACACCAGCGACGACATCGTGCCCAGCGGCACGACGACGCTGACATCGACCGTGCTCCGGCCCTCGGTCCAGGGCGATGTGATCCATTCCCGACCGCAGGCAGTCAACTTCGGCACCACCACGGCGCCGAACGTGGTGGTGTTCTACGGCTCGAACGACGGACTGCTGCGCGCGATCAACGGCAACCGCGAGGGTGGTGCGAACATAGCCGGCAAGGCCCCGGGCAATGAACTGTGGTCATTCGTGCCACCGGAGGCCTATCTGCTGTTCAAGCGCTCGTACAGCAACGACACCCCGATCTACACCCCGAGCATCACGAGCGGCAGCCCCAAGATCTACGGCATGGACGGGCCACTGCGGACCTACAGCAACGGCGCGAGCACCTGGCTGTTCGCGGGCATGCGCCGGGGAGGCCGCGCGCTGTACGCCTTCGACGTCAGCCATCCGGACACCCAGGCGCCGACCCTGCTGTGGAAGATCGGCTGTCCGAACAACCTGCCCTATCTCAATGCCGCAGGCACGGCGCTGGCACGCAACTCGTCGGGCGCGACGGTCACGACACTGGCACAGGCCGACACGGGCTGCCCGGCCGCGTGGACCTCGATCGGCCAGACCTGGTCGGCGGCCGTTCCGGTGCTCGCGGCCGGCTTCAGCTCGGGCGCGGCACCGCTGATCGCCATGGGCGGCGGCTACGACAGCTGCGAGGATGCCGACCCCAACACCTGCTCCGCCGCCAGCCTCAAGGGCAACCACGTGTTCATCCTGAATCCGAACAACGGCGGCGAACTGCTCAAGGATCTGCCGACGGATCGTCCGGTGACCGGGGACGTGTTTCCCGTGACCGACAGCAACGGTCTGGTCAGCTGGATCTACGCCACGGACCTCGGCGGCAATGTGTACCGGATTTCGGGCAGCAGCGCCAACACCGCGATCGGCAGCACGCCGCCGGCGAACTGGACCATCACCAAGATCGCTGCTCTCGGCTGCGGCTCCACCAGCACCTGCAGCGCCAACCGCAAGTTCATCTTCGGCCCCGACATCGTGCTGAACAGCGATGGCAGCTATTCGCTCATGATAGGCAGCGGCGACCGCGAGAAGCCGGTGTACAGCTACAGCTCGGCCTACGGCGTGTCCGATTACTTCTTCGTGCTCAACGACAAGCCAAGCTCCAGCAGCTGGCTGGCATCGGAATCGGAGCGCTGCGATGGCAACGCCATGGTCTGCCTGTCCTCGCTCGGTCATCTGACATCGACCAGCCACGGTGTCACTGGCACGCCGACGGAGAAAGGCTGGTATCTCGAACTGGCCGGGCACGAATCCGTGGTGACCTCGGCGCTGACCATCTATGGCACGGCAACCTTCAGCACCCACATTCCGGTCCCGCCCGGCGGCGCATCGAGCTGCTCGTCCACGCTCGGCGTGGCCAATGTGTACAACATCAACTACCTGAATGGCGCCTCGATGAACGGCACGCCCAGACCGTTCCAGGCAGTCACCGGCGGCGGCCTGCCACCGTCACCGGTCGGCGGCATCGTCACGCTCGACGGCGGCACCCAGGTCGCCTTCATCGTCGGGGCTGATCCCAATTCACCGCTTTCGGGCAGCAGTCCGCCCGCGCCGACCTCGCGCACCCAGCCCAAGCGCCGGGTTTACTGGTATCTGCAGCAGTGAATCCCATGATGCCAGCCGTCGCTCGACCTCGCCGGCAACGCCACCCGGATGCAAGATCAGCCTACGGACTGACGCTGATCGAGCTGGTCGTGACGATCTCGATCATGGTGATCCTGATGATGATCGCGGTGCCAGGCTTCAACGACGTCACGCTCGGCGGCAAGCTGACGTCATACGCGAATCAGCTCGTGAGCAGCGCCTACCTGGCGCGCAGCGAGGCGATCAAGCGCGACGCGGCCGTGACCCTGTGCGTGACGGCCAATGGCAGCAGCTGCATGAGCGACGCCGACAGCGGCAGCCGGCGCTGGGAAAGGGGCTGGCTCGTGCTGGCCCCCGACGGCAGCACTGTGATCCAGCGTCAGGCCGCGCTCGGCGCCGGCTTCGCGGTCAACAGCAGCGCGTCACGGCTGGTGTTCGAGCCCAACGGCGTCGGTGCCACCGCCGCGACGCTGAAGGTCTGCCGCAACACCCCGACGGCCGGCGCGCAGGAAAAAGTCGTCGCGATCAGCCTGACCGGACAGGCCATGGTCAGCACGACGCACGACGGCAGCTGTCCCTGAACCAGGCGTAACGGAAAAAGCGCCTAGGCGTTGCCCGACGCGATGCCCCAGCGCGCCAAGGCTGCATCGTCGCTGACGCGCGCATCGACCCAGCGCGCACCGTCGGGCGTCTGCTCTTTCTTCCAGAACGGGGCCTGGGTCTTGAGGTAGTCGATCAGGAACTCGCAGGCCTGGAAACTCTCGCCGCGATGCGCCGAGCTGACCGCGACCAGCACGATCTGGTCCGTGGTCTGCAACAGGCCGACGCGGTGCACCACGCGCGCGTCGAGGATGTCGAAGCGCCGCAAGGCCTCGTCGATCATGGCCTCGATCGCCTTCTCGGTCATGCCGGGATAGTGCTCCAGCTCCAGGCTGGCCACCGACTGACCCTCGTTGCGGTCACGCACCGTGCCGAGGAAGGTGCAGACGGCGCCGACCCGTGGATCGGTGCCGCGCAGCGCCGCGACCTCGGCGCCGAGGTCGAAATCCTCGCTCTGGATGCGGACACGGGCGCCGCTGGCCGGCGCGGAAATCGGGGCTGCTGCCATGCTCAGCCTCCGGTCACGGGCGGAAAGAACGCGACTTCGGCGCCTTCGCGCAGCGTCGCCTGCTCATCGACCATCGCCTGGTCGAGTGCGGCACGCACCGCCCGTCCGCGCTCCAGCGCCTCGGCCCAGGGAGCGCCGCGCGCGATCAGCTCGTCGCGCAGCTCCCCGACCGTGCGGGCCTGCGACTCGATCGACAGGCCAGAAGTGCCGAGCGCCTCGCGGATCGCGGCAAAGAATCGGATCTCGATCTGCATCGGGGTTCAGGCCAGCAAGGCCTCGAAGGAAATGAAGGAAACGGTGTCGCCACGCGCGATGGTGCTGCCTGCCGCCAGATCAACCAGGCCGTCCCCCCAGACGACCGAAGTCAGCACGCCCGAACTCTGGTTCGGAAACAGGTCGAGCCCGCCCTGGTCGTTGCGGCGCACGCGCAGGAACTCGCGCCGGCGGTCGGCCCTGGGGATCTCGAAGTCGGCGCGCAGCGGAACCGGGCACGGCAGCCCGTCGCCGACCGCGACGCCTTGCAGCCGCAGCAGCAGCGGGCGCAGCAGCAGCAGGAAGGTCACGAAGCTCGACACCGGATTGCCCGGCAGACCGACGAACTGGCAGCGCGAACCATCGGCACGCGCGATCCAGCCGTGTGCGAACGGCTTGCCGGGCTTGATCGCGATCTGCCACAGGTCCAGGCCACCGAGCTGCTGCACGGCCGGCTTGATGTGGTCTTCCTCGCCGACCGAGACCCCGCCGCTGGTCAGGATCAGGTCGTGCGCCTCGGCCGCAGCCCGCAGCGCGGCCAGCGTGGCGTCGCGCTGATCCGGCACGATGCCGAGGTCACTGACCTCGCAGCCCAGTCGCCGCAGCAGCGCGCCCAGAAAGAAGCGGTTGGAGTTGTAGATCGCGCCCGGTGCCATCCGATCGGGTGGAATTTCGCCCGGCATGACCAGCTCGTCGCCGGTCGAGAACAGCGCGACGCGCACGCGCGGACGGACCTCCAGCGCCGCAAAGCCGATGCTGGCGGCCAGGCCCAGCTCGGCCGGGCCGAGCCGGCTGCCAGCCGGCAGCACGATGCTGCCCCGACCCACGTCCTCGCCCCGGCGCCGGATCCACTGACCCGGCCGGAGCGTGGCCGCGAAGCGCACGACAGCCTGGCCTTGCTCATCCAGACCAGCCTCGCCCTCCTCCTGCATGATCACGGCGTCGGCGCCGGCCGGCACCGGCGCCCCCGTGAAGATGCGCGCGACCGTGCCCGGCTGCAACGCGACGCCGGACTGGCCAGCCGCGATGCGCTGCGACACCGGCAACGCCCGGCCCTCGGCCAGCGCAGCCTCGACCTCGGCGCAACGCACGGCATAGCCGTCCATCGCGGAGTTGTCGTGCGCGGGCACGTCGAGCGCCGCGACCAGATCGCGCGCCAGCACGCGGCCATCGGCCTGCAGCGTGGCGACGATCTCGTGGCCGGACAGCGGCTCGATCGGGCCGAGCAGCGCCGCCAGCGCCTGCGCCAGCGGCATCAGGCCGGGACGGGCTGGCCCTGCGATGGCAGCGCTCATCTGCGGCCTCAGTCCGCGCAGTGGGCGGCGATGTAGGCCTTGACGCCGGCGGCGTCGGCCGGCATCACCTGCACGCGCTTGGGCAGCGCCTCGATGCCATCGAACTTGGCCGGGCGCGCCGGCTCGCGCCCGAGCGCCTCGACGATGGTGCCGGCGAACTTGATCGGCAACGCGGTCTCCAGCACGATCATCGGCACGCCGGGCTTGCAGTGCTCGCGCGCGACCTTGACGCCATCGGCCGTGTGGGTATCGATCATCTGGCCGAAACGCTCGAACGTGTCCTTGATCGTCGCCAGGCGGTCCGCGTGCGTGCTCTTGCCGCTGACGAAGCCGTAGCGGCTGGCGGCCTGCGCGAAGTGCGGGTCGGCGCTGAGGTCGAAGCGGCCGTCGCGGTTCAGCGCCTCGCCGAACAGCGCCTGGGTGCGCGCGGCGTCGCGCCCGAGCAGGTCGAACACGAAGCGCTCGAAGTTGCTGGCCTTGGAGATGTCCATCGACGGGCTGGAGGTCTCGAAGGTGTCGGCGCTGCCGCGCACGCGGTAGACGCCGGTGCGGAAGAACTCGTCGAGCACGTCGTTCTCGTTGGTCGCGACCACCAGCTGCTCGACCGGCAGCCCCATCATGCGCGCGACATGGCCGGCGCAGACGTTGCCGAAGTTGCCGCTCGGCACCGCGAAGCTGACCCGCTGGGCGTTGCTGTCGGTGACCTGGAGGTAGCCGGCGAAGTAGTACACGACCTGGGCCAGCAGGCGGGCCCAGTTGATCGAGTTGACGGTACCGATCTTGTAGCCGCGCTTGAAATCGAGGTCGTTGCTGACCGCCTTGACGATGTCCTGGCAATCGTCGAACACGCCCTCGATCGCGAGGTTGTGGATGTTGGCGTCGAGCAGGCTGAACATCTGCGCCTGCTGGAACGGGCTCATCCGTCCGTGCGGACTGGTCATGAAGACGCGCACGCCCTGCTTGCCGCGCATCGCGTACTCGGCCGCGCTGCCGGTGTCGCCGCTGGTCGCGCCCAGGATGTTGAGCTGCTCACCGCGCCGGCCGAGTTCGTACTCGAACAGGTTGCCGAGCAGCTGCATCGCCATGTCCTTGAACGCCAGCGTCGGGCCGTTGGACAGCGCCTCGATCAGGAGGCCGTCCTCCAGCGGGCGCACCGGCACGATCTCGCGCGTGCCGAAGACTTCCTCGGTGTAGGTCTTGGCGCACAGCGCGCGCAGGTCCTCGGTCGGGATGTCGTCGATGTAGAGCGACAGGATGCGGAACGCCAGCTCGGCATAGCCCTGCTCGCGCAGGACCGCGCGCCAGGCGTCGAGCGTGGCGCCATCGACCTGCGGGTAGGACTCGGGCAGATAGAGGCCGCCGTCGGGCGCCAGGCCCTCCAGCAGGATTTCGCAGAAGCGCTTGCGGTCCGCGTGGCCGCGCGTGGACAGGTAGCGCATCAGGCCAGCTCCTCCTTGCGGATGCGCGCGATCGGCGCCAGCACGCTCGGCAGCGCCTGCATCTGGGCGATGGCGTCGTTCATCGTGCCTTCGCGCGTCTCGTGCGTCAGGATGATCAGGTCGGTCTGCGCGGCGCCCGCGCCGGCGACCTCGTCGCCCTCGCGCTGCAGCACGGCGTCGATGCTGATGCCGGCACCTGCCAGGATGCCGGTGACCTGGGCCAGCACGCCGGCCTCGTCGGCCACGCGCAGGCGCAGGTAATAGCTGGTCACGACCTCGCTCATCGGCAGCACTGGCAGGTCGCTGAGTTCGCTGGGCTGGAACGCCAGATGCGGCACGCGATTGAGCGGATCGGCCGTGTGCAGTCGCGCAATGTCCACCAGGTCGGCCACCACGGCCGAGGCGGTCGGCTCGGAGCCGGCGCCCTTGCCGTAGTAGAGCGTGGTGCCGACGGCATCGCCCTGGACCATGACGGCGTTCATCGCGCCCTCGACATTGGCGATCAGGCGCTTGGCCGGCACCAGGGTCGGGTGCACGCGCAGCTCGACGCCGGCGGCGGCGCGCTTGGCGATGCCCAGCAGCTTGATGCGGTAGCCCAGCTGCTCGGCGTACTTGATGTCGGCCGCGCCGAGCTGGGTGATGCCCTCGACATGGGCCTTGTCGAACTGCACCGGGATGCCGTAGGCGATCGCGCTCATCAGCGTCGCCTTGTGCGCGGCGTCCACGCCCTCGATGTCGAAGGTCGGGTCGGCCTCGGCGTAGCCCAGGCGCTGCGCCTCCTTGAGCACGACGTCGAAGTCCAGACCCTTGTCGCGCATCTCGGACAGGATGAAGTTGGTCGTGCCGTTGATGATGCCGGCCACCCATTCGATGCGGTTGGCGGTCAGGCCCTCGCGCAGCGCCTTGATGATCGGAATGCCGCCGGCCACGGCGGCCTCGAATGCGACCATCACGCCCTTGGCCTGGGCGGCGGCGAAGATCTCGGTGCCGTGCACGGCCAGCAACGCCTTGTTGGCGGTGACCACGTGCTTGCCGGCCGCGATGGCTTCGAGCACCAGCGCCTTGGCGATGCCGTAGCCGCCGATCAGCTCGACCACGATGTCGATCTCGGGGTTGGCGATCACGGCGCGTGCGTCGCCGACCACCTGCACGCCCTCGCCGACGACGGCGCGCGCGCGCTCGACGTCGAGATCGGCGACCATGGTGATCTCGATGCCACGACCGGCGCGGCGCTTGATCTCCTGCTGGTTGCGCTGGAGGACGTTGAAGGTACCGCTGCCCACGGTGCCAATGCCGAGCAGGCCGACTTGAATCGGTTTCATTTGGTGTTTTCCAGTGTCAAAAATAAGGGTTCAGGTGCCGTGGCGCTTGCGGAAGTTGCCCAGGAAGCGCGCGATGCGACCGACCGCGTCGGCCAGATCGTTCTCGTGCGGCAGGAAGACCAGACGGAAATGGTCGGGCGTCGGGAAATTGAAGCCGGAGCCCTGCACGATCAGGACTTTCTCTTCGGCCAGCAGATCGTAGGCGAACTGCTGGTCATCGGTGATCGGATAGATCCTGGGATCGAGGCGCGGGAACATGTACAGCGCCGCCTTGGGCTTGACGCAGCTCACGCCCGGGATCTCGGTCAGCATCCGGTGCGCGAGGTCGCGCTGGCGACACAGGCGCCCTCCCGGCGCGACCAGATCGTCGATGCTCTGGTAGCCGCCGAGCGCGGTCTGGATCGCCAGCTGGCCCGGCGTGTTGGCGCACAGGCGCATCGAGGCCAGCATGTTCAGGCCCTCGATGTAGTCGCGCGCGCGGCGCTTGTTGCCCGAGACCACCATCCAGCCGGCGCGGTAGCCGCAGCTGCGGTAGTTCTTGGACAGGCCGTTGAAGGTCACGAACAGCACGTCGTCGGCCAGCGAGGCGATCGAGGTGTGGACGTTGCCGTCGTACAGCACCTTGTCGTAGATCTCGTCGGCGAACACGATCAGGTCGTGGCGGCGCGCGATCTCGACGATGGCCTCCAGCACCGGTACCGGATAGAGCGCGCCGGTCGGGTTGTTCGGGTTGATGATCACGATGCCCTTGGTGTTGGACGTGATCTTGCGCTCGATGTCGGCCAGGTCCGGCGTCCAGTCAGCCTGCTCGTCGCACAGGTAGTGCACCGGCGTGCCGCCCGACAGCGAGACCGAGGCGGTCCAGAGCGGATAGTCGGGCGCGGGCACCAGCACCTCGTCGCCGGGGTTGAGCAGCGCGTTCATCGACATCGCGATCAGCTCGCTCGCGCCGTTGCCGAGATAGACATCATCGACCATCACGCCGGTGATCTTCTTTTCCTGCGTGTAGTGAACGATCGACTTGCGCGGGGCGAACAGGCCCTTGCTGTCGGTGTAGCCGGCCGCCTGCGGCAGGTTGCGGATCATGTCCTGCACGATCTCCTCGGGCGGCTCCAGCCCGAATACGGCCAGATTGCCAATGTTGAGCTTGATGATCTTGTGGCCGTCCTCCTCCATCGCTCGCGCCTTGTCCAGCACGGGTCCACGAATGTCGTAGCAGACGTTGGCCAGCTTGGCAGACTTGAGTATGGAGGGCATCGACATGTCTAAACCTTGGTGAAACCTATAATTTCACCACAATTTTCAAGCCCAGCCGATGAAACTGCAGCCAGACCGCTTCGATACCCTGTCGATCAATGCCTACGGCGACGATTGGATCGCCGTCAACGGCGAGAAAAAGCACCACAGCCTGGTGCTGAGTTCCCAGGGCAGCTGCCTGGACTGGGACTGCGCGAGCTTCGCGGAACTCACCCCGGAACATTTCAACCGCCTGGCGGCCGACGGGCCCGAGGTGGTGATCTTCGGCAGCGGCACGCGCCTGCGCTTCGTCACGCCGGCCCTGCTGCGCGGGCTGATCGCGCGCGGCATCGGCGTCGAGACCATGGACACCGCCGCCGCCTGCCGCACCTACAACATCCTGGCCGGCGAAGGCCGGCGCGTGGTCGCGGCGCTGCTGCTCGAAGCGCGCTGAACACAGGCGACAAAACCCCAGGCCCTGTCACCAGGGCTTGCGCTTCGGGATAAAATGGAGGGCTGTTTGAAGCCGCCGTCGTGCCTGCGGGCGCGGACGGGCTGCAGGCAGCTAGCTGCCCACACGGCGGCATATTACCTCACCCAACACAAACAGGGACAAGCACCATGGCCGTTGTCGTCAACAAACTCATTCCCGAATTCGAAGCCAGTGCGACAGGTGGCGTCAAGGTCAGCAACCAGTCGCACACCGGCCAGATCGTCGTTCTGTACTTCTACCCCAAGGACAACACCCCGGGCTGCACCACCGAAGCAATGCAGTTCCGCGATCACTACAAGCACTTCCAGGAGGAAGGCGCGGTGGTGTTCGGCGTCTCGCGCGACAACATGAAGTCGCACGACGAGTTCAAGCAGAAGCTCGAACTGCCGTTCGAGCTGATCGCCGACACCGAGGAGAAGATGTGCCACATGTTCGGTGTGGTCAAGAACAAGATCATGTATGGCAAGAAGGTCAAGGGCATCGAGCGCTCGACCTTCCTGATCGGCGCCGACGGCCAGCTCAAGCAGGAATGGCGCGGCCTGAAGGTGCCGGGCCATGTCGAGGAAGTGCTGCTCGCCGTCAAGGCGCTCAAGAAGGCAGCCTGAGGCCACGGCCAGCGCCCGGCATTCGTCACCGGGCTGGTGCATAATGAACTCATGCTGTTGAGCATTCCACCGTCAGTCTTGTTCCAGTTTCCATCCGAAGCCGCCCGGTCATCCTGGCGGCTTTTTTGTTTTTAGCCTCAAGACCCATGCCACTGCCTCCGCCCCCTGCCCGCAAAGCCTCACGCCTCGCTCCTGAAGCCTACCTGGTCAAGGCAAGCCGCAAGAAGACAGTCACCTCGTCCGTCGCCGAGGCCGGCCTGCCGGTCGCGCCGCTGGAGCTGGCCGCCGCCGTGCCAGATGCGGTGCCCGATGTGGCGCTGCTGGCTTCCGCTGCCACCCCGGCCGCCAAGAAAACGCGGGCCCGCCGACCGGCCACGCCCGCAGTCGTGACGACGGCGGCGCCAGCCGACGCGGCAGTGACGGCCATGACGGAGGCAACAGCCGCTCCGGTCACAGCCCCCCCGGTTCCAGCGGCCGCCGTCGAGCCGGCCCCGGCAGTTGCCACCCCAGCCAAGACCGTCCGGCCCACGAAGTCACCCGCGGCCAAGTCTGCCGCCGCGCAAGGACGGGCCGCCTCGTGCCTGTTCGTGCTCGACACCAATGTGCTGATGCACGATCCGATGTCGCTGTTCCGCTTCGAGGAGCACGACATCTATTTGCCGATGATCGTGCTCGAGGAACTCGACGGCCACAAGAAGGGCATGACCGAGGTCGCGCGCAACGCGCGCCAGGCCAGCCGGATGCTGGACCAGCTCGCGGCCAAGAGCGGCGCCGACATCGCGCAGGGTCTGCCGCTGGACGCGCTCGGCAACAAGGACGCGACCGGCGTGCTGCTGTTCCAGACCGAGCCGCTCAACGTCGAGCTGCCGGCGCTGCCGCGCGGCAAGGCCGACAACCAGATCCTGGGCGTGGTCCAGGCGCTCAAGCATCGCTTCCCGAGCCGCAGCGTGGTACTGGTGTCGAAAGACATCAACATGCGGGTCAAGGCGCGCGCGCTCGGCCTGTCGGCCGAGGACTACGAGAACGACAAGGTACTGGCCGACGACGAGCTGCTCTACGCCGGCTCGCTCGCGCTGCCGGCCGACTTCTGGACCCGCCAGGGCAAGAAGCTTGAAAGCTGGCAGCAAGGCGGCCAGACCTACTACCGCGTCAACGGCGCGGTGGTCGAGCAGATGAGCATCAACCAGTTCGTCTATTTCGAGGCGCCTGGCGAGCCCGCGCTCTACGCGCGCGTGAGCGAGCTGCGCGGCAAGAGCGCGGTACTGCGCACGCTCAAGGACTACGCGCACCAGAAGAACGCGGTCTGGGGCGTGATGAGCCGCAACCGCGAACAGAACTTCGCACTGAACCTGCTGCTCGATCCGGACATCGATTTCGTGACCCTGGCCGGCACGGCCGGCACCGGCAAGACGCTGATGGCGCTGGCCGCCGGCCTGACCCAGGTGCTCGACGAGCGGCGCTACACCGAGATCATCATGACGCGCGCGACCGTCAGCGTCGGCGAGGACATCGGCTTCCTGCCCGGCACCGAGGAGGAGAAGATGGGACCGTGGATGGGCGCGCTCGACGACAACCTCGAATTCCTGGCCAAGGGCGAAGGCGGCAACGCCGGCGAATGGGGCCGCGCGGCAACCAACGAGCTGATCCGCAGCCGCATCAAGATCAAGAGCCTGAACTTCATGCGCGGACGCACCTTCATGAACAAGTTCGTGATCATCGACGAGGCGCAGAACCTGACCCCGAAGCAGATGAAGACGCTGATCACGCGCGCCGGCCCGGGCACCAAGATCGTCTGCATGGGCAACCTGGCGCAGATCGACACGCCCTACCTGACCGAGGGCTCGTCGGGCCTGACCTACGCGGTGGACCGCTTCAAGGGCTGGCCGCATGGTGGCCACATCACGCTGGCGCGCGGCGAGCGCTCGCGCCTGGCTGACTTCGCGAGCGACGCGCTGTAAGCGACCCGTCCGCCATCACGACCCAGCCCGCTGATCAACCCTGGTCGGCGGGCTTTTTCGTCCCGGCAATCAGAAATCGTCCGAGTAGCTCGCCAGGCTCTCGAAGCGCGTCAGCGTGTTCATGAAGGTAAGCTTGACGGTGCCGGTCGGACCGTTACGCTGCTTGGCGATGATGATCTCGGCCACGCCCGGCTCCTTGCAGGCTTCCTTGGTGTAGTACTCGTCGCGGTAGATGAACATGATGATGTCGGCATCCTGCTCGATCGCGCCCGATTCACGCAAATCCGACATCATCGGGCGCTTGTCGGCGCGCTGCTCGACCGAACGGTTGAGCTGCGACAGCGCGATCACCGGGCACTGCAGCTCCTTGGCCAGCATCTTGAGGCCGCGCGAGATCTCGCCCAGCTCGGAGGCGCGGTTGTCGTTGTCGGAGTTGCTGCCGCTCATGAGCTGCAGGTAATCGACCACGATCAGGCCGAGCTTGCCGCACTGGCGCGCCAGACGCCGGGCGTTGGCGCGCAGCTCGCTCGGCGTCAGGCCGGGCGTCTCGTCGATGTGCAGCGAGACCGTGCGCAGGCGCTCGATCGCCTCGGTCAGGCGCGGCCACTCGTCGTCAGTCAGCTTGCCGGTGCGCAGATGGCCCTGGTTGATGCGCCCGATCGAGCCCACGATACGCACCGCGAGCTGGGAGGCGCCCATTTCCATCGAGAAGATCGCGACCGGCAAGCCCTCGTTGAGCGCCACGTGCTCGGCGATGTTGACCGCGAACGCGGTGTTGTGCGTCACGATGTCGCCATCGGTGATGTAGAGCCGGTCCGGATGGCTGACCGAGATGCACTGGCAATCGGCCTCGCGGCTGGGCTCAATCGACGCGATCGTCAGGCGTTTGCGGCGCTGCCAGGTCTCGGGCAGGCGTGCGAGCTTGTCGGACAGCAGGAACAGCGAGCGCGGTTCGGGGTGCGAGACATGGCAGACATAGGCCGGCAAGCCGGCGACCCGCAGGCCGGCCAGGTTGCGGAAATGCGGCGGCTTCTGGCTGATCGAGCACCAGCCCCCGAGCGAACGCACCAGCTCGGCCAGATCCTGCGCCAGCTGCCGGCTCGAGGTCGAGAAGCGCACGCTGCCCCAGCGCTCGACCCAGCCGTCGGTGTCGAGCAGACCGCGCAGCAGATCCAGGCGCGCCGCGCGCGTGGCTTCGAGGTAGAGGCGCGGAATGAATTTCTGGTCGCTGGCCAGTCCCGACAGGCGCAGACTGTCGAGCGCGGTGCGCAGCGGATTGGGCTGCGACCCCTTGAGTCCGAGTGGATGGCCCCGGTCCTCGCGCACGATACGGCAATCGTAGCGGCCGGCATGGGTCAGCTCCAGACCCGTGCCGACGCGGGCTTCCATGGTGTCGAGGATTTGAGCCGAGGCCGTCGAAAAGCGCACGGTGCCAGAGCCCGTCAGGTTGCCATCGCCCAACAGCGCGCCCAGCACCCAAGGATCGATCGGCAAGGCTTCCTGATGGCCGAACTGGCCATCGTGCGGCTCGATCCAGATCCGGTTCTGGTAGCGCCGGCGCTGCAGCAGCGCGCGGATCTCGGCGGTCGAGAGCACGCGCGGCGCCGGCCAGTGCCGGCAGCAGACGCGCCACAGGTGCTCGTCGCAGCATTCGGTCGAACGCC
>Ga0228698_1000837_pt1:0-5000 | contig 18316 bp, 12 predicted proteins | sample McNCre117_Aug_MG_FD_178015 | JGI IMG/M metagenome (GOLD analysis project Ga0228698, IMG submission 178015) | Freshwater microbial communities from McNutts Creek, Athens, Georgia, United States - 1-17_Aug_MG | ecosystem: Environmental > Aquatic > Freshwater > Creek | place: USA: Georgia...
CCTGAGTAGCCGGCCGCGGGACGCCGCCCCCGACGGTCACTCCTCCAGCGCCGCCGTGATCTGGCGCGCCGCCGAACGCAACACCTCGAGTCGCGCGTAGCGCTTGTTGTCGGCGGGCACCAGGTGCCAGGGCGCGTTGACCCGGTCGGTCAGCGCCAGCATGTCACCCACGGCGACCTCGTAGTCCGCGCGTTTCCGACGGTTGCGCCAGTCCTCGGCGTTCATCTTGTGCCGCTTGTGGGGCGTGGTCTCGCGCTCGCGGAAACGGCGCAGCTGCTCCGCGTGGGAGATGTGCAGCCAATATTTCAGGACGATCGTCCCGTGGTCGGTCAATTCCCGCTCAAATCCATTGATCTCCTGGAATGCCCGCCGCCACTCGTCCTCCCGGCAAAACCCCTCCAACCGCTCGACGAGCACGCGGCCATACCAGGAGCGGTCGAACACCGTCATGCGGCCATCCCGCGGGATGTCGCGCCAGAAGCGCCAGAGGTAGTGCGCGTGCTTTTCCTCGGGGGTGGGCTTGGCCACCGGGATGACGCTGTAGTCCCGCGGGTCGATCGCGCTGGTCAGCCGGCGGATGGCGCCGCCCTTGCCCGCCGCGTCCCAGCCCTCGAAGGCGAACACGATGGACCGGCCGGCCGCGAGCGCGGCGCGCACCGCCTGACTGAGGCGCCCGAGCCATTTCTCTCGCAAGACGTCATAATCCTTCTCCGACAGGTCCTGGTCCAATCGCAGTGACTGCAATCGCCTGAGGCCGGAGGCTCGCAATGGTTTTACCGGACGCAGCATGGCAACGCGCGACAGACGCGCCATCTTGCGCTGCTGTTGCCGGAACTGCGTGAGCAGCAGCTGGCCGACCTGCAGGTCGCGGGCGCGTTCGTCCTCGGCGTCAATGATGTGCCAGCGGGCCCCGGGACGGTCTGTCTTCGCCCGGATGAGCCGGGCGGTGGTGGCGAGGCGGTCGTAGATGCGGTGGTGATGCCAATCCTCCTCCGTCACGCGCCAGGCGGTGGCCGGTTCGGCGCGCAGGGTACGGAGCCGGCGGCCCTGCGCCTCCTTGGATATCTGCAGCCAGACCTTGAGGATGAGCGTGCCGCCGTCGGCGAGGAGTTTCTCGAAGTCGCGGATACGCTCCGCCTCCGCGACCACGTGGCGGAGCGCCCTCTGGCTGCGCGCCTCCTCCCGCAACGTCTCGGTATACCACGACCCGGCATGGAGCCCGATGCGGCCGATGCTGGGCAGGCTGCGCCAGAAGCGCCATTGGTGCGGGTGCGCCTGCTCATTGTCGGTCGGCGCGTGATAGGAGAAGGTCTCGACGCCGCGCGGATCGAGCCACTCGGCCAGGGTGTTGAGCAGGTTGCCGCGGCCGGCGCCCTCGGGCCCGGCGAGAATCAGCAGCACCTTGAATGGCACATGCTTCAACTCCACCTGCAGCTCCACCAACTGCTCGCGCAGCCGGCTGGCGCGGACCTGGTAGGCCTTTTTCGAGAGGCGCTGCTTGGCTTTGCCCATGTGGGCCGAAAGTGCCGGGTGGACCGGGGATGTCGAGCCAGCAGGCATTCTCGGCCCGAGCCCTAAGGATGTCCTGGCTGACGCGTCATCCTAGTATGCGCTCCAAATTACTCCTCCTCCCCGCTTTTGTCGCGGCTGGCCTCATTCTCGCCCCTCTTCTGTCTGCCCACGACACCGTGGTTTCTCACCAGCGTCTCGTGCGGCCGCGCATGGAGGTCGTCTTCGTGCTCGATACGACCGGTTCGATGAGCGGCATGATCGCTGGGGCGAAGCAGAAGATCTGGGCCATCGCCAACAAGCTGAAATCCGCCCAACCCACCCCTGAGATCCGGTTCGGCCTCGTCGGCTACCGCGACCGGGGCGATGCCTACATCACCAAGGTGCTCGGCCTGTCCGGCAACCTCGACGAGGTTTACACCAACCTCTACGCCTTCGAGGCCCAGGGTGGCGGCGACGAACCGGAATCAGTCAACGAAGCCTTGTACCAGGCTGTCCGCGATCTCCAGTGGAGCGCTGATCCCGAGGTGCTGCGCGTGATCTTCCTCGTCGGCGACGCCCGGCCGCACATGGATTATCAGGACGACATCAAATATCCCGAGACCTGCCGGCTCGCCAACCGGAAGGGCATCCTGATCAATACCCTGCAATGCGGCCGCCTTGACGGCACCGAGCAGGCCTGGCGCGAGATCGCCTCCCTGACCAACGGCACCTACGGGGCCATCTTGCAGGACGGTGGCACCATCAGGATCGAGACGCCCTACGACCAGGAAATCATCCGCCTGAACCTCCGGCTCGATGCCACCATCATCCGTTACGGCTCCAAGGCCGAACAGGAGAACGCCGCCAAGAACAGGTCCGTGCTGGCCAGCCTCTCGTCCGAGGCCGTGGCCGACCGTTCTTCCTACCTCGGCAAAGGCGAGGCCGGCGCGGTCCTTGCCGGCCGCGGCGACCTCGTCGCCGAGGTCATGAATGGCCGCGAGAACATCGATCAACTTGACGAGCAGAAACTGGCGCCCGAATTCCAAACCATGGCACCCACAGCCCGCCAGGAGTTGATCGTGAAAAAGATCGAGGAACGCCGCGCCCTGCAGGCCGAGCTGGCGGGGCTGGTGGCCAAGCGTGATGCCGCGGTCGCCGAGCAGCTGAAAAGCCTCGGTGGGAAGGACGGGGTCCTCGAGCTCGATGCCTTCCGTGTGCTCGAAATCCAAGCCAAGGGGAAAGGCTATCGCTTCGAGGAGAAGCGCTGACTCGGCCGCGCAGCCGACCGATCGACCCGCCTGGTTCAGGTGGAAACGCCGGGCTTTTGATATGTTCGGCAACGTCGCGGGCATCGTCACTCCGATTGCCATTGGCTACATCCTCAAGGCTACGGTTCGTTCAACTGGGCCCTCGTCTGCGTCAGCGCACACGCAGCGCTGGTCATCGCCATCTACTTGGTGGTCGTGGTGAGATCAAGCGCATGGAGCTGCGTCCCGCCAATTGAAACGCCTGACACGGCCACTCGATTGGAATCCTCGCATCCAGGCAGGGTGATGCCCTTGGCAGGAATTGCCCGGTGTCTGTGATGACCATGAAAATAAGAAGGCCCGGACGCTGCTTTCGCAACATCCGGGCCATAAACCTGGCAACGACCTACTCTCGCGGGACCTAACGTCCTACTACCATTGGCTACGCGGGGCTTAACGGCCGTGTTCGGGATGGGAACGGGTGGAACCCCCGGTATATGGTCACCAGGAAACTCTTACTCCTTGCGGAGAAATTGAAGAAAAGTCCGGACAAACCGACTGCGTGTAAGCAGGTGAAATAAACGCCTAGAAACCAGGTATCTGCATAAACCGGCAAGGTCATTAGTAACAGTAAGCTGAACGTATTACTACGCTTGCACTTCTGTCCTATCAACCGGGTGGTCTACCCGGACCTTGCACCGTCTTGCGACGGATTGTGATCTTATCTTGGGAGGAGCTTGGCGCTTAGATGCTTTCAGCGCTTATCTCTTCCGCACATAGCTACCCGGCGCTGCCACTGACGTGACAACCGGAACACCAGAGGTGCGTCATTCTCGGTCCTCTCGTACTAGAGAATGAACCCCTCAAATCACAAACGCCCACAGCGGATAGAGGACCGAACTGTCTCACGACGTTCTGAACCCAGCTCGCGTACCACTTTAACCGGCGAACAGCCGGACCCTTGGGACCTTCTCCAGCCCCAGGATGTGATGAGCCGACATCGAGGTGCCAAACCGCGCCGTCGCTGTGAACGCTTGGGCGCGATCAGCCTGTTATCCCTAGCGTACCTTTTGTCCTATGAGCGATGGCGATTCCACATTCAACCACCGGATCACTTGAACCTGCTTTCGCAACTGCTCGACTTGTTGGTCTCACAGTAAAGCTCCCTTATACTCATGCGCTCTATAGCCCGATTACCGACCGGGCTGAGGGAACCTTCGTAATCCTCCGTTACTCTTTGGGAGGATTCCGCCCCAGAAAAACTGACCTGCTATCACTGTCCCACGCCCGGATGACGGGACGAGGTTAGACGCCTAACAATTAAAAACTGGTATTTCATATTTCGACTCGGCCCGCCCCTGAAGGCAGGCTTCGCAGTCTCCCAGCTATGCTACGTATTAAAAATCAAGCGACAATAACAGCTTACAGTAAAGGTGCATAGGGTCTTTCCGTCCTGCTGCGGGTAGGCGGCATCTTCACCGCCACTACAATTTCACTGGGCATCTCTCCGAGACAGTTGTCAACTCGTTACACGATTCGTGCGGGTCGGAACTTACCCGACAAGGAATTTCGCTACCTTAGGACCGTTATAGTTACGGCCGACATTCACGGGGGCTTAGACCCGGAGCTTGCACCCCAGGCTTTCACCTTTCCGCATTGGTCACGTGTCACTCCCTATACGTCGTCTTGCGACTTAGCAGAGAGCTGTGTTTTTGCTAAACAGTCGGTTGACACTCTTATCTGTGGCCTCTTGCGAGGCACCCCTTATAGCTAACATACGGGGTCAGTTTGCCGAGTTCCTTAGAGAGATTTAACCCACGCGCCTTAGAATACTCATCTATTCCACCTGTGTCGGTTTACGGTACGGGCACCCTATCAAATAGCCACGAAGCTTTTCCTGGAAGCCGAGTATCACACGAATTGCCTCGGCCGTAGCCTCAGCTTTTCATCGTCTTTCAGATAGATCCGGTATTTTACTCCCGAATAACCTACGGACTTGAACGGAAATCAGCGCCCCGCTCGTGTTAACTTTCTCCGTCACTCCTTGGCATCGAACTCCAATAAGGTGGTGCTGGAATATTGAACCAGCTGTGCATCGACTACTCCTTACGGCCTCGTCTTAGCTCCCGACTAACCCTGGGAGGACGAACCTTCCCCAGGAATCCTTGGAATTGAGGCGAGATGGATTTCAACCATCTTTATCGTTACTTATGTCTGCATTCTCACTTCCAAACGCTCCATGGTCGGTTACCCCTTCCACTT
>Ga0228698_1000837_pt1:10000-18316 | contig 18316 bp, 12 predicted proteins | sample McNCre117_Aug_MG_FD_178015 | JGI IMG/M metagenome (GOLD analysis project Ga0228698, IMG submission 178015) | Freshwater microbial communities from McNutts Creek, Athens, Georgia, United States - 1-17_Aug_MG | ecosystem: Environmental > Aquatic > Freshwater > Creek | place: USA...
GAGCGCGGACAGCTACCTGCGTGCCGATCGCATCATCAGTGCCGCGGAGATCGCGGACGTGGATGCCATTCACCCGGGCTACGGCTTTCTTTCCGAGAATGCAAAATTCGCTGAGCAGTGCGAATCGTGTAATATCAAGTTCATCGGCCCAAAATCGAAGAGCATCCGCATTATGGGCGACAAGGCCATCGCCAAGGACACCGTGCGCAAGGCTGGCGTCATCACTGTTCCCGGCTCGGATGGCCCGATCGACAACGAGACCGAAGCGGTCAAAACCGCGCGCAAAATCGGGTATCCTGTCATCATCAAGGCGGTCGCCGGCGGTGGTGGCCGCGGTATGCGCATCGCCCACAACGATGTCTCCTTCGCGAAGGAGTTCCACGTCGCCCGTAACGAGGCCGAGAAGGCCTTTGGCAATGGGTCCGTCTACATCGAGAAATATATCGAGAAGCCGCGCCACATCGAGTTTCAGATCCTCGCGGACAGCCATGGCAAGGTGCTGCACCTCGGGGAGCGCGACTGCTCGGTCCAGCGCCGCCACCAGAAGCTGATCGAGGAATCTCCCTCACCCTTCCTCAACGCCGACCTGCGCAAGAAAATGGGCAAGGCCGCTGTCAAGGCCGCCGAGGCCGCCGAATACCAGAATGCCGGCACCATCGAGTTCCTCGTCGATGCCAAGGGGAATTACTACTTCATTGAGATGAACACGCGCATCCAGGTGGAGCACCCCGTCACTGAGGAAGTGACCGGCATCGACCTGGTCAAGCAGCAGATCAACGTCGCCAACGGCGAGAAACTCTCGTTCGATCAGGGGGATATCAAGTTCGAGAAGCACGCTATCGAGTGCCGCATCAATGCCGAGGATCCGGCCCGCAATTTCACCCCCTCACCAGGCACCATCAGCTTATATTATCCGCCGGGCGGGCTCGGGGTCCGCGTCGACTCGCATGCTTACAGCGGCTATGCTATCCCACCCTACTACGACAGTATGATTGGCAAGCTGATCTGCGTCGGGGCCACCCGCAAAATCGCGCTGCAGCGTTCCTATCGCGCCTTGAGCGAGTATCTGGTCCGGGGCATAAAGACCACGATCCCGCTTCACAAGGCCATCATGAGTGACCCGGTGTTTATCGAGGGCAAGGCCACCACGGCATACATGGAGGATTTCATGTCACGGACGCCGACCGACCTGTTCTGAACTGGCTTTCATTCCCACCCTCGTCCCTTAACCGCGAAACGCTTGTCTCGCGGTTAATTTTTTAGCTCCGCCCCATGAACCGAAACGCCGCTTACTGGATCGCGTCGGTTGTATTCGCGGCTTTGGTGCTCGCCAAATTCAGCCCTCAGAGCGGTTTCACCAGCCTGGTCTGCTTTGGAGAAACCTGGCAAGAACGGCGTCATCATGCCTTGGGCAAACTGCCGGTTGCCACCGCACCCGGCTCGAGCGGCTACGACGGCCAGTTCTATGCCCAGATTGCGCTAGATCCACTCCTGCGTAGCACCGAGCTGGAAAAGTGCATCGACGCCCCGGCCTACCGCACCCGCCGCATACTCGTACCGGCTATTGCCTCCGTGCTCGGCCTTGGCGATCCTTGGTGGATTCTGCAGGCCTACGCCCTGCTCAACGTGTTGTGCTGGTTTGCGCTTGGCTGGGTACTGCGCCGGCAAATTGACCCGGAGGACAAACTCGCCGCCGCCCGGTGGGTGGGATGCATGTTCAGCCTGGGTGTGCTCGACAGCGTTCGGCAGTCGCTGGTCGATTTGCCCGCGCTCCTGCTGCTGACGCTGGCGGCGGACGCCTGCACACAAGCACGCCCCCGCCAATCCCCCATTTGGCTGGCCCTAGCCGCTCTGGCCAAGGAAACCAGCCTGCTTGGATCGGTCGCCCTGCAGTGCGACCGATCCTCCCGCCCATTCCCATGGCGCCGCGCCGGCCTCACGTTGTGCGTCGCCTTCCTGCCGCTCGCGCTCTGGTCGCTTTATGTCCACCATCGCTTCGCCAGTGCGCCCGGCAGCGAGGGTTTGGGAAACTTCACCTGGCCGTTCCTTGGCCTGCTGACTCAAACCAAGTACGCGTTGCGGGAGATATCCCTCGGTGATCTCGATTCTCGTTACATTTTCGGCCTTGTCGCGATCATCGGCCTCTTTGTCCAAACGTGGACAATTTGGCGTAGTCCGCACCTGCATACCCCGTGGGGTCGCATCGGTGCCGCTTATTCATTCTTGCTCATCTTCCTCAGTCCGTGGGTCTGGTCCGGCTACTGGGCGGCCTGCCGGGCCGTGCTGCCGATGACGATTGCCTTCAACCTCCTTCTTCCTGCCACCCGAAACTTCTGGCCCATTTGGATACTAGGAAACCTAACCATGATTCATGCTGTCTGGCGTTTTCTCTGAAACATGCGCGCAGTGCTTTCCCTTCTATCCAGCCTGCTCCTGCTCAATGTGGCTGCACTGGCTGAACCATCTGCGCTCGAGCACCTGACCGTTTTCCTGACCGGCACTTTCTCGAATGCAGACCAGGCGCGCGGTGATCAGAATTTCCGCGATACCACCCTGCATATCGCTCCCATCTGGAGCGATCGCACCGACGGCCCCTGGCTCTACCTCGAGCAGTCCCTTGCCGACGTCCCCGAACATCCCTACCGGCAATACATCTATCAGCTCGCCAACCGCGCCGAGGGCGTACTCGAGGTGCGAGTCTTCGAAGTGCCCGATCCGATCGCCGCAACCGGCGCTTGGAAAGACCCGGCTCGCATCGCCAGGCTCGCTCCCGCCGGTCTCCTACTTCGCGATGGTTGCATTCTTTCACTTCACCTGCAACCGGATGGCACTTTCAAGGGTGGAACCGACGGCAAGGGCTGTGTAAGCACCCTGCTCGGCGCCATGTATAGCACCACGGAGATCAGCAGCTCCCACCAGCAGTTGGTCATGTGGGAACGCGGCTATAATTCCAATGGCACCCAAGTATGGGGCGCGATTCACGGCGGCTATATCTTCAAGAGGATCGAGTAAGCGCGAGATCCGCCCACTCGCCGAGCACACGCGATTCCCCACGCCAACCCGGCGTCACCCCGCCAAACTTGGCTCTCACCGCCTCCAGCTCCTGGCTGAGAATGCCGCTGAGCACGAGTTGACCGCCCGGCGCCACAGCCGCAGTCAGCTCATGCACAAAGCGCATCAGCACGTCCGCCTGGATGTTTGCGAGCACAAGCTCGGCCGACCGGCCAGCCAGCCCGGTCACCAAATCGCCTGCATAAAAATCCACGCCTCCGGCGAGGTCGTTGAGTGCGGCATTTTCGCCACTCACCCGGATGGCTTCCGGGTCGTTATCGAAGCCCGCAATCCGGCAGAAACCGAGCTTCGCGGCCGATAGCGCGAGTATACCCGATCCGCAGCCGGCATCAATCACCCGGCCCGCCGTGCCATGAAGCGCGGCAAACGCCACCAAGCGCTCCACAACAAGCCTGGTCGTCTCATGGTTGCCGGTACCGAAAGCCATGCCCGGATCCAGCCAGAGCACTTCTTCTCCCACCGGCAGCACGAATGTCTCGCGTTCCCATATGGGTACCCAATGAAGCCGGCCGAACTTCCACGCCTTAAAATGTGCCTTGTAACTGTTCTTCCAGTCCTCATCCGCCAGTTCGCGCACCACCGGCTCCGCTTTGGTCCAACCGGCGCTCGACGCTGCAGCCAAGTCCTTCCAGGCCGCCGTCGCCTCCGCCCGTGTCTCAAAATACCCCGTGAGCCACGTCCGGCCCGACGGCTTGTCCTCGAGCACCATGAGCCGCTGCTCCTCGCGCTCGGCGAGCAGGTCCTCCAGCGCTGGCGCGGCCTGCAGGGGCACCTCGGCTTTCAGCTCGAAGATCGCCATGATTATTTCGTGGACTGACTCAGCCGGGCGAGGACTGCGGGCAGCAAGCGGTGTTCGGCCGCGTGCACCTTCGCGGTCAGGGTTTCGAGCGTGTCGCCGGGCTCCACGGACACCGAAGCCTGCTCGATAATCCTTCCGGCATCCACTTCCAGGGTGACCTGGTGCACGGTGCAGCCCGTGACCTTCGCCCCGGCCCGGAAAGCCTGGCCGATCCCGTCGAGCCCGGGAAAAGCCGGCAGCAGGCTCGGGTGCAGGTTGATGATCCGGCCGGCAAAGGCCCCAAGGAGCTTCGGCTTCAGCACACGCATGAAGCCCGCCAGCACCACCAAGTCCGCCTGCACTGACCGGATCGCCTCAATGAACCGGTCCTCGCCCGGTCCTTCCAGCTTCGTCTTGAAGGGTGCGGGATCCACGAAGGCCGCCGGCACGCCAAACCGCGCACCAAGCGCCAGGATGCCCGCGTCCGGCTTGTCGGAAAGTATCTGCACCACTCGCGCGTAGCCGAGCCGGCCGGACTGCTGGGCCAGCAGGATAGCCTCCGCATTGCTGCCGCGCCCCGAGCCTAGGATGACGACGCGCATGGGCGGGCTCAGAAAAACTTCTTCGCCTTCTCGAAAAAGCCCTTGCTCATCGGCTCGTCGGTGTCGCCACTGACGCGGCCGAATTCCTCCAGGATTTTCTTCTGCTCGGACGACAGACTGGCGGGCACCTCTACCTGCACGCGGATGAGCTGGTCGCCCTGCGCTCCGCCCCGCAGATGGGGCATGCCGCGGCCTTTGAGCCGGAATGTCGTGCCCGACTGCGTGCCCGCCGGGATTTTCAGGGATGCCTTGCCCTCCATCGTCGGCACGTGGATCGTGCCGCCCAATGCGGCCAGCGTGAACTTTATCGGAATCTCGCAGTATAGGTCGTCGCCCTGCCGTTCAAAAACCTCGTGATCCTTCACGTGCACGACGATGTAGAGGTCACCGGCCTCACCGCCCATCGCACCGGCTTCGCCGTTGCCGCCCGAGCGCAGCTTGTTGCCCGTGTCGACCCCTGGCGGGATGCGCACCTTGACCTTGGCCGTTTCGTTGAGCCGGCCTTCGCCGTGACACTTGGTGCAGGCCTTCTCGAACTTCTGCCCGGAACCGTGGCAGGTGGGACACGCCTGCCGCACATGGAAAAATCCCCGCGAGGTCGTCACCTGTCCGGCTCCGCGGCAGGTCGGGCAAGTGCTCTTCTTCGAGCCCGGTTCGGCCCCGCTGCCATGGCAGTGGGTGCACGCCCCCAGCTTGCGGAATGAAATCTCCTTCTCCACGCCGTGCGCCGCCTCCTCGAGGGTGATCTCGATGTCATAGCGCAGGTCGGAGCCGCGACCGGCACCGCCGCCATTGCCATCGCCGCCAAAGAATTGGTCGAAGATCCCGCCGGCGCCCCCGCCCTGCTGGCCGAAAACTTCGCGGAAAATGTCGAACGGGTCGTGGAAGCCTCCGCCTCCGCCATGGCCGCCACCGCGCGGTCCGCCGCCCTGCTGGAAGGCCGCATGGCCGTAGCGGTCATAGGCCGCGCGCTTCTCCGGATCCTTCAGTACCTCGTAGGCCTCGGAGACCTTCTTGAACATCTCCTCGGCCTCCTTGTTGCCGGGATTCTTGTCCGGATGGAATTGCACCGCCTTTTTGCGGTAGGCCTTCTTCAGGTCCTCTTCGCTCACGCCCTTGGCGACGCCGAGCAGTTCGTAATAATCCTGTTTTTGTCCGGTGGCCATGGTCAGACTTGGGCCTCCTTCGCCGGACCGCTGGACACGATCACGGAGGCCGGTCGCAGCAGCCGCCCGTTGAGGGTATAGCCGGGTCGCACGACCTGCATCACATGCTCCTCCGCCACTTCGGCACTGGCTTGGTGGGAAATGCACTCGTGGAAATTCGGGTCAAAGCGCAGCCCGTCAGGTTTCAGCTCCTTCAAGCCGTGGCGCGCCAGCGTGGTCTTGAACTGCTCCAGCACCAAGGTGACCCCGTCGACGATGGGCTTCACATCTGTCTGCTGTCTGGCGGCGGCCAGGCCCAGGCTCAGGTTGTCGAGGATCGGAATCACGTCCTCCATCAGCCCGGAGGTCGCAAACTGTCGCAACTCGTCCTTCTCGCGAAGCGTGCGCTTGCGGAAATTCTCCAGGTCCGCCACAGCCCGTGTGTAGCGATCGTAGTTGGCGGCAACCTCCTGCCTGGCGGTGGCCAGTTGCTCTTCAAGCCTGGGTGCAGCCGCCGGCGACGCCGGCTCCGGCGTGGCGGCGGGCGGGGTGGCGTTGAGATCGGTGGAGGAGGAGTCGCTCATGGGAACGCGCCACTAAAGCTCATGGTTTCTGCTTTTCAAGCGAGTCTATTAAGGTTGGCCGAAGTTTTCCGTTACTAGCACGATGGCGGGACCCCTCGCGGTAAAAACAAAGGCCCCGGCATAGGGCAGGAGGATGCTGTCGCCCGGACGGATGGTGGCGCCGGCTTCCAGGTCGCCTTCGACCAAGGAGAGTATCCGGGCCTGCTCGCCGGCGGCAAAGGCGAGCTGCTCGCCGGCGGCCAGCCGGTGGCGGGTGATGCGGAATTCGCGGCACTCGGCCAGCACGCTGACCGTGCCGGTTGCGTAGACGAGCTGCGGCGTGCCACTGGTGTTCGCCTCCAGGCTGGCCATCGACTGCTCGACGTGCATCGCCCGCGGCAGGCCATCCAGCCCCACCCGGCCCCAGTCGTAAACCCGATAGGTCGTGTCGGAGTTCTGCTGGATCTCGAGGATAAGATTCCCCCCGTCGATCGCGTGCATGACGCCACTGCGAATCAGAATGGAATCGCCCGCCGCCGTGGGCCAACGGTGCACCAGGGACTCCGCCGTGTTGTCTTTCAGCGCCAGGCGGAAACGCGTCGCATCCACGCCCGGTTTCAGGCCGGCAAGGACGGCCGCACCAGACGCGGCCCGCGCCACATACCAATTCTCCGTCTTGGGCTCGCCCCCCAGTCGCGCCGCGACGGCCGCCGGCGGGTGCACCTGCAGGCTCAACCGTTCGCGGCAATCCAGCCATTTGACCAAGATGGGAAACGGCCGCCCGCCGGGCCACGCCGGGCCCATGATTTCCGCGGCGTGGGAGGAAAGGAGCTCGCGCAAAGTTTTGCCCGCCCAAGGCCCGCTGGTGACCTCAGATTGAGCCTCGGGGCGATCAACCAGCTCCCAACTCTCGCCGATCGGCGTGGTTCCGGGCAGTTTTCGACCTAAAAACACCTCAAACGCCCGCCCACCCCAGACACGTTCCTGATAGATTGGCTTAAAATTGAGAAATGGCGTCATTCGTTGGGCGTAAGTGGCTTGTGCAGATCGTGGCGGGGGATTTTACATTGACCCTCCGACCCGATGGACCTGCAATAATTCGGAACCCCACTCAAATGCCCAAAGCGGAGAACTCAAACGCAAAGGACAAGGACGCCCCGTCCTTCGAGGGTCCGCGCCATCGGCCGCACTGGGTCGCGGCGTTCACCTGCCTGGTTTTCGGAATCCTGCTGCTGGTGGCGCTGTTTGATTTCGCACCCGGGCAAAGCATTCAGGACACGACCAACCCCACGAGCGTGAATCTCGTCGGTGTGATCGGCGCGGAATACACGTGGTGGGCCTATCACATTCTGGGCGCCGCTTCCTGGCTGATCCCGGCGTTTCTCCTGCGCATGACCTACATCTATGCGCGCAGCGCCCGAAGCCTGAGCGGCAGCCGCCTGTTCGCCATCATCTGCTGCCTCGTCTCCTTCTCCGCGCTCATGGCGATGCAGGAAACGGTCTTCACCAACAAGGTGATCTTCACGGGCGGACCCGGCGGCCTGCTCGGCGCGTTTCTCTACCTGACGCTGCTCAAGGACAGCCTGGGCGTCTTCGGCTCCGCGCTGATCTTCGGCACCATCTACCTGCTCGGCTTTATCTTCGTGTTCACCCGCGACTTCATTGCCGATGTCGTCCGCCTGATTCATGCCTTCACCGAGTGGCGCCAAAAACGCGCGGCCCTTGCGGCGGCTCGCGCGGAAGAACTGCGCCAGAAACGGGAAGCCGCGGCCAAAGCCGCCGTCGCGCCAGCTCCACCCGTGGCAACCGGCACGACCAAGAAGATGGTCGTGCCCAAGGGCGACGATTCCCTCGGCGATTCGGTGCGCACCACCACGGTGGCGCCGATGCCCAGGCCGTCCACTGAGCCGGCCTTGGCCAAACCGGCCATCCGCCCGCCCGCCGAGCCCAAGCCCCAGCCGGCCGCGGGCAAGATCGAGCTCAACATCGTCAAGGCCGAGGAGACCAAGAAGGCCAAGGTCGCCCTGCCGCAAAGCGATGACAAGAATTACGAATTTCCCCCGCTCAAGCTGCTGCGCGAGCAGGTAAAGGGCGACATCTCCAACTCCGAGGAGGAGCACCGCCAGAACGCCGAGAACCTTCTCCGCATCCTCAGC
>Ga0228698_1000839_pt1 | contig 18296 bp, 22 predicted proteins | sample McNCre117_Aug_MG_FD_178015 | JGI IMG/M metagenome (GOLD analysis project Ga0228698, IMG submission 178015) | Freshwater microbial communities from McNutts Creek, Athens, Georgia, United States - 1-17_Aug_MG | ecosystem: Environmental > Aquatic > Freshwater > Creek | place: USA: Georgia...
ATCCAGGGTGAGGCCGAGCGCAGCGGCACGGTCCCGGATCGTGGAGAGCTGCTCGTCCACCGAGCGGGTGAAGTCCCCGGGACCGGTCTTCTCCTGCGCGAGACGCTTCGTGACCTCGACGCCGTTGGTCTTGAACCACGTCGTCTGCGACAGGACGTTCGCCGCCCGGTTTGGGTCGGTGATCTTGTGCGACACGATGTAGTTGAAAGCCCAACGAAGGTTCTTGCCCTTGGACTTGTCCAGGGCGAGGACCGCATCAGTCAGGCCGAAGTTTGCCTGAAGGTACGCCGCTACGTCAGCCGACGACGCAGTAGGCGTCGTCACGTTGTAGTTCGACGGCACGTGAGCTCCCTCAACTGGGTCAATGGTTGCCCCGTCAGCGGGGGCCTTCAGGGCTGAGCCCTTCAGGATCGTCTTGCCGTTCACCGACGACGACCAGCCGACGTAGTGGAGGTTCCCCCACGCCTTCTGGAGCTGCGCGAGCGGAACCTCACCGACCTGCCCCTTCGTGGGGTAGTCGTTGGTGATGATGTACGCCTGACCGTTCACGTACTTGGAGACGATGGCGGTGTGGCCGGCCCCGGACGACCCACCGGTGAAGAACACCGCGGCGCCGAGCGGAGGAGCGGACCCATCGGTGTGGGCGCCCCCGGCCTGCTGGGCTCGGACCCATGCCTGCGCCGCAGTGCCACCCATGCCCTGAGCGCCCCAAGCCTGACGGACGAGAGACAGGCACTTGCCGGCGAACGCGGCTTGCCCGACGAACTGCCGCGCCCACGCGATGGCGTTCATGACGCCGGAGTCGATGGTTGGTTCGTTGGTCAGCATTACCCCACCCGGGAGGCGAGGATCTGACCCTGGAACGCCTGACCCTCAGCGGTCGCCGACGCCTTGTCCTTCAGCACTTGCTCACGGCCAGCCTGGCTCGCACCGCCTGTGGAGGTGGACGTGGTCGAGGAGTTGCCCGTGGCGTCCGTGTGCGTGGTCGACGTGTTCTTCGACGGGTTCGCCTTCTCGTACGAGTTGAGTGCGTTGCGGTACATGGCGTACTCGTCCGCCGATGCCTCACGCCCGAGGGCGGAGGACAGGACGGCGTTGGTCAGCGCCTTGGCAGTCTGAGGATCGGACAGGTCGTAGGACACGTTCGTCGAGGTGTGAGTGGTCGCACCCGTCCCGTTCCCACCGATGGGGGAGTTTCCAAGACCCGTCGCCTTCCCTCCGGCCCACAGTTGAAGCACCTGCATGGGGGTGAGCTTGCGACCGCCCGCGAGGAGCTGTGCCGAGTACGCGCCGGCGTGGTCCCACATCTGAGCCACGCTCTTGTAGCCGGTGCCGTAGCCGGGGATGGCCGTGGCGTACTGGTTCATGATGAGGCGGAACTTGGCGTCGTTCGCCCACTGCTGCTGGAGCCACGTCTGCATATCGGTCTGCGACTTGTAGGCGTCAGTCTGCGAGAGCTCGCGGCGCTGTCTGCCGGCGTCGCCGTCGGCCTTCTTGTTGCCCGTGCCCCAGTACGCGGACCAGTCGCCCGAGATGTCGATGTTCGACGGGCCAAGGCCGGGTCCACCGGCAGTAGAGGTGCCGGCAAGCGAAGCGGCGAGAAGCGCCTGTGCGTCGCTTCCTGCGGGAGCCTGCGGTCCCACTGTCATGTCACAACACCACCGAATCGTTGACGAAATAGCGGTTCAGCCATGAGGCGAACTCGATGTTTCCGTTCTTCAGGGACTGCACCTGCTGCGCCCAGTACGAGGCGATGGCAAGGTTGGTCTTCGCCTTCAGCGAGGCGGAGCCACCCTGGTCCTTCGCCATGAGAAGGGCCTGCGCGACTGTGGCGCGCGTCTGCAAGTAGCGACCGATGTTCTGAATGAGCGGGTCGTTACCGTGGTCCTTCATGAACGTCTGGTCCGACAGCACCTCGTTGAAGAACGAGGCACGGCGGTCGTAGCGGGTCTTGTCCGACGAGTTGTAGTCGAGGAACCACGGGTTATCCGACTGGGTTCCGTCCGGGTTCTGGATGAAGCGGTTGGCCTGCGCGTAGTTCTTGCGGACGTTCGCCAGTACCTGCACGCCCTGCTTGGACGTGGGGTCGATGCCCCGCTGGACCATGAGACCTTCGACGGAGTCGAGGGTCTTCGAGAACTCCACCCACCCCTTGTCGGTCAGGGCCTGGTTGTGGATCTCCTCCGGAGTCATCGCCTGCCGGTAGCTGTTCGGCATGTCACCGCGGTTGGAGAACTGCCACGAGTACGCAGCCGACGAGAAGTCGGCCTTGTTGTACTGCAACCCATAGTTAGACACGAACCCGAACAGGCCCGGGTCGTCCGCCGCCGTGGCGGAAGCCCCGAGGGACTTGTATCGCTTCATGTTGTCCACGGCAGCCGAGGTCGACATCGCCTTCGCGTTGTTCCGTGATAGAGACGGCAGAATGTCGAACGCCTCCGGGTACTTGGCGAGGAACTCCTGGTCTGCGACCTGCTGACCGTTGGGGTCCGTGCGGTGCACGTCCTGAAGGTCGCGGAGGGCCTGCTTGTAGAAGTCCGTCTCCGACCCGTACTGCACCGAGAACGGCGCGAACAAGTTCGTAGCAGCCTTCAGAAGGGCGAACTTGGTCGCCTTGTCCTTGACCTCCTGAACGGTCGGCTTGTCCTTCCGCTCACCGTTCTGCCAGCGGAGGAGCTCCGTCTGCATGATGAGGTTCGCCGCGGACGCGAACGAACGGGTGCCCTCGTTCGTCTGCTGCAACTTGCGGGCCGCGGCTGGCAGGAACAGTTCCAGTTCGTTCTCCGGCACACCGGCCGGGAACGCCCACTTGTACTGGTCCTGGAGCGTCGGCGAGTCCTTCATCAGCTCGTACATCGGCAGAGCCGCCCACGGTCCGAGGCCCGGTCCGGGCTGACCGCTGGCGATGATGTCAAGGGACGACATGCTGATCTTGACCCGACCACCGAGACCGGACACGTTCGGCAGCGGAGTGACCCACTGAGCGTCCTGAAGATTGTCGGTGTTCATTGCCTCAGTGAGGCTGATCGGGTCGCCGTTGCCGTTGATGATGTGCATGTTGTTGCCGGCGAGTGCGATCTTCGACGCGAGTTGCGACATCGAGTCCGGGTTGTGGATGGCGAACCCGGTCCAGCGGCGGATCTGGTTGTCCCACGCCGCGTAGAACGGGGACATGAACCGCAGCGACGTGGCAGCGTCCGAACGGCGGGTCACCGTGAACAGGGTCTTGGTGACTTCCTGGCGGGCGTACTCCGACGCACGCGCCTTCAACCGATTCGCCTCGTCGAGTGTGAGGTTCTCACCCTTGCGGGCGGCGGCCTCACGGGACATCGAGGTGAACTGCTTCTGGTACACCGTGCGGTAGAGCGGGTGACGGGCGAACGTGTCCTCGGGGAGGGCACCGAGGTAGTGCAGCATCTTGCGTGCCGCACGGGACACCATGGTGCCCGGGTACACGACCTTGTCCTTGTACTCCGCTGACATGGGTGCGAGCTCGGCCCGCATTTCCGGGGTGTGGCCGGTGCGCTTCGCCTCAGCGCGGAGCATGTCCTCGGTGATCGGCTCACCGTTGCGGAACGCGTCGCGGATCGGACCCTCGGGGATGTACAGGTTCGTCGCCGACTTCAACTTGGCGATTGAATCTTCAACATCGTCGCCGTGCCAGCCCATCTTCAGCATGTGGTCGCGGCCGGCCTTCGTGAGGTTGGCCCAACCCTCCACATCGAACGCGTCCGACCCGTCAAGGAACTGCTTGACGATGGGGTCCATCTGAGTCGCGCCACGGAACTTGTTGTTGAGCATGTTCGCCCAACCCTCGAAGTACCGGGCCTGGTTCGGCTGCACCACCGTAGTCACGGGCGCGGACACAATGTCCGCGATCTTCGTACCATCAGTGACAAGACGGTCATTGGTGTCCGATGCAGAGGTCTTCTTGAACATGACCGCGCCGCGGTCGCCCTCGAACGCACCACCCGGACCAGTGCCAAGGACACGCTTCTTGCCGAGCCTGGTGACCTGCTGCTCGCGGTCGATCCTCATGCTGCGGGCATGGTCGATGTTTGCTGCGGCCTGAGCCTTGCGCTCGGCCAGGTCCCGCATCGCACCGATGAGATCTTTCTGCATCATCGCGTCAAGAACCTTGGGCGTGTACTCCCGGTCGACCGGGTCGGCGAGGCCGACGACCTTCGACTTGATCGGGGTCGCGGACTCGCGCATGGCCTGCCGGTACTTGGCGCGCATGGCACGGTTCTCAGCGGAACCCTTGGCCTTCGGCAGGACGGACTGGCCGGCGTGGTCCTCAGCGTTGTTGAGGATCGAGTCAGCGTTACGGCGGGCGATGGGCTTGAACCCCTCACCACCAGCGTAATCGGTGGTATCACGCAGAAGCAGGGTCGTCTTACCCCACTCCGGGTCCTTCACCGTGATCTTGCCAACGCCATTCTCCCGAGCCCACTGCGCGAGAGCGGCACGGTCGTTCACGTCGACACCCTGCGGAACCTTACGAAGGTCCGAGAAGTCGACGTGCTTGCCGTACGCCGGCACGGTGATGATCTGCGGCACCTTGCCCGTGTCGCGGGCTCGAACGTGCAGGGTCATGTCACCGGGCTTGGACACGAACCCGTTGTCCGTGGTGCGCTCACGGAGGAACCGCTTCGCGGTAGCGGCGGACATGGGAGCCCATCCACCGGTCGACAGCTGGTACTCCAGCCGCTTCGAACCGCCATCGGCCAGTGACGCGACGTGGTTCGCCAGGGCCTCCACCGAACCGAGGGAATCCTCGTGAGGGGAGAAATAGTCGTACAGGTCGTCCATCGCGTGGGTGGCCTGAACGTGCGAGTCGGTCGTGGCGAGGAAGTCGCCACTGACCTCGGGGAGGCCGTCGGCGGTGACGTGGAAGTGGTGGGTGAGGGTCTGTTCCGCGCGGACACGAGCGACCTGCTTCAGCGACCGCTCGGACAGCACCTCGGGGTCGAGCTTCAGGTTACCGAGACGCTCCAGGAGCCAGTCGTTCATGTAGTTCAGGTGGTTCGCCTCAGCGTTGGCAACCTGCTCGTTGTAACGCAGCGAGGGGAGGTCGGCACGCTTGTTGAACCGCAGCGCCCAACGGTCACGAGCCTCGGCCAGTCCTGTGTGCCGGTTGAGCACCCAGTTCTTCGCCATCTCCGGGGACTCACCGAACGCGTTCATCGCCACGGATAGGAGGTGCCCGCGGGCGGCCATCGACAGGTACGCCTCGCCGAGGTTTCGTTGCATGTAACCCATGCGGAGCAGGGCAGACATTTTGAACGCGTCGTTGACGGTGTCCGCCATCGGAACAACGGTGTCACCCAGTTTGCCGATGGTGTTCGTAACCTTCGCGGCAGCCGTGTTCGCCGCCTCCCCGATGAGACCGCGGTCAGCAGTGAGGAGGTTCCACTGCTCCGGTGCGTACCGGCGCAGGGCCTTGTCGACGTGACGCTGGTCCCACAGGAACCGGATGTTGTCGACGTTCTCGCGGGCGAGGAGCGGGTCGTGGGAGACCGTGACCTCACCGGTGCGCTGGTCCACGAACGACGTGAACTGGTTGTCCGTCTTCTTCAGTTGGGTGCGGACCATGTCCTCGTTGCGCTTCAGCTCCTCCAGCACCTTCTTCGCTGCGTCCTCGGTGAGGCCGTAGCGGGTTGCCTGGAGTTGGAAGATACGGTCGTTGATCGCGGTAGCAACGGCACCACGGCCGGCCTCGGAGTCAGCGGAAATGTACGCGTTGGCCCAGTGCTGCGCCTCAGTGGGCGCACCTGCCGCGGCCTGCTCCGCCGTCAGGGTCGTCATGCGACCCTCGGTGTACTTCTCCGCCTGCCGAATGGCCGCGAGAATCTCCAGGTGGGAGTCGCCGTCGTTGACGTTCACGATGCCCGAGGGGCGGAGCTGGGTGAAGAACTCACCGGTCCGCTTCACCATGTTCTTCGTGCGGTCCACGATGGCGACGGCGGGGTGCTGGGGGGTCGGCTGGTACACGGTCACGTCGGGCTCGGTGAACCGGGAGTCGTCGAACGCTTTCTCCACCGTGCGGGTCTTACCCACCGTCGCGTTGGTTCGGGCCAGGGCGCGGGTGTTTTGCGCCGCACCCACCGGTCCACGGGCCGGGGTCTTCGTCATCCACGGGGCATCACCCGGGGTGGCGATTCGGTCCACAATGTTCCGGTACGCAGACCCCGCCGGTGTGGCGGCGTCACCGAGGAAGTCGGTGAGGAGGGCCTGCTGCTTGGCGAGGAGGTCGTCGTCGAGGAGGATGCCGTGACCGTTGGCCGCAGCCCACGTGCGCTCCGCGACACCGTCCTTCATCCGGTCCACGAGGTACGACATTTCGCCGGGCTTGTTGACGAACGACTGCTTCAACCGCAGGGCGGCATCAGCAATCTCCTGGTCCGTGCCGGCACGGTAACCGAGACGGATAACGTCGTCGAAGTTCTCCGGTGCGGTGTTGGCGAACAGGGACGCGAGAGCCTGGTGCTCCATCGGGTCCGCGTTCTTCACCACAGCATGGTTCAGGAAAGCGAGAGGGTTACCGACGTTCTCCCGGTGGAAGTCCCGCAGGGACTGCATCCCACCGTTCTCGACAAGGCTCATCAGCTTGTCGGGGGACGTGGAGGTCATGCCCGCCTTGGCGAGGAGCCCCTCGGGGGCGGCGGTGACAACCTTCTCGCCCCACGCCGCAGACTTGGCGAGCTTGAACGTCGGGCCGGCGAGGTTCGTCGGGTCGAGGGCGGTCGACGAGAACAGGTCGAACGAACCCGATGCGAGCTTGCCGGGCGCATTGGCCCACGTTCCGGGGCTCGTGAGGGAGGTCTCGCCGCCCTCGTAGAACGCCTTGCGCTGCTTGTCGTCGTAGGGGTTGACGTTGAGCACGTTCTGGTTGCTCGCGCCAGGGAGCGAGGTGAACCCGCGCTGAAGACCGGACGAGATGATCTGCCCCGGGGTGGTCTTCGCGTCGAGGTCGAAGATCGAACCCACGACCTTGTCGTGGTACTGCTGATCCGACAGGCCAAGACCCTGTCCCCACTCGGGGTGGGACAGGGCGATGGGGGCAGTGGCGGCACGTCCGAGAACACCGGCGGTCGCCTGGGCGGCGTCACCGACCTTGGTGACCAGTTCACCGGGTCCGTCGTAGGACTTCTTCATGTACGAGTTGGCGACGCCGGTCTCGAACTGAAGCATCTGACTGAACACGTTGTCGTTCGTGGAGAACGCACGGTTCCAGTCGTTCACGACATCGGTGAATCCGGTGACGTTGCCAGCCCACTCACCGATCGAGTCGAGCCATCCGCTCACAGCACGCCTCGCAAGTACCGGATCACGGCACGGGTCGCGTCAGACGTGGTCGGAAGGTCCGCGAGCTTGATGAGCATGGGCAGCTGCTTGCGGAGGTTCGCGTACTGGTCCGGGTCGGACGGCAGAACCTCGGTGCCCGGACCGGCGCCGAACGGGGAGCCCGCGGTGACGGGCTCGTTCGGGTTCGTGGTCGGGGCACCCATCGGGGTCGGCGGGGTGACAGAGGGGGCTACCGTGCCCGCGGAAGAAGGCATGGTGTTGGCGGAGGTAGCCGCCTCCATCGAGGCCGACGATTGCAGGTCATGGTACTCCTGACCCTGCCCGTACGGCAGTCCTGTGATGTCACGGATCGGCTGCGCGCCGTCGGTACGCTGAGAGAGAGCACCGGGACCGGAGACTGCGGCAGGCTTGGAAGGGGTTCGACTTCCCCCGTGTCCATTCGCCATTATTCGCCTCCGGTCATTTGCTCGATTTCAAGCGCAGCCTGCTCTGCGAGCTGACGCCGTCCGTGGTTGTAGCCGATGTGCATGGCAATCAGGTCGGAGAACTCATCGAGGATGGTCTCCGTCGTGTCAGCGACGCGTGCGCCGGCCCAGAGGCCGAACGCGAGGAAGTCGAGGGGGGACAGCGGACGCGCGGGAAGGATCACCACGTCGGGATCACCGTCGTTGATGTCAAACTCCTCATCGTCGTCCACTGTCCCCGCCTCCTACTTCAGCAATTGAAGTCGCTGCCCTTGCCGTTGCCCGTGATGTTGCCGCCGGGGCCCGACGTGCCACGGGTGGACGCCGTGGTGATGCCCCACACTCGCCCGTCGTAGTTGGGCGTGAGCGGGTTCGGGTCGTACTCGTTGCTCGGCTTGGCCTCTGCGGGCTTCGCGGAACTGGTGTTCGATGCCATCTGTTACCTCCTCCCCGTGGCTCTAGCCGTTGATACCGCGGCGGCGGGATACCGTGGCGGTAAGGTTGGGTGCTCCTGAGCCGGTGATGCCGGCGAGCAGGTTGGCTACGCTGGGGCGACCGCCGGGCGCCATGCCCTGCTGCCCCGGTGCCACGCCTGCGGCGAGACCGTCGAGGCCGGCTGCGCCACCCCCGCCTCCGAGGGCGGCCTCGTCAGGGGAGCCGGGTAGCGGAGCGGCCTCCGCGCCTGCGGGCTCAGCCCCCGGAGGGGGAGGGGGTGGGGCGAACGCTTCGGACAGGCACGTCTCCAGCGCCTTGCCCTTGGCGCGACCTTCGATGACGGTCACGAGTTTCTGGATGGCCTCAGTGGGGTCCATCCCATTTTGTGCCATGGCCGGGATCGACTGGACGTACGCTGCGATGCCCTGGAATCCGGCCTCGCGGAGCTTCTCCATGTCGATCTTCTGCTCCTCCTCCGTCGCGTTGAGGGCGAAGGGCATGTTCCGGCGCATGAAGTCGCGGCTGATGAGCTCGTCACCACGGGCCTGGAGCCCGAAGACGAGGGCACGGTTGGGGTCGAGCCCGGCCATCAGGCCGTACTGCACGTCCACCGTGTAGTCCCCGGCGATGTCGACCTCGGGGACGTAGCTGATCGAGTACGGGGTGCCGTTGTCGTTGCCCCGGATGTCGAACTTCTTCTTGCCCCACAGCGCCTGCTGGACCTCCAGCGCGAGGGACATGGCCTCCATGAACGCGTCCGCGAACATCGCCTGGGCGGTGCGGATCTGCGTGTCGAAGCCGGACATGAGCGCCTGGACACCGCGGCCCGTTACGATAGATCCGTCGACATTACCCGTTCTTGCGTCGGGATAGCGGGAACCCATCCGCAGGTCGTTGTCGATGGACTGCGTCATGGCGAACGCTGCCGGCGGGATGTCGAGGGGGACTCGACGGATCTTCTCCGGCGACGCCGACTTCAGGGTGGCGTCCGGGCCGATGGCGAACTCCTGCACGTCCTGCGGGAGAGCCAGCGGGGCCTGAACAGCCTTGGTTGCAGCGTCAAGTGACAGGAGCGCGAGGCGGTGCTTGGCGACCTGGAGGGCGAGAACGTCGTCGAACTGGCCGCGGGCGTCGTCGGTCTCCAGTCCGGGGCGCTTCACGACCCGGCAGAGCACCTTGCCGAGCTTGTTCTTGGCCGATTCCAGCTCGAACGGGCCGCCGTGGGTGCCGGGGAGGAACAGGTAGTCCACGTCCCGGTCGTGGTAGCGGATCACCTCGACGATGTCCGATCCCCCTGCGGGGGTGTTGAGGACGCCGGCGGCGTCAGGCCAGCGGGCCACGACCTCGTCACGGGTCCAGGTGCCGCTGAAGAACACGGACTCGACCTCGCCCCACCGGTTGTAGGTGGGGTAGCAGCCCTTGGAGTCGTGGAACTGGAGCCGCGCACGGCTCGAATCCTTGTCGACCTCCACCATCAGGGGCACGAAACCGTAGGTCACGTACCGATCCGCGGCGGTGTACATCTGCTTTTGGAGCTTCGCGTGCAGGATGAGGTCGTTGACGATCCGCTGACGCTTCTCAGCGAACTTCTTCGCCTTGTCGGTGACCATGGCGGTGCTGGAGCAGTTGAACGCCGGCAGGGGTGCGATGACCTCGGACAGGTCGCGGGCTGCCACGTCGACCATGTTCGCCACAACGCCCTTGTCGAGCGGGCCGGTGGGGAACAGGTCGGGGAAGACCATGTTCAGGTTGCCCTGACGGACCTGGAAGACGTTCTCCATGGCCCGGTCACGGTCCGAGTACCGCGACTTGACGCGGTCCCACAGGGACCGCACGTCTGCGAGGCTCCTAGCCACGGTTTCTCCTAAGCGCCTATCGGGTGCCACACCCGGTCAATGTCACGGAAGTCGACGACTGTTCGCTGCGCCAGGTCGTACTTGGTGGCGAACGGGTTGTTCATGTGGTGCTGCGCCGAGTACAGCGACATGGATGCGATGCGATCCCGGCATGCGAGCTCGGCGAACCAGAGCGCCATGACCGTGTCGGTCTTCTGGTGCTTGGGTGCGTTCGGTGTCCACGTGGTGAGCTGCTCCACGAGGGCGCGCATCATCTCGGAGTGGACGGTGGATGGGAACTCGATCATCTGCCGGCCCTCCTGCCACCCGTGGAACAGCAGCGACAGGGATGCCACACCGAAGTCGGTGTCCCACTTGTTCTTGCCGGTGGTGTGCTCGCGGAGGATGCACCCGCGGGCGGCGAGGAACTCGTTGATCTCACGGTCCTGGGTGAGCATCGTCTGGAACGCGTTCTTCTCGATGCGCCACTCGACGATGTTGTACTTCTCGGTCCACGACTTGATGAGCACCCGGATGTCGTCGGGGGTCATCTTCGTCTTGTTCCACACGTCGAGGACGTACCGTTTCTGCGTGTGCAGGTCGAGACCAACAACCTGGGCGGCCACGAACCCGGACGGGGAGGCGGGGTCGAGGCCCGCGACGATGAGGAGGTTGTCCATGCCCTCTTCACGGGTGCCCCCGAGGGCCCCCTTCGCCATGATGCCGGGGTGCCTGCCGTTGTTGATGGAGGCCCGAACAGCGTCGGGGTGGAAGATCTGGTCCTCGGCGGTCTGCTGCTGCTGGTAGATCCGCGCCCAGTTCTCCGGGGTCATGCGGCGACGCTTCTTGGCGAGGGCTTCACCGTCCCACTTGGGGAACAGCCCATGCTCATCCGCCTCGGCACGCGCACCCTTGGCCCCGATGACGGGGACGTTGGACTGCGGCCACAGCGTGACCCAGTCCTTGGGGTCGTCAGCGAACTCCAGCACCGCGGGCATGGCAAGGTACGTCCAGGGGGACTCGCCCTCCGGGTAGTAGTCCTCCTTGCGGAGCTCCGCGTACAGGTCCCGGGATGCCAGGCGGGTGCCGACGACCAGAAGTGCGCCGGCGTCGCTGATGCGGGACAGCACCTGCCCCTGAATCCAGTCGATCTGCTTGTCGAACTCGTGCGCATTGGTGTGGTCGACGCAGTCATCGAGGATGATCAGGTCAGCGCGAGCGCCGTAGATGTGACCGCGGATGCCCAGGGCCTGAACCGTCGGGTCTTTCTCGCCCGCCGTGCGGGCGTCAGGGCTGATGTAGAACATGTCCTGCGTCCACGAGGTCGAGTCCTTGTCGAACCCGCCCATCGGGGCGTACTTGGCGATCATGTCGGCGTACTGCCGGTGGGTGAGGCGTTCCTTCACACCGAACAGGAACTTCTTCGCCATCGCCTGGGTCTTCGACACGATAATGACCCGAATGTCGGGGTCCATGGCGATCCGGTACGCCACATAGTTCATCGTGATCGTCGTGGACTTGCCATGCTCGGGGGGCATGTTCACCAGGACAAGATCAGACTCGCCCGGGTCGTACATGATGCCCTCAGGCAACCAGCGCGGCTCCCGGCCCTCGATCAGGTCCACCACGTTCAGCATGTGCGGGAACACGCGCGCCCCCATGAACCGCTCGGAGAACTCCTCGAACGGGATGACCTCCCGGGTCTCCTTGCCACCGCGCGCGAGGAACCTCAGCCGGTCGACGGCAGCCTTGAACTCCGGGTCGGAGTTGCGCCACAGCTCGTACGTCTTCGTGTGATACCCGATCCGCTCACAAATCTGCGGAACCGTGTACCCCTCGGCGAGGAGGGTGAGGGCCTCCTCCTTCGCCTGCGCCGTGTTGCGCCGCCTGGTCGGGGTGTTCCCATTCTTGGACTGGGAATGGCGTGCCACGGCATTCCCTCCATAGGGGGACAATGTAAGAAACGATGGGGGAGCGGAATGGGGAAACCATTCCGCGGCAGAAATCTGCTTTTCCTCGGCAAGGGTGATTTCCCTCGCGCGCGCATACGCGCGTCATAAAACAAACAACGAATAACTACTAAGCAATTCCCCCTTAAAGGGGAATTGCGTTATTAAGGTATTAGGTAATTGTATTCATATAGGCGAGCCCTTAAAGGCTCGCCGTTAATACCACCACCGTGGTACCCCCTCCTTTAAGGTTCCCCCAAGGTCCCACTATTAAGGTCCGGGTCAAGCTCGGAAAGTTGGACACCGAAATCCAAAAATCATCCGAACGTACGATGCCAAAACGGACATACTGGGCTACTTGTCTCACATACTGAGACGCTCAGCATAAACCCCCATAAACACAAAGTCGACAATTACATTCACTATAAAGGGGGGTCAAGGAGAAACTATCCACGAATAGGAGGTGGTCTACATATACACCACACATGGGGGCGGCATTTAACAACCCCGGGGTCAAGTGGGCCGGCCTGTACACAGTCCACTAGCAGGTAAGCCCTGCCCCAACCGAGCATTGTGAACACAGTCCACCACCAGGGGGTGGGAGGGTATCGAACCTACTCAACCGTAGGTTGTGTCCCCCATGGGATGGGCAATCGGACTTGAATGTTCAAGTGAGGGTGCGCACTGGTAGGCGTGGTACCACGGTGATACCAACCCCACAACCGACACGCGCCCGATGCCGAGGAAACCTACGTTGCCGTAGGTAAGCTTGGTCACGGGACGGTAACGATTGTGACGTGTCGCCCGTCAGGGGTAGACGGTCACGTTGCCGTGGTGCAGTCTCTACGTATCGGCCCCGACGGGGCCCTGTCGGAAGGATCTAGCCATGAGTGACGAGACTTACGCACAGTGCTCGGCGTGCGGCGTGCGCCGAGCGGAGTCGGACATTGTGGAGACACGGTGCGAGGACTGCCACGCATCAGGACAGCACAGCGACTCCCGTGATGACGGGGAGTACGGGCAGTGCGGACAGTGCGGCACTGAGTACCCCGTGAGCGCGCTCACGGACGTAAACGCGGACCGGACCAATTTCCACATGGCGGAGTACGTCTGCCGCGACTGCGCGGGTGAGTGAGCCATGCCTACCGCGACCCTCACCACGGTTCACGTTGTCTCTTCCGCGAGTCACCCCGAGGGGGGTGCGTATGCCATGTGCGGCACCCTCCTCGCTCCGTACCGTGCCGCCACGGCGGAAGGGCATGTGGTTGGCAACTACGCGTCACCTGCGCTTGTGGCCGAGCGTGTCACATGTACCCCGTGCGCCGATGCCATGCGCGCAGTTTTCACCCGGTCCTACGGCATTCCCGTGGGGCATTACGCCGGAGTGTGACCGTTTCTATCCCGGGTGATTGTCACTTATCGCCCGGGGTGGTGACTGCCACAAAGGACAGTCTCTAGTGAAGGGAACAAGTCATGATGCGACCGCTACCTATCGGGACTCATGTCCTGATGACGGATGCCCTGGTGGGCGGGACCGCCACGGGTGACCGTGTGTACGTGTCCGCCACGGTGACCGTGACCGAGCCGCGCGACGGCATCCGCACCGTGGAGCACGACACGCACACGGGTCCCGTGGTCCGCCTGTCGATGGTGGGTCTTATCGTGAGCAAGGGATGCCGCAACGCGCACGCCGCGGGGCAGGTGCTCGACGTGCTCGACCACGTGACCGTGGCTGAAGCCCCGTTCACCATCGGTGACGTTCGGTCCCTGGTGAGCGTCTGGCGCGCGTGGCACCTGAACGACATGCGTGCCGCTTGCGCGCACCTTCCGCGCACGGTGGACGCGTCCGGGCCGACGAACACATGGCCCGTGTGCGGGGCGTCAGGCTACCGCTACGGGCACGCGTGGCTGTATGAGCCAATCCCCGCGGACGGTTCCGGGCGCCTGCCGGGTGACCCCCTGGCCGTGCTCCGTTTTATCGCGGGTCGCACGCCGGCACCGACCCGTTACGCCGGAAACTAGGAGGGCTGAACCCATGGGCAACGTCCCCATCCGCGACGCGTGGACCCTTGACGGAGTGCTCTACTGCCCGACGTGCGCTGACTACGTCGGTGGCGCGCGTCTCGCGTATGAAACGGGGGTGATGCGGCCGGCCTTTGCCCGCCACCAGAGCAACATCCGCAGAGATATGACGCGCTGAGGCGGGCGCGGTGGCAACTTCTCAGCCCATATGGGGCCGAAGAAGCTGTCACACCTTACCCAACGTGCGACCCGTAGGGGTCACTCCCGTGTCGTGGCGGAGCGTTGGACTCCCGAACCCATCTAGTTACGGAAGCGTAGGTCACGCCATGTTCACACGAGTCACTGACGAATGCGCCGAATGCGGCGCCGCCACGGTTTACACGTTCGACCGTTGGGGGACCGGCACACGGTCGCACGCTGACGGTTCACCCGGTCACGGTCCCGCGCGCATGGTCGACCCTGTCGTCGTGTGCGGTGACTGCGGATCGCGTGAGCTGACGACGCGTTGGCTCGGCTACGGGGACGAAACCATCTGTGCCGCGTGCAACGCGTCCAACTACCGATCCATTGGAGACTGACCATGCTCACCCAATACGAGACTGACCTAGCGGAGCTCGACGCGGCTGGCGCCGATTACTCGTGGGCCCTGACTGGTAACGGTGGTCACACGCTCACCGTTATCGGGGCGTGGGGCACGCGCGTTCACACGCATTACCGTGCCGACGGTTCGCGTTACCTCCCGCACGCGTGCGGGTGCTGGGAGCGCTGACATGCTCACCCTGCCCAACGGGACCACCCTGGACATGACGGATGGGGCACGCTACCTAGTGCGCGATCCTAACGGCATGGTCGCCGGAGTGTTCCGGCAGTCCAACCGGGCCCTAATGTGTGCGGAACGGGTCGATGCCGCGGTTGTCCGGGTGGCGGACGTGGCAGCTGTCCAGGCCGAAACGGACCGCCGGCTGGCGGACGACCGGGCGGCGTGGGATGCGGAGTATGGTGACGCGTGCGCTGCGCTAGTCGCGCTCCTGTCGCCCATCCAGGCCGCGGCGTTCCGCAAGACAGGATTGTTTCCCCTGTCTGCTATCCGTCGTGAGCTGACCGGCAGCGCGATGGAATCCATCCTTGTGGAGGAGCTGTCTGCCCTACTGCGCTCCGGCACGTGGGACGTTGACGTTGACCACGAGAGGAACGGCAGCTCCGCACCGTTGGGGGATTGGGAGCGTGTCGCACGCTTCTACCCTGGGAAGCACTCCGGCCCCCGCTACGTGCGTGTCCCGTGGATGGTCCCGGCGGACGAGTGGTCCGACCGTGCCGGCGCCTATCGCGCCGACGTGGAAGCTGACGAATTGCTCTCGGTTTCCTCTTGCAAGCGTTGGTCTCCTGCGCTAGCATCGTAACACCTACCCAACCTACCGAGTGAGAGGCGCATCATGACACTCACGCTCACCCTGTCCGCGGGAGCGGCTCTTGACCTCGCACTACTCACCATCGGATACCGCAGGAGGAACACCATGTTCACGTTCATTAAGGCACACAAGGCCGAGCTCATCGCCGCCGTCATCGGTGCGGTGGCCGCGCTCGTCGCCGTCCAGGTCGTCCTGTCCGTGTTCACGCTCCACATGAGCATCTGATGACGACGTACTACAAGGCGACCCGCCCCGACGGAACCGACTTCCACACGGGCACCGTCGACTACGCCGCCGCACTCGCATCGGGCGAGACAATCACGCACCCGGTCGGCGACATCACCAGGGGCGCTGAGTCGTACCTGTCGGTTGCGACCGTGCCGACGGACTGCACGGGCATGTTGTGGCCGTGCCGCCTATTCGCCGTCGAGGTCGTCGGCGACTACAAGCACCCCGCGTCACCGGACTTGCCGAACAAGGTCGCGGCTGCTGCCGTTCGTGTCATCGCCGAGTTTCCCGCGCACGAGTCGCTGGGTCCGCAGGGCGAGCACATCGCTGCGATGGTGACTCGCGCTCACGCCCTCACGCTGGATGAGTTCAATCGCTTGGATGCGACGCGGGATGCGGCGTGGGATGCGACGCGGGATGCGGCGCGGGATGCGGCGTGGGATGCGGCGCGGGATGCGGCGCGGGATGCGGCGTGGAATGCGGCGTGGGATGCGGCGTGGGATGCGACGCTGGGTCTTGTCGTGCGGGACCTCATCACCATCGAGCAGTACCGCCTTCTCGTCGGCACCTGGGCATCCGTCTGCGGTTGGCCCCACCCGGATGACGAGGCAATCTGATGGGGCGCCGCCGGAAGGACTACCGAGTGGTGGTGACGTTCCCCGACGACACGGGGATGCCGCCGATCCACTACGCGACCGCGCACACTGCCATCAAGGGCGCGATCTGGTACGCCGACCACCACCCGTCGTCCCACGTCCGGGTGCAGCGTTACGACGCGAGCACCGCCCGGTACGTCGGGGTGACCGAGACGAAGGGGGCGGCACGCCGATGAGCCCCACGCCACCGAACTGGACCGGCCAGGAGCCCTGCGCGGGCCTCTGGCACTTGTACCACAACCCCGACGAGTCCGACCTGCCCCCGCATGAGCGGGAGAAGCCGGCGGAGAGGCGTATGCGTGAGGCGTATGCCACGGCCCTGTGCCGCAGCTGCCCCCTGCTTGGCGAGTGTGCCGAGTGGGGCATCCTCCACGAGCGGTGGGGCACCTGGGGCGGCCTGACTGAGGACGACAGGGTGGCGTGGCGGAGACTCCACCACATCCGTGTCGTCACCCCCGAGTCCGTGGACTCGCCCACCAAGCAGATCATTCGCGCCCGAGCGGAGGCGAACGTCACATGACACTCGTGATCCTGCTGGCGATGATGCTGGCAGTCGAGCTCATCGCCCCCCACGTCGTACTCGCGTGGCACGCGCACATCCGGAAGGACGAGGAGTCGTGATCCGGCCCGTCGTCGGAACGGCCGCCTGGTACCTGTCCCGAGCCTGGCTGCGCGGCGTCGCCGTGCTCGACCGGCTCCACACCTGCCGGCCCTGGACATGGACCGGATCATCGACCGAGGAGAACAAGTGAGAACCGACCCTAACCCGCCCACCGTTACCAACCGTGGTCAGCTCGTCGTGGCCCTGCTGCTGCTCGCGTGCCTGCTGTTCGCTCCGGTCGCTGGGCAGGTGCTCCGATGACCGCCACCGACCCGCTCGTCCAGGCCGCGCTCGGCGTGACCGTAACGCACACCATCGTCGGGTTCGGCGACGACGTGCGCTGCTCCTGCGGGGCGTGGCGCTACGGCCTCGACGACCACCTGTTCGACGAGCACCGTGCCCGCGCGACCGTCGCCGTCCTGGTCCCACTGATCCGCGCGGAGGTAGCGGCGGAACTGAACGCGGCGGCCGACGAGCACAACCGCAACATCGCCGCGATGGCTGGCGTGCCCTATGACCCCGACCGGCACGACGGCATGGTCGCCAATGGCATCCGTCGCGCCGCCCGTATCGCTGAGGAGGGGACTGACCGTGGCTGACACCTGCGACCGCTGCGGTGAGCAGCACGCGCAGACCTACCACCGCGTGGCGCGCGGAGGGATCTGGAACGTCTACATCTGCGGACCCTGCCACGACATCGCCACCCTCTCTCCGGCAGTCCGCCGCGCGTGCCCCGTGCACCACTCGACTGCATGCGGCTGTCCCGAGACCACCGCCTTGACGACCGAGGGGACCGACCGTGACTGACACCCGAGTCGAGTGGTGCGCCTGCGGGTGCTCCCACTGCCAGCCCACGTCCCCGTGCCCGGTCTGCCACCTGTCGATGATGACCTACCAGTTCACCCCAAGAGGAGACGACCGTGACTGACACCTGCGCCCGCTGCGGGCACGACGAGGACTCGCACGCGTTCGCCGATTCCACGGGTCCGTGTCTGGAGCGGCGGGACGACTACACCGGCGCCGAGTGGTTCTGCACCTGCCCCGCCTACGTCGCGCCGACCGACGACCGGCACCCGTTGGAGCGGGCGTTCCCGACCGTCAACCTGCGAGCCGACGACACCGCACCGCCGCCCGTGAACGACTACGAGGGCTGGACGGAGACGGCATTCCTCCCCTCCGTGAAGTACGCGGTGGTCTGGGACGAGGACCGCGACGGATGGGCCGTGCTCACGCTAGATGACCGAGGAGAGTTCTCATGACCGACGACACCGCACCGACCATCGACCGGGACACGCTGCGGGCAACTCTCACGGGGGTTCTGGCTGCCGTCTCGTACTCCTACGAGGCAGGCGACTATCCCGGCGACATGACCCAGGACGTGGCGAGGTA
>Ga0228698_1000840_pt1 | contig 18292 bp, 20 predicted proteins | sample McNCre117_Aug_MG_FD_178015 | JGI IMG/M metagenome (GOLD analysis project Ga0228698, IMG submission 178015) | Freshwater microbial communities from McNutts Creek, Athens, Georgia, United States - 1-17_Aug_MG | ecosystem: Environmental > Aquatic > Freshwater > Creek | place: USA: Georgia...
TGCTTGGCAGAGCCGCCGGCGGAGTCACCCTCGACGATGTAGATCTCGCACAGTGCCGGGTCTTTTTCCTGGCAGTCGGCCAGCTTGCCGGGCAGGCCCATGCCGTCGAGCACGCCTTTGCGTCGGGTCATGTCGCGGGCCTTGCGGGCGGCCTCGCGGGCGCGGGCGGCTTCGATGATTTTGCCGACGATGATCTTGGCATCACCGGGGCGTTCTTGCAGGTAGTCGGCCAGCAGCTTGCTCACGATGTCTTCCACCGGGCCGCGCACTTCACTGCTCACCAACTTGTCCTTGGTCTGGCTGCTGAACTTGGGTTCGGGCACCTTGACCGAGAGCACGCAGGTCAGGCCTTCGCGCATGTCGTCGCCGCTGATCTCCACCTTGGCCTTCTTGGCCAGTTCGGACTCGTCGATGTACTGCTTGATGATGCGGGTCATGGCCGCACGCAGGCCGGTCAAGTGGGTGCCACCGTCACGCTGGGGGATGTTGTTGGTGAAGCAGAGCACCTGCTCGTTGTAGCCGCTGTTCCATTGCATGGCCACTTCCACACCGATGTTGGTGCCCTGGTCGCTCTGGCGGTCGCCCATGGCATGGAACACGTTGGGGTGCAGAACGGTTTTGCCCTTGTTGATGAAGTTCACAAAGCCCTGCACGCCACCGGCTCCGGCAAAGTCGTCTTCCTTGCCGCTGCGCTCGTCTTTCAGGCGGATGCGCACGCCGTTGTTCAGGAAACTGAGTTCGCGCAGGCGCTTGCTCAAGATCTCGTAGTGGAAGTCGTTGTTCTCTTTGAAGATTTCCACATCCGGCCAGAAGTGCACTTCGGTGCCTCGGCGCTCGGTCTCACCCGTGATGCGCATGGGCGAGACTTCGACACCGTTTTGCACTTCGGTGATGCGGTTCTGCACAAAGCCTTTGCTGAACTCCATCACATGCACCTTGCCGTCGCGGCGGATGGTGAGGCGCAGCATTTTGGACAGCGCGTTCACGCAAGAAACACCCACGCCGTGCAGGCCGCCGGAGACCTTGTAGCTGTTCTGGTTGAACTTGCCGCCCGCGTGCAATTCGGTGAGCGCAATTTCTGCTGCACTGCGCTTGGGCTCGTGCTTGTCATCCATCTTCACGCCGGTGGGAATGCCGCGCCCGTTGTCCACCACGGAAATCGAGTTGTCGGCGTGGATGGTGACCAGGATGTCATCGCAGTGGCCTGCCAGCGACTCGTCAATCGAGTTGTCCACCACCTCAAACACCAGGTGGTGCAAGCCGGTGCCGTCGGACGTGTCGCCGATGTACATGCCGGGGCGCTTGCGCACAGCCTCCAGGCCTTCGAGGATTTGAATGGAGCCTTCGCCATAGGCTTCGGATGCGCCCGCCTGATGCGCGTCGATGGTGGGCTGGAAGTTGGAACTCTCCGCGCCGCCCTCGCCGGTGTGCACTGCGTCCGTGTTGTCGGGGGTGGAATCAGGCTTGTTGTTATCAGTCATGGCTTACTTCTCTCACAAAATCTCAAACTCTTGAATGACCAAACCCCCGCTGGGCGGGGGTTTGGTGCAATGGGGCTCCGTGGCGCGCAACCCTAAATCCGCATCGGCATGACCACGTATTTGAAGGTCGCGTTGTCGGGGATGGTGAACAGCGCGGAGCTGTTTCCATCGGACAGCTCAATGCTCACCATGTCCTGGCTCATGTTGGTGAGCGCGTCGATCAGGTAGGTCACGTTGAAGCCTATTTCGATGCTGTCACCGCCGTAGTCGATGTCCAGTTCGTCCACCGCTTCTTCCTGTTCGGCATTGTTGGACGCTACGCGCAAACTGCCGGGGTCGATGTTGAGGCGCACGCCCTTGAACTTGTCGCTGGTCAGAATGGCCGTGCGCTGCAGGGTGGAGAGCAATGCGGTGCGGCCCAGCGTGATCTTGTTCTTGTGGTTCTTGGGGATGACGCGGTTGTAGTCGGGGAACTTGCCTTCCACCAGCTTGGTCACAAACTCCATGCCGTCAAAAGTGAACTTGGCCTGGTTGTTGGCAAACTGCATTTCAATGGCGCCTTCGGCATCGCTCAGAAGGCGCTGCAGCTCGATCACGGTCTTGCGCGGCAAGATCACTTCCTGCTTGGGAACTTCCACGTCCAGCGTGGCCGATGCAAAAGCCAGACGGTGCCCGTCGGTTGCCACCAGGCTGAGTTGCTTGCCTTCGGCCACAAACAAAATGCCATTGAGGTAGTAGCGAATGTCGTGCACGGCCATCGCAAACGCCACTTGACCGAGCAGGTCTTTGAGGGTTTTTTGCGGCACGCTGAAGACGGGGCCGAAATTGGCCGACTCCTGCACCAGCGGGAAGTCCTCAGCCTGCATGGTTTGCAGCGTGAACTTCGATTTGCCGCCCTTGAGAATGATCTTGCTCTGGCTGGACTCCAGCGACACCGTTTGGTCACCCGGCATGGTACGCAAAATATCGATGAGCTTGCGCGCGCCGATGGTGGTGGTGAAGTTGCCGGTGTCGCCGCCGAGTTCGGCCGTGGTGCGGATTTGAATTTCCAGATCGCTGGTGGTGAGCTGAATCGAGGTGCCCGACTTGCGCAGCAACACATTGGCAAGAATCGGCAACGTGTGGCGCCGCTCAACGATGCCTGCAACCGACTGCAGAACCGATAGCACTTTGTCTTGCGTTGCCTTCAATACGATCATTTCAACCTCTTTCAGAGTCTCTGTCTTTGCTCAGGCTGAGCATTTTTAATAAATCCCGCCATTTTCGCTGTTTTATGCAGCTTTTCGCGGCCGTACTGCCCTTGTTTTTGGGGATTAACCCTTCAGCGTCTGCTCCAGTACGTGCAGTTGCTGGTTCAGCTCGGTCATTTGCTGGCGTTCCCCGCCGATCTTGCGTACCGCATGCAACACGGTGGTGTGGTCGCGCCCGCCAAAGAGTTCGCCGATTTCCGGCAAGCTCTTTTGCGTGAGTTCCTTGGCCAGATACATGGCGATCTGGCGCGGACGGGCAATGCTGGCCGGACGTTTTTTGGAATACATGTCCGCAACTTTGATCTTGTAGTAGTCGGCCACGGTTTTCTGGATGTTTTCCACCGAAATCTGGCGGTTCTGAATCGAAAGCAAATCACGCAGCGCCTCGCGCGCCAGCGAAATCGAAATGTCTTTCTGGTTGAAGCGCGAATAGGCCAGTATCTTGCGCAGTGCGCCTTCCAGTTCGCGCACGTTGGAGCGCACGTTCTTGGCCACAAAGAAGGCCACCTCTTCGGGCATCTCCGAGCCTTCGGCACGCGCCTTGTTGATCAGAATGGCCACCCGCATTTCCAGTTCGGGCGGCTCGATGGCCACGGTCAAGCCCGAATCGAAGCGCGAAACCAGGCGTTCGTGGATGTCTGCCAGTCCCTTGGGATAGGTGTCACTGGTCATCACGATGTGCGACTTTTTCGCCAGCAGGGCCTCAAACGCGTTGAAGAATTCTTCCTGTGTGCGGTCCTTGTTGGCAAAGAACTGCACGTCATCTATCAACAGCAGATCGAGCGAGTGGTAACGCTCCTTGAATTCATCAAAGGTCTTGCGCTGATAGGCCTTAACCACATCGGATACAAATTGTTCAGCATGGATGTAGAGAACTTTGGCGCCGGGTTTGTCGTCCAGCAGGCGGTTGCCCACAGCGTGCATCAAATGGGTTTTGCCCAATCCCACGCCGCCGTAAATAAACAAGGGGTTGTACAGATGCCCCGGCATGGAGGCGACGTGCATGGCCGCCGCACGCGCCATGCGGTTGGCCGTTCCTTCGACCAAGGTGTCGAAGGTGAGCATGCTGTTCAGGCGGTTTTTAGGTGTCCCGTTGGAGCGGTCTTCGCCAATTTCCACCACGTCCTCAAGAACCGAGGCTTCCATGTTGACAACCGATGCTTTCGGTTTTGCAATGGGTTCACGCGGAGTGATCGCTAACTCAATCAGCACCGGCTGCCCATACAGCTTCTCTAGCAGGCCGGAAATCCGGTTGCTGTATTGGGCCCGGATCCAGTCGAGCTTGAAACGGTTGGCGACGTAGATGGTGACTTTGGAAAAGTCTTCTTGCACCTGCGCTTGCAGGGGTTTGATCCAGGTGACAAATTGCTGCTCAGGCAGTTCCTGCGCGAGCTGATCGACGCAGCTTTGCCATAGGCTCTGTCCAATGTCATGTGCGGCCGACGACGTGCTGCTGTTGGGGTGTCCCGTGCTCATTATTGTTCTTGGCTTCTGTGGATAGTTTTGCTTATCGAGGCGCTTGATTGTAAATTATCAAAGCCTTATCCACATTTTTGAATTTGCCTGTGGTGTTGCCAAAGCAGAACCGATTTCGGCTGCAAGGCCTTGCCGCGATTGAGAAAGTTTGCGATAATCTTGGGTTTCCCTGATTGTTGTCGGGGTCCAGTGAAGAGAATTTCAAATGAAACGCACATACCAACCTTCCAAAATTCGCCGCGCCCGTACCCACGGTTTTCTGGTTCGCATGAAGACCCGCGGTGGCCGCGCTGTGATCAATGCACGCCGCGCCAAGGGTCGCAAGCGTCTGGCTGTCTAAGCCTTCGCAAGCAATTCTGAGCGGCCATTTCTTGGGGCACTTGTTTTGTCTCAGGAGTTTTCAGTTTCGGTGTGCCACAACGTGCAACGATTGAAAACCCGGCCGCAGTTTCAGGCAGTATTGGCGGGCAAGACCATTGCCCGGACCGCGCACTTCGCATTGCACAGCGCAGGCTTGGGCCAAGTTGTCCAAGCCGATGCAGGCCCTGCGGCATTGCTCTTTCCGCAGCAATGCGTCTGGTTAGGGGCCATGGTTCCCAAGCGCTGGGCCAAACGGGCTGTAACCCGCAATGCCATCAAACGCCAGATTTACAACGTGAGCGCGCAATTTGAACCCCGCCTGGGCCTCGCTGCCCACGTGGTGCGTTTGCGCGCCGGCTTCGATCGCGCCCATTTCGTCAGCGCCACATCGGATGCGCTCAAGGCCACCGTCAGGGCGGAACTCTTGAGTCTGTTTGAACGTGCCTGCGATGGAGTCGCTGCGGCGAAAGGCTAGGCATGCGCGCGGTGCTCATTGCCATCGTCAAGGGCTACCGGCTGCTGTTGAGCCCCTGGTTGGGTTCTGCGTGCCGGTTTGAGCCAACCTGCTCGGCCTACTCTTTGCAGGCGCTTGAACGGCATGGCGCCGCTATTGGCAGTTATCTCACGGTGGCGCGCATCGCGCGTTGCCACCCCTGGTGTGCCGGCGGAAGTGATCCGGTACCCTCTGCAACTCCGCGGCTATTCGGCCGTTTGATTTCCCCGTCTGAAAAGAAACCCTCATGAACGATATCCGCCGCACCATTTTGTGGGTGATTTTTGGCTTTTCCATGGTTTTGCTGTGGGATCAATGGCAATTGTCCCAAGGCAAAAAGGCAACCTTCTTTCCGGGGCCGACTGCGCAATCCAGCGCTTCCAAGGCTGAGGTTGCGTCGACCGTGAAGGATGCCTCGGTCCCATCTGCCGTTGCATCCCAGGCTGCCGTGCCCGCAGCGCCTGTTGCGGCGCTGGCACCATCGGCGCCCAAGGTGCGCTTTGATGTCACGACCGATGTGCTCAAGTTGACGATGGACACCGAAGGCGGATCTTTGGTGCGCGCCGAGTTGCTGAAGTATGCGGATACCGAAGACAAGACCAAAAACTTTGTACTGCTTGACGACAGCAAGGACCGCATTTACATGGCCCAGTCCGGCGTAGTGGCCGGCAACGCTGGCGGCGCTTTCCCGACGCACAAAACGGTCATGACACCCACCGGGGCGCACGAATTGAAGGACGGTGAAAACGAACTCGTCGTCAAGTTCACATCGCCTGACGTGGGCGGTATCAAGCTGGTCAAGACCTACACGCTGCGCCGGGGCGCGTACGACATTGCTGTGAAGCACGAGCTGATCAACACGACCACCAACCCGCAATCGGCCCAGCTGTATTTGCAATTGGTGCGCGACGGCAACAAGCCCGCCGGCGGCTCATCGTTCTATTCGACCTTCACCGGCCCCGCCGTGTACACCGAAGCGAAAAAGTTCGAAAAGGTGGACTTCTCCGACATCAAGAAGAAGCAAGCCGACTTCGAAAAGAACAGCGCCAATGGCTACGTTGCCATGGTGCAGCACTACTTCGCCAGCGTCTGGATCTTGCCTGACGGCGTGCAGCGCAACTTGTCGATGGACGCCGTGGATATTGGCGCACCGTTGGCCGACTGCTGCTACCGCGCCACCATGGTTGCACCGCTGGAGCCCATCGCCGCTGGTACGACCAAGGTAGTGGACGCCAAGCTCTTCCTTGGCCCACAAGAAGAAAAAATGCTGGAGTCCCTGACGCCCGGCCTCGAGCTACTGAAAGACTACGGCCGCCTGACCATTCTGGCCAAACCGCTGTACTGGCTGCTGGACAAGCTGCACGGTGTAATCCAGAACTGGGGCTGGTCCATCATTGCTCTGGTGCTGCTGCTCAAGATTGCTTTCTACTGGTTGAATGCCAAGGCTTACGCCAGCATGGCCAAGATGAAGGCCATCAATCCCAGAATCATGGAAATGCGGGAGCGCCTGAAAGACAAGCCACAGCAGATGCAGCAAGAAATGATGCGTATCTACCGCGAGGAAAAGGTCAACCCCATGGGCGGCTGCTTCCCGATCATGATCCAGATTCCGGTGTTCATTGCGCTGTACTCGGTGCTGCTGGCTACGGTGGAAATGCGCAATGCGCCCTGGATGATGTGGATCCACGACTTGTCGGCACCCGATCCGTTCTACATCCTGCCCCTGGTCATGACCCTGACCACGCTGTTGCAGACCTCACTCAACCCCGCACCGCCAGACCCCATGCAGGCCAAGATGATGTGGATCATGCCGTTGGCATTCAGCGTGATGTTCTTCTTCTTCCCGGCGGGCCTGGTGTTGTACTGGATCACCAACAACGTGTTGTCCATCGCGCAGCAGTGGATCATCAATACGCGCATGGGTGTGCCGCCCAAGTTCAATCTGCCCAAGTTTTAAACCAGTGCGCGAGGCGCCGCGTGGCGCCGCGCGCACATTGCTTTCATGCTGCCTCGCCACCACGACCCCATACTGGCCATTGCCACGGCTCCGGGTCGGGGGGCCGTCGGCATTGTTCGCATCAGTGCGAAGGGCCTGGTGCCCTTCATCCAAAGCTTTTTCGGCCGGCAACTGCCACCGCGCGAAGCGGTCTATCTCCCTTTTTGCGATGCAAGCGGTACCGCCCTGGACCGCGGACTGGCAATTTACTTTCCCGGCCCGCATTCGTTTACCGGAGAAGACGTATTGGAGCTGCAGGCCCATGGTGGACCGGTCGTGCTGCAGCTGTTGCTTGCGCGCTGTCTGCAGTTGGCAGCCCAAGCGCAACCGGACCGCGATGCCGTGGTGTTACCGGGCTTGCGCCTTGCCACTGCAGGTGAGTTTTCCGAGCGGGCGTTTCTGAACGACAAAATTGATCTGGCCCAGGCAGAAGCCATTTCCGACCTGATCGACGCCAGCACCGAAGCGGCTGCACGCAGCGCTTCGCAATCCCTGTCGGGGGCGTTTTCCAAAGAAGTCCACGCATTGCGTGACGCACTGATTCACTTGCGCATGCTGGTGGAAGCCACGCTGGATTTTCCGGAAGAGGAAATTGACTTCCTGCAAAAGGCCGATGCCAGCGGGCAACTCACCCGCATTCAGGCGTCCGTTCAGTCGGTATTTGCGCGCGCCTCGCAAGGCGCATTGCTGCGCGAAGGGATTCGCGTGGTAATTGCCGGGCAGCCCAACGCCGGCAAATCGTCCTTGCTCAACGCGCTGGCCGGCGCCGAACTGGCCATCGTGACGCCCATCGCCGGCACAACGCGCGACAAGGTGCAGGAGACCATTCAAATCGAGGGCGTGCCGATTCATGTCATTGACACGGCCGGTTTGCGTGACAGTGAAGACGCGGTGGAGCGAATCGGCATCGCGCGGGCATGGGAAGCCATTGGGGCAGCCGATGTGGTGCTGTTTTTGCACGACCTTACCCGCCAGGCACTGGCAAATTACCAGGCCGGCGACAGCGACATTGCCCGCACCTTGCAGCAAACGTTGCCTTCTGGCGTACCGGTGATTGACGTTTGGAACAAAGCCGATGCAGCCGCCCCCGAAGCCCCACCCGACGGGCTGATACTGTCTGCACGAACGGGCGACGGGTTGGACGCCCTGCGACAAGCTTTGCTGCATGCGGCCGGATGGCAACCCGCCAATGGCGGCACCTTCATTGCCCGCGAACGGCACATTCAGGCCCTGCGCCAAGTGCAAAGCCATTGCGCGCTGGCCGCCGATCATCTGCGCTCGCAAGCGCAGGCGCTGGACTTGCTGGCTGAAGAATTGCGACTGGCCCAAAATGCGCTGGGCGAAATCACGGGCGAATTTTCTTCGGATGATTTGCTGGGCGTGATCTTTTCGCAATTTTGTATCGGCAAGTGAAAGGCCCTACACTGGCGCACTAGGGTTCACACACCATACGCCATGTCATTTCTCAGTTGGTTCGGCAAACGGGACTCCACTCCCGAGTCACAGCCATCACCCCCTTCCGATATGGGTATCGCCGATGCCACTTTGCCCATGCATCCCGGCAACGCCCAGCCCCACGACCGCAATAGCCGCCGCGGCGAACGCGTGCAGCGCCGCGAACTGCTGTACAGCGTCGTGCGTGAATGCATGACGGGCGCCGGCATGCTGCATTCAGTCTACAAGTTCAAGGTGTTGTCACTGGATTCGGCGGGCCGTGAATACCTCATCATGATGGACGTGCCCAGCAGCTACCTGGCCCATACCGCGCAGTTGGCCGAGATGGAAAGCGCAATTGCACACGGGGCCAAAGAGCGCCATGACATGCTGGTTGCCGCGGTGTATTGGCGTATGAATGACATGGTGACCGCCATTGCGACTCCGCCCGTTGTTCAGCAGGCGTCTTCGCCTGAGCACAATGCAGAACTCGCGGCCTCTGAGCCGGAACCACAAGTGGTCGATGTCAGCTTGTCTGAAGCCGAACCGCAGACGCTACCGGCCGAACTGCAACGTGAAAGCAGTCCTGAGAACGCCAATGGGGCCAATCCGTCTCTGCGCAATCCGCCAGCAGAAGCCGACTTCAGTGACACCGAACCGGTGGATCCACCCTCATCCCTCAGTTCCACACAGTTTGGCGGTTTGAGCTAAGCGCCGCCCTTTGTGCCCTTTGCTCCATGTCGGTCAGTGGCCAGCAAAGTCCACCAGCGTAAACAGGGACAGTCCGGACTCCCGCAACTTCGTCGAACCGCCTAACTCGGGCAAGTCCACAATCGCGGCGCCCTCGGTGACCACAGCGCCCTGGCGCTCCAGCAAACGGCGTCCGGCCATCATGGTCCCGCCTGTGGCAATCAGATCATCAATCAGCAGCACGCGTTGCCCGGGCTTCACGGCGTCGGTGTGCAGCTCCACCGTAGCGCTTCCGTACTCCAGCTCGTAGGTCTCCTCGACCGTAGTGAAAGGCAGCTTACCCTTCTTGCGAATCGGGATGAAACCAACATTCAATTCATACGCCACAACAGCACCGATGATGAAGCCACGGGCATCCAGACCGGCCACGACATCGGGTCGAATGGCAGGGTCCATATAGCGATGCACGAAGGCATCGATCAAAACGCGAAACACCTTGGCCTCCTGCAACAAGGGCGTGATGTCGCGGAACTGCACGCCGGGTGCCGGCCAATCCGGAACAGTGCGGATGTGGTCACGCAGGTACTGGTTCACGCTGATATGTTGCATAGAAGCCTTCCGGTCAGTTAAAGGGCAGCAGAACGCCATTGTGCCCGCTGCCTGCAACTGCAGCGTCTATAAAATGTCCCCATGACTGCCCACGCCCCCTCGACCCCCGCGTCCGCCGCCCGACGTGCCATCACTTTGGCCCATGAAACGCTGGACATCGAAGCGGCCGCTGTAAGCGGGCTGAAGAGCCGCATCGGCGCGGCCTTTGCGCAGACCGTCGAACTCGTTTTGGCAATCAAGGGCCGCGTGGTGGTGATGGGCATGGGCAAAAGTGGCCATGTGGGCCGCAAGATCGCTGCCACCCTCGCCTCTACCGGAACACCGGCCATGTTCGTGCACCCCGGCGAGGCCAGCCATGGTGACCTCGGCATGATCACAGCGCACGACTTGGTGCTGACCATTTCGAACAGCGGCGAGTCGCAGGAAATGGCCGTGCTGCTACCCGTTCTCAAACGTCTGGGCGCCCCGATGGTGGCCATGACCGGCAATGCGCAATCCACGATGGCCCAGCACGCAGACCTCTGGCTCGATAGCGCAGTCGCCAAGGAGGCGTGCCCTCTCAATCTGGCGCCCACCGCCAGCACCGTCGCGCAAATGGCGCTGGGTGACGCCTTGGCGGTGGCCTTGCTGGATGCGCGTGGGTTTCGCGCCGAGGACTTTGCCCGGTCACATCCCGGCGGGGCGCTGGGCCGCAAGCTTCTCACCCATGTCAGCGATGTCATGCGCACCGGCGACGCCGTTCCGCGCATTGCACCTGACGCCAGTTTCAGCGAACTGATGCGCGAGATGAGCGCCAAGGGGCTCGGTGCGGCAGCCGTTGTGGACAGCGCCGGCAAGGTGCTCGGGATTTTTACCGATGGCGATTTGCGCCGCTTGGTTGAACAAGGCAAAGACCTGAGAAGCTTTGTTGCATCGGATGTGATGCACGCCAACCCCCGAACCATTGGCATGACGGCGCTCGCCGTCGATGCGGCGGACATGATGGAGAGCCACCGCATCACCAGCGTTCTCGTGCTCGACGAGGCTGACGCGCTGTGCGGTGTGGTCAGCAGCAACGACTTGATGCGTGCCAAGGTCATTTGATGCAGCCCGCCATTGCGTTCGCGCCGGAATTGCTGCTACGGGCGCAAGGCATCAAAGTTGCCTTTTTTGACGTGGACGGTGTACTTACCGACGGCGGTTTGCTTTTTTCTGAAAGTGGTGAAACCCTCAAGCGCTTCAACACCTTGGATGGCCATGGCCTGAAGATGTTGCAAAAGGCGGGCATCACCCCGGCGGTCATTACCGGTCGCGACTCCAAACCTCTGCGCAGGCGCCTCGAAGCCTTGGGAATCACCCACGCGCACTTTGGCACCGAAGACAAACGCCCGGCGGCTGAACATACTTTGCAGGCTCTGGGTCTGCAGTGGAGTCAGGCCGCCGCCATGGGCGATGACTGGCCCGACCTGCCCATGATGCGGCGCGCGGCCCTGGCCTGTGCGCCCTGCAATGCCCACACCGAAGTGCTGGCCCATTCGCACTACACCACCAAGGCCCAGGGCGGTTTCGGCGCGGTGCGGGAGTGCTGTGATTTGCTCATGGTGGCCAGCGGGGCTTATGTCGACCTGCTCGAAGAGTACACGCGCTGATGGAAGGTTTACGTGCGTTTTTCCGCGAGGCGGTCGACCGCTTCCTGCTGTACCTGCCCCTGGTTTTCATGGCGGTGTTGGCGCTGGGAACGTACTGGATGGTGCGCAGTACGCCGCCTTTGGAGGCACCATCGGCACCCCGTCCTGAGCGCCACGAACCTGACTACTTCATGCACATGTTTTCGTTCAAAACGTTTGATGCGAATGGGCGCATGCGCAGTGAAGTGCTGGGCACCAAGGTGCGGCACTTCCCGGACACCCATTGGCTGGAAATTGACGGCATACGCGTGCGGTCCTTTGATACCCAGGGCAGGCTGACTACTGCCACCGCCGATCACGGCTTGACCAATGAGGATGGGTCTGAAGTGCAATTGATGGGCAACGCCACGGTGGTGCGTGAGGCTAGCAGCGAGAACGGCAAGGAAACATTGCCCCGGATGCAATACCGCAGCGAGTTCCTGCATGCCTTCATAGACTCCGAACGACTCCAATCACACAAGCCGGTAGAAATGACCCGCGGCCAGGACCGGTTCACAGCGGACAGCATGGAATTCGACAACGCCGAACAGGTTTTGCAACTCACCGGGCGGGTACGTGGAACGCTCATTCCTACGAACAAAAACTAAACGCCCGGAGAATTACATGGCCCCACTGGTATTCATAACCGGCGCATCCAGCGGAATCGGACAGGCGCTTGCCTGGCGCTTTTACCAGGCCGGCTATGACCTGGCGCTGGTGGCACGCCGGTCGGAGGCGACCCTGGAATGGGTGCAGGTGCAGGGAATCTCTGCAGCGCGTTGCAGGGTCTACAACGCCGATGTCGCAGACTCTTCCAGCATCGTGGCTGCCGGGCAGCAGTGCATCAACCAGCAAGGCTTGCCCGCTGTCGTCATTGCCAATGCCGGAATCAGTATCGGGATGGACACCGCGGTGCGCTCGGATCTGGACGTGATGGCCAATACGTTTGCCACCAACAATGTCGGCTTGGCTGCAACTTTTCACCCCTTCATTGAGGGCATGTCTAGGCGGGGTTCTGGCACCTTGGTGGGCATTGGCAGTGTGGCCGGAATTCGTGGCTTGCCCGGGCACGGCGCTTACTGTGCAAGCAAAGCAGCCGTAATCGCCTACTGCGAGTGCCTGCGTGGGGAATTGCGCAGCAGCGGTGTGCGGGTTGTCACGATCTGCCCCGGTTATATCGATACGCCACTGACCCGCAGGAATCGCTACTCCATGCCTTTTCTGATGCCGGTAGACAAATTTGCACAGCAGGCGATGTCGGCCATTGTGGCGGGCGCCACTTATTGCGTTATTCCATGGCAAATGGGCATTGTTGCCAAACTTCTGCGCATGCTTCCCAATGCGCTTTTTGATAAGGCGCTTGCTGGAAGACCCCGCAAACACCGGGTGGACGAAACATAAAAGGCTGATACACAACAAAAAAGGACCCGAAGGTCCTTTTTTATGTTGGGTGCTGCTTAGTAGCTGCTGCCACGGCCACCGCCGTAACCGCCGCCGCCGCCGGAACGGCCACCACCACCGTAGCCGCCGCCGCCACCACCGTAGCCGCCGCCACCGGAACGGCCGCCGCCAGCGCCGCCACCGAAGCCGCCGCCACCGGAACGGGGAGGACGGGGTTCCATCGGACGTGCTTCATTCACAACCAAGCCACGGCCGCCGAATTGTTGGCCATTCACGCCGTTGATAGCGGCTTGCGCTTCAGCATCGCTGCCCATTTCCACAAAGCCGAAGCCCTTGGAGCGGCCTGTGTCACGTTCCATCATGACTTTTGCGCTGGTGACGGTACCGTGCGGAGCAAATGTTTGCTGCAGGTCTTCGTCACGGAAAGAATATGGCAGGTTGCCAACGTAAAGTTTGTTGCCCATGTAAGGACTCCTCAAAAACTAACTCAAAACGCGATGGAGTCCAAAACCGCAATCAACAAACCGTTAAAGACTTAGAGCAGACGCGAAACTGACTAAACACCGCAAACTTCCCTGCCAGATTTCTGACAAGGCAATTTCATTATGCGTCAATTCCAGAGACATTCCTAATTTTTTCACCGAAAGGCGTTACTGTGAGGGTTTGTCTCAATCCCGTGTCGTGTAATTGCGCCACTCTTTCATGCCGTTGCGCATGGTGAGCATTTGGCGCTCAAAGTTGGGGCAGTCTTTGCAAATGGCCAAATGGAGGCGCAAAGCAATTCGCTCGTTCCAAGGCAAGCGACGGTCTTCCTTGGCAACCATGATGGCGGTGGCTTCTTTGCAGGTTCTATTCAGAAACATCACGACCTCGCTGTATTTCCGTACCAGTTTAAGGCCAGGCACTCACGAAGCCTGAGTCGTGCGCGATGTAACTGGACGTACAGGTTAGTCGGCGTCAGGCCCAATTCTTTACAGACTTCGTCGCTACTGAGCTCTAACCATTCGCGCATCAAGAACAGCCGCCCTTGCACTGCGGGCAATTGGCTCACACAAGCTTCGAGAATTTCAAAGAACTGCTTGCTGCTGCTGTGTTGTTCCGGGTTGCCCCATTGCGCCGGGGCTTCGATGTAGTGGCCGTCTGGCTTGAAACCCATTGCATCAAGCGGGTCCTCCCGCTCATCGACTTCATTGTCCGATTGAAAAACTTCCCGCCCGTGCAGCCGCAAGGCGTCAATGATTTTGTGTTTAAGGATGCCAACCAGCCAGGTCTTGAGTTGCGACCGGTTGCTGAATGCTTGCGGCTTGCTCAATGCGGCCAGCAGTGTTTCCGATACGGTGTCTTCTGCCCATGCGTCATTGCGCAACTGCAATCTGGCGAACTTCAGGAGGTAGGGCTGCAGCAGTGCCACTTGTTGCTCGAAGCTTGCAGGCTCTGTGGCACTGGTGAAATCAGGGGGTGTCAAAAAGCCGCCTTAAAAAAATAGGCACATTTTTTTATGTGCATGTGTAAGAAAGTCACCACTCGGACAGACCAACGAACAACCAGCGCGCATGGTCTGAATTGAAAGGCCTGACGCTGGCCTTAAGCCGAAGTTGAACCGTTTGTACCACTCTTAAAAGGAACATGAACATGATGAACAAATCAACCATGATCGCTGCAACTGCCGCTGCCGCAATGACCCTTGTCTTGGCCGCTGCACCGGCCGCTGCGGCCGAAAAGGAAAAATGCTACGGCATTGCCAAGGCCGGGCAAAACGACTGTGCCAACCCTTCAGGAAGCCACTCCTGCGCTGGGCAATCCAAGCTGGATATGGACAAGGGTGAATGGAAATATGTAGCAAAGGGAACTTGCAAGGACATGAAGGGCATGACCGCTGACGAAGCCCAGAAGATGAAGAACTAAGGCGCAAACCTTGTCTGTCGCCATGCCCAATCGATCTGCAATGTCCATGCAACCTCATGGCACGCCCACGCTCTTTACGGGGCTGGGCTGGCGACAGCCTCACTATGCGCAAGTGCTGCAAGAGCGGCCCGCGCTGGACTTTCTCGAGGTGCACTCCGAAAACTTTTTTGGAAGCGGTGGAGCCGCACTGAACGTGCTGGAGCAAGGTCGCGCTGCCTACCCGATCAGTTTGCATGGCGTGGGTTTATCTCTGGGTTCGGCCATCGGCTTGGACGAGTGGCATTTGGCGCAACTGGTGCAACTTGTCGAGCGCATTGAGCCGGTGCGTGTGAGCGACCATGCCAGCTTTGCGCGCGGAACATTTCGCGGTCAACCGGTCCACACTGCTGATTTGTTGCCACTGCCTTTTCATCGGGAAGCGTTGTCGGTATTGGCCGTGAATGTGCAATGTGTTCAAGACCGCTTGAAGCGCCCGATTCTGGTAGAAAACATTTCGGCGTATGTGCAGTGGCACACCCCTGATGCGCAGATGACCGAGCCCGACTTTCTGAACACCTTGACACGCGAAACCGGATGTTCGCTTCTGGTGGATATCAACAATATTTATGTGAATGCACGCAATGCCCAGCTGGCTGGGCTTTGCCCCGACCCGGTTGCAGCGTGCCAACTTTGGATCGAGCAGATACGGCCTGACAGCGTCGGGGAAGTGCATCTGGCCGGGCATTGCCACGTGAACGATGCATCCGGCGAAATCGTAATTGACGATCACGGTAGCCGCGTCGTTGCGCCTGTCTGGGATTTGTATCGCCACGCCGTTGCGCGTTTTGGCAATGTCCCCACCCTGATTGAGTGGGACACCGATGTTCCGTCATTGGCAATTTTGCTGGAAGAGGTTTCGCTGGCACGGCATCACGCAGCCAGCGTGCTCGGAGCGCACGCATGACCACGTTGGCGCGCGCACAAGAGGCCTTAGTGGATGCCTTGTTTGCCTGGCCTGCGCAGGAGGCAGTGCAACGACTCGAAAGCTTTGCGCGTGGCGTCGGTGCGTCACCGCAGCGCGGACTTCTTGCCTACCAGGCCAATGGACACATGCTGGCCGCACGCGCCCTCCAGGCCGCTTACCCGGTGGTCGCGCAGTTGCTGGGCGACGAGAGTTTTGCGCACCTCGCCCGGGCGCACTGGCATGCGCATCCGCCGACCCGCGGTGACATTGCGCAGTGGGGCGCTGAGTTGCCCTTGTTTATTCAGTCCGACCCACAGCTGTCTGTTGAACCCTATTTGCCGGATGTGGCACGGGTCGAATGGCGATTGCATTGTGCGTCTACAGCCATGGATCAGGAAGCACACTGGACGTCGCTTGCGCTTTTGACGGAAGAAGACCCGCAGACGCTTGGCCTGACGCTTGCGCCGGGCACATCGTGGGTTTGCAGCGCGTGGCCGGTGGCCAGCATCTGGCTGGCGCACAGTCAGGAGGCACCGTCGCTGGCGGAAGCCGGCGCGCTGATTCGTCAGCGGGTGCCGCAGGATTGCGTTGTCTGGCGCCAAGGCCTGAGCCCCCAATTGCGGCAGGCGTTGCCAGGGGAGTTCACCCTTTTGGATGCGCTTGGTAGTGGCGCCGCTTTGGAGCCTGCGTTGTCTGTGGCCAACACCTTGGACTTCACGCAATGGCTGCCGCTGGCGATTCAAACCGGTCTGGTTTTGGGCGCATATCGACTTTCTACCAAGGAATCACCATGAAAAAAATCACCATTCCCGATGGCTCTGTCCCCGCCAAGCTATGGCTGCGGTTGCCAGTACTGTGGAGGTGGATGGAGCGACCGCTCGATGCGCTGCAGTCGCCGCTCGCGCTGTTTGGTCGCTACTACGTAGCACAGGCCTTTTTCTTGTCTGGCCTCACCAAGCTGCGCGACTGGGACATCACGCTGGCACTTTTCACCGACGAATACCACGTACCGCTTCTGCCCCCGGAATGGGCCGCCTATTTGGGAACCGCTGGCGAGCTTGGGTTGCCTGTGCTGCTCGTGGCGGGTTTGGGCGGGCGCTTTGCGGCTCTGGGATTGAGTGTGGTGAACGTGGTCGCCGTTCTGTCGCTTTCAGAAATTGCACCGGCGGCCATGCAACAGCACACCAGCTGGGGCATTGTGCTGGCGGCGCTGGCCGTGTTTGGAACCGGTCAATGGACCATAGACAACGGGTTGAAACGCCTGTCGGACAAGGCCTGAAACAAAAACGCCGAAGGGATTGCCTTCGGCGCGTGCGCAAAGCATTTGCGTTGCGTTACCAGTTCGACTCGCGCTCTGGCGTAGCGCTGATTTTGTGAATGGACAAATCGGCACCGTCGAATTCTTCTTCCTGACTCATGCGAATGCCAAGGCTTGCCTTGAGCAGCCCGTAAACGGCGAAGCCACTGACCAGGGCCCAAGTAACGCCCAGCCCCGTTCCAATCAATTGGGCGCCGAGGTTGATGCCGCCAACGCCGCCCATCGCCTTGGTGCCAAAAATGCCGGCAGCGATGCCACCCCATGCGCCACACAGTCCATGCAAGGGCCAGACACCAAGTACGTCGTCGATCTTCCACTTGTTCTGGGTGAGCGTAAACATGACCACAAAAATGGCGCCCGCAATGCCGCCCACCACCAGCGCACCAAGTGGGTGCATCAAGTCGGACCCGGCGCAAACCGCCACCAGACCGGCGAGCGGACCGTTGTGCACAAAGCCGGGGTCGTTCTTGCCCATCAGCAACGCCACCAACGTGCCCGCCACCATGGCCATGAGCGAATTCACCGCCACCAGGCCAGAGATTTTGTCCAGCGTCTGGGCGCTCATGACGTTGAAGCCAAACCAGCCCACCGTCAAAATCCATGCCCCCAGCGCCAGAAACGGAATGCTGCTTGGAGGGTGGGCCGAAATAGCGCCGTCCTTGCGGTAGCGGTTGCTGCGCGCACCCAACAGGATCACCGCACCTAATGCCACCCAACCGCCCACGGCGTGGACCACCACGCTGCCGGCAAAGTCGTGGAACTCGTCGCCGGTGACCGCCTTGATCCAGGCTTGCACACCGAAGTGCTGATTCCAGGCGATGCCCTCAAAGAAGGGATACACCAGACCGACGATCACTGCCGTGGCCATCAGCTGAGGCCAGAACTTCGCTCGCTCGGCGATGCCACCGGAAATAATGGCCGGAATGGCCGCGGCAAAGGTCAGCAAGAAGAAGAACTTCACCAATTCGTAGCCGTTCTTCTCCGCCAGTTGCTCCGCCCCCACGAAGAAGCTGGTGCCATACGCAACGGCATACCCGACCACGAAATAGACCACGGTAGACACCGAAAAGTCCACCAGAATTTTCACCAGCGCATTGACCTGGTTTTTGCGGCGTACGGTGCCCAACTCCAGAAATGCGAACCCCGCGTGCATGGCCAACACCATGATCGCGCCCAACAAAATGAACAAGGCATCCGCGCCCTGTTGTGGTGCACCCATACGTTACCTCTTGAGAAAATGCTTAGATATGGTGCGCAAATTGAAGCAACACCGGTTTCGCGCCAAATGTA